>Ga0255055_10000250_pt1 | contig 42707 bp, 50 predicted proteins | sample JV7_2_27_MG_FD_188633 | JGI IMG/M metagenome (GOLD analysis project Ga0255055, IMG submission 188633) | Seawater microbial communities from Jervis Inlet, British Columbia, Canada - JV7_2_27 | ecosystem: Environmental > Aquatic > Marine > Inlet | place: Canada: British Columbia | collected... | reverse complement strand
CCTCGACCACACCACCCCCTACGCAAAAGGCGGCGCCACCACCGTCGACGCCATGGCGCCACTATGCCGCCACGACCACTGCCTCCGCCACCAATACGGCTGGACCTACCAAAGACTCCCCAACGGCGACTACCAATGGACCAGCCCCCTCGGCCACACCACCACCACAACCCCAGCCCGCGCCACCGCCCGCGCCCCCTGACCCGAGGTGGCGGGTACTGTCAACCCACTGCCCTGAAGGGATGATCGTGGTGGATGTCACCGCCGTCGAGTTCGTCAAGAACCGCACCGTCCGGCTCTCGTTCTCCGATGGGTCGGAACGCGTCGTTGACCTCTCCCCCTTCCTGCGGGGACCTGTCTTCGAGGGGATCGCCACCGAGGACGACATGTTCAACGAGGTACGCGTCGATGAAGAGACCGGCACCATCAGGTGGCCGAACGGCGCCGACCTCGATCCCGACGTGTTGCACGGAGACCACGAATCCGCCTCGCGGCCACGCTCAACCACCTGACCGAGCCACGACGGTCCGCGAGGTTTACTAGGTATCGGTACCGGCGAGGCCCTTGAACAGGCGCCTTTCCAAACTCGACTGCTCCGAACCCCACTTCTGGGACACGACGGCCCCGATGCTACGCGCCTGCACCGGCTCTACTCGGTGCTTCCCTTGGATGGTGAGGAGGTCGACGTGGGGACGCACACCGGGGCGCTGCTCTACCTCCGGGACCGGGGTCCCCGACCCGTCGCGGACTTCGATGCGGTCCATCACGCGCAGCCCGCTGCCGTGCACCGACATGGCCATGGCCCCGATCTCGTCGAACACCTCGAAGTTCTTGTGGATCGCGGAGAGCTGCTGCCGAACCACGAACCGGTTGCCTCGCAGCGGCCGGCTCCCGTGGCTGTAACGCCTCACTCCTGTTCAGGCGGCCCGTCCGAACGGCACGGGACGCGACCAACACAGCACGGCCCGAGAACCGCTGCGCTCGACGGTCATTCCGGAGGCTCGGTCATTCGAGGGGCAAGGTGGGATCGGAATGAACTCGGATCGATGTCCAACGTCTGAAGTTGGTTGAGGGCGACGCCAACAAACGTCGGCTTCCCGCTAACCGTTGACGGTTGGCGGGAAGCCGACGAACTACGAGCGTGCTCGATCAGAGACAGAATCCGCCTTTGACGGCACCGCTACCTACATGTGCCGCGTGATGAACACCCGTGTAGTGGTCCACGGCTTGTCCAAAGGCGTTCCCCTCCGGTGGATGATTTCCTCCTCCGACGTTCACACAACCGGTTCGTGTCTCAACGTGGCCGGCGTTGTGCGCCGACGCCACCGGCGCAAGGGCGAACAATGCCAAGACCACGACCAACACAACGATGGATATCCGGCGCATCCGAGCCTCCTCTGCTCTCGCTTCATCAATACGGGCGAACAGAACCTCGCATCGGGTGACATGAACTGTTTCGGGAAGTAGCTTTCCGGTAGAGCGAGTCCGGAGAGACCCGTGGCCAGAGCGGGGCGCGGGACGGCCGCTCAGAGGATGGCGAGAATGTCCACCGTTGCCCGGATCCCGCCGGCGATCAACGCACCCGCAAAGCACAGATAGCCGAGCGCTCGGAAGACGAAGACATAGCGCTTAGACCTCCACCGCTCGTTCACGTCGGCTGCGCGAAGGCCGAGGGTGGCGATTCCCATTCCGACGACGAATACGCCGATGAGCCGAGGAGGGTCATCGCACTCGCAGAAACCGGACGAGAACATGCTGAGCAGCATCAACAGGAGGAACGGGACACCGAGCGCCACGAGCACCGTGTAGCCGACGACCGAGCTCGCCGGTTCTCCGGGGTCGACGGCGGGCATGCGGCGCGCGAGCAGTCCGGTGACGGCGACGAGTATGGGCCCGAACGCCGCATACAGCGCGATGAGCATGAGGACGTTGCGCGGATCGTTCCCCAGGAGGTCGAAGTCGAAGTTGTCGGGGTCGAATGCAACGCTGCTGGCAATGGCCAACAAGAGGGCGCTGAAGACGAGCCCTCGCAGGGGACCCGCCCACGTCAGCCATGGCTCCGCGATCACGTATGCGACTGCACCCAGAGCGCCGGCGAAGATGCCGATGAAGATCAACAGCTCGACGGTCCCGCCGAAGGTGATCTCGCCGACGCGGTTCCCGTTTTCGGTGAGGGCACGGAACGGGCGATCGTCCGCAAGGATGGCGGCGACACGCATGAAGACCCGGCCACCAATGCCGCCCACGACGAGCCCCGTCACCAGGCCCGCCAGCCCAACGATGCCCACATGGCGAATCAGCTGCGCCGCCTTCACCGCGTCCCACGGTGAGGCCGCGAGCGTTCGCTTTGGTACGGGTGTAGACCTCGTCACGCCGGCGCGGAGACCTCCGCCTTCGTAGCGTCTTGCGATGCTCCAACGACCACGGCAACGGACATGAAGCCCACCAGCCACGCCGGCGGGAACCAGAAGAGCGCGAAGCTGGCGAGGCCGGGAATGGCACCGCCGAGGATCATCCGGCTCCCGGTCCGATTCCCTCGGGCGCGGAGGGCCATGCCGACGAAGATGACGAGTCCCGCTCCTGCAAACAGCACGGCAGCGATGACCTGCCCGTAGAGCGGCCCGCCGTCGTCCTCGACGAGATTCCCGATGCCAAACGCCACCAAGGCCAGGCCGACCAGGCCCGCCGGAACGAACCACCAGAGCTGTCGTAATCCACTCACACCTGCTCCTTTCGTCACCCCTACAGACGGAATCGGCTGCCCGCCGGGTGACACCTGAGGATTCACCCAGCGCTGTCACCCGGGCGTGCCGGCGCCTCGTCTGTCAGGATGAGGCCACGAGAGGAGCCGCAGATGGACTGGTGGGTACTCGAGATCATCACGACGCTCGTCATGGTGGCGATCGTCCTCGTCCTCGGCCCGCTCATCAAGCACTTCGGGCGGAGCTACGCGGCGGACGTGTTCGTGGCGAATCCGAGGACGGGCAAGAGCTATCTCATCCTCATGGACATCGCCTACTACCTCATCTTCGGGGCGATCATCATCTTCACGATCCGCTTCGCCCCAGACACCGGTTGGGGCGACACGGTCGGCGCGGATCAGCTGAAGTGGGAGACGGTGCGCATCGGGCTCCTGTTGCTGCTGATGGGTCTGCTCCACGGCCTCAACGTGATCACGCTGCCGATCATCGGCCGCCTGCTGTCGCTCAACCAACGGCTCGATGAGGACATCCAGGCCAAGGCGAGCCAGTAGCCGCCGAGGCTCGAGACTCGTCGTCACCGCGACGCGCCGCTCGTTCGTCTGTAGGTTGCATGAACAGCGAAGCGGTGGCCTTACCTGTGATCATGTCGACCGACCCGGACGCGCTCGTCCGGGAACTGTACGAGCGCGAGGGCGCCTCCCTCGTGCGTCTGGCCCGGCTGTTCACCGACGATCGCAACGCCGCCGAGGATCTGGTCCAGGAGGCGTTCATCCGCATGCACCGCTCTGCGTACCGCATCCGCGACGCAGCCAAGGCGGCGCCGTACCTCAGATCCATCGTCTTGAACCTGGCACGCGATCACAACCGTCGCGGTCTGGTTTCGCTCCGCCACCGCGAGGCCCTCACGCCGCAACAAACGGCGGCGGCGCCGGAGGATGTGATCGTCCTCACCGAGGATGAGGACGAGGTGGTGGAGGCGCTGCGGTCGCTGTCGGCGCGCCAGCGCGATTGCCTGGTGCTGCGGTTCTACCTCGACCTCACCGAGGTGGAGATCGCCGAGACACTGTCGATCTCCCCAAACTCGGTCAAAACCCACTGCAGGAGGGGCATGGCCGGCCTCAAGCAGCGATTGGAGGGATCGCGATGACGGTTGAACAGCGGCTCCGCGAAGCTCTCCACAAGGCCGACGCCTACACGCCGAGCCCCGACCTTTTCGCCCGCGTCCAGCGGTCGATCGAAGAGGACCGGGCGCACCGGCGCCGCACGTGGAAGATCGCAGCCGGTATCGGTGCCGGTGTTGTCGCCGCGGTGGCGTGGGTGCTGCTGTTTGTCGACATCGAGGCCGGGCGGGTCACCATGCCGTGGTGGTCGTTGGAGATTCTCACCAACGCGGTGATGCTGGCGCTGGTTCTCACGCTGGGCCCGTTGATCCGCAGGTTCGGCAGGACGTACGCCGAGGATGTCTTCCGCACCCACCCGATCACCGGCGACCGGTTCCTCGGACTCCTCGACGTCGCCTATTACCTCGTGTTCACGGCATACATCGTCCTCTGGCTGTACTTCGAGCCGTCGCTCGAATGGCTGGGACCGACCGGGCTCTCGCGGCAGCTCGAGCAGTCGCTCGGCCGCGTCGGCGGCCTCCTCCTGCTCATGGGTGTCATGCACGGCGTGATGATCTTCGCCATGCCGTTCATCGGGCTCGTGTTCGCCTCGACCCGCCACCGCGTCCTCGTCCGAGAGCCCAAGGCACAATGGCCTCCCGAGGTAGCAAGGGCCCACCGCGCGGCGGCTTTCATCATCTGGGCGGTGGTCATCCTCGGTGGCCTCTGGCTTTTGCAGCTGCTCATCGGACTCGTCTTGGGGCTCGTTGGTGGTGCCGGCTCCTGACCTCATGGGACCACCGGAGGACGCTGGACATCGGTCGGACATGCCCTGGCACACGCCATCCCCAACCCCGACCACGAGCACGAGCCGGCGGCGGCTACTACTAGTGGCCTTATACCACGCTTAGTGTTCGCTTTACCGAAGCCCTTGCAGACTGTGGGCACGCACGGCGGGGCGGTCAAGGTGGCCGCAGAAACGGAGTCGATATGTGGACACGGATAGACGAACTCCGGTGCCTCGGCGCGACGCCATGAGCGGGCGCAAGACCCCCAGGTTCACACCGTCGTTCATCCTCGGCGTACTCGCCGTACCGCTCAGCGCCGTCGTGGCCTATGCGCTCGTCGGCACCTCGACCGACTCCGCATCCGACGGTGCTGCCACGACGGTCGCCGAGGCAACGACGATCGCCACAACGAGCACGACCACCACCATGCTGCCACCCGCGGCAGAGGAGGAGGCAGAGGAAGAAGTGCGTGACGTTGCAGCCGACCTGGTGATGGCATGCGGTATCGACGGACAGGACCTCGTCGACCGCGAGGCCGCCGACGAGATCAGTTCCCTCGAACGAGCAGCACTAGATGCGCTGCGCCCGATCTGTGAAGGCGCCGGCCTGGCGCTTGCCGGTCCACCGGCTCCACCTCCGGTGATTCGCAGGGTCACTGTCACCACACCTCCTGTTGCCGGCGGCGATGCCACTGCCGCCCAGGGTGAAGACCCGGACGGGAAGGACGAGAACGACGACAGCGAAGAGAAGGACGAGGACGACGACCACGGGTCGGTCTCCGACTACGAAGCAGCGCAAGCCAGGGCGCAGACCGCCATCGACTTGGCCGTTTCTCAGGATGGCGACGAAGAGAAGATCGCAGAGGCCGGAAGGAAGCTCGGCGAAGCCGCCAAGAAAGCGGCGAAGGGCGAGTACGGAGAGGCCGAGCAGAAGGCGCGCGAAGCGGAGAAGAAGGCCAAGGACGCCGTCGAGGACGACGATTGATGGTCGACAGGGGAATCCAGCTCGGCTCGGTTGCTGCCGGATTGGCGGTGGCGTTCCTCGCCTCCATCCCACTGCTCTGGTTGGTGACGGCTTCGGCACCCGAGCCATCCGTGGCCGAGGCGGCCGCTGTCGAGGAGGCCTCTGACACCGCGATCGATGTGCCGCAAGAGCAGACGACCAGAATCGTCGTCGAGCGACCGCCGGTCGAGGTCGAGGGGCTTGCACCGGCGATCGTCCGCGTCCTCGAAGATGCCGGCAATCTCCGCGATGCGGCACCATCGGAACTCGACCTCGCCGATTCCGTCGTCGCGGTTCTGATCGACAACGACGTTGTGCTCCAGGTCGCCGACAACGCGTCCCCGGAGGAGGTCGACCCTTGATCATCAAGAGGTTCTTCCCGACGCGCTGGGCTCGCATCTCCGCATGGACGGGAGCTGCCGTCGCCTGGGTGACGGTGGCGATCGCCGTAGGTTCGGCAAGCGCCACCGATGAGGCAGCGCCGGAAGAACCGATTCTCCCGGAACCCGTTGAGGAGACTCCCGTCGTCACGACGACGACCGCCGTCGTGCCGGTACAGCCTGCCGAGGGTCTCGTGGTCCTCCGATTCACACCGGTTCCCCCTCCACCGCCGGAGGTCATCGTGCAGACGGTCGTGGTCGCGGGTACGCCACGCCCAGCGACAGCCGCTCCGGCCCCAACCAAGCCTCCGGTCAAGTCGAAGGGCTCCTGATGGAGATCGGCCACTTCAGAGCGATGGGGACGGACGTCGAGGTGCGGGCGCACGACACGGCGGGCATCCAGGCGACGACGGATGTCTTTGCCGCGGTCGAAGAGCTCGCCAGCCGCTTCCGGGAGGACAGCGAGCTCAGCAGGTTGAATCGGGCTTCTGCCCGCCGGGTGCCGGTGTCGGACTGTCTCGCCCAGATCCTCGACGCAGCAGCCGACCTGCATGAGCGAACGGATGGTCTCGTCGACGCGGGCGTAGGCGACGCTGTGATTGCCTGGGGGTACGACCGCACTTTCGAGGAGATGCCCGACGTGGCGCCGGAGCCGGATTCTCCGATCTCAGGATCCTGGGGTGTCGATGGCCGGGAGGTCTGGCGCGACCGCGGCGTCAAGCTCGACCTCGGTGGCATCGCCAAGGGGTGGACCTGCGACTTCGCCGTCGGCACCGGCCTCGCCGAGGTGGTGTCGGCGGGAGGTGACGTGCGCTCTCGGGACCCCGACACACTGGTCGAGGTGATGGATCCGTGGGGACACGTGGCGGCGCGGATCCCGGTCGGAGTTGGTGCCCTGGCGACGAGTTCGATCACTCGCCGGGCATGGAAGGCCGGAACCACGGACGCTCACCATCTCATCGATCCGCGCTCGGGATGCCCGTCCGTGACGCCCGTGCTCAGCGCGACCGCGGCCGCAGACTCTGCCGTCGAGGCCGAGGCCGGGGCCAAGGCCGTGTTGCTGCGCGGTGCCGACGGATTGGCCTGGGCGGCCGAGCAATCATGGCTTCACGGCGCGCTCGCCGTGTGGCGCAGCGGCAGCGTCTATGCAACGCCGCGTTTGGCGGTGAGGACATGAACGTGGAATGGATGCTGATCCGGGGGACCGGGATCGTCGCCTACCTCCTGCTGGCGACATCGACGGTGTGGGGCCTCCTGCTCTCGACAAACCTGCTCGGCCGGGCGGTGAAGGCGAAACCACTCACGTGGGTCCATGAAGCGCTTGCGATCGGTGCCCTCCTGGCCACGGGTGCTCACCTCCTCTTCCTCTGGATGGACGAGTACATCGAGTTCGGGGCCGCGGACCTCTTCGTGCCCGGGGCGTCGTCGTGGAATCCGCTTGCCGTGGCCTGGGGCATCTCCGCGTTCTACGCGTTGTTCATCGTGTCGGCCAGCTTCTATGTCAAGCGGTGGATCGGCCAGGCAGCGTGGCGGACGATCCATTTTCTCGCCTTCGGCTCCTTCGCCGCGGCTGCGATCCACGGGCTGACGGCCGGCACCGACTCCGGTCAGCCCGTGGTCGCTGCCATGTACGCCTCCACGGTCACCATGGTCGGCCTGCTCGTGGTGCTGCGAGCGGTGCGCTCCGGCCAACCCGAGGCCGGCCGCCGCGCCGGACGGGGTGTGGCGCGTAGCGCGGCGACCACGGCGGCGACCGACGACAAGACCGAACCGGCCGCACGGGCCGCCGCCGCCACCGACCGCCCGTCATGACCCGGCGCGCCGGCCCGGATCACCTTCGCTGGGTTGATGTCGGATGGTCATACGCTTACCGGATATGACGGACGACTCTCTCATGGCAGCGCACCAAGCTCTCGCTGCGTGCGACTCGGTTGTGGACCGGCTGCACAAGATGTGTTGTGAACCCGATCGCAGTCCACGCATGCTGGCCATCAAGGACTCGATCGCCTCGATCCAAGCCGAGCTCAACGCCGCCGAAGGCGAGCCGGCTTCGCTCGAACGTGCCCTGTCGCACCTGATGGACGTGGGCGGACAGATTGGTTGGCTCCAGATCGGCTGCTGTGCCGAGGCGCGGATGCCGCTGTACGCCGAAGCCCTCGAGCGCCTCACCGCCGTTCAACTGAACATCAACGAGACCATCGGCAACGCCCACTGAACCGCCGCGGACCGGCTCTCGTCGAACCGGCCTTTCACAGTACCGTGGTGGGGTCCCAGCCGGTGACGAGTCCCTCGTCGAGGGCATCGAGCTCCGAAAGTTCAGCCCCGACGAGATTGAAGTCGTACACGTCGGCGTTCTGGCGTATCCGATCGGGATTGGTGGACTTGGGAAGGACGACGAAGCCGTGGTCGAGTGCCCAGCGGATCAGGATCTGAGCCGGTGACTTGCCGTGAACCGAACCGATCCCAGCCAGCACCGGATCGTCGAGCTTCTGGCCCTTGGTGAGCGGGCTGTAGGCCTCGACCACAATGCCATTGGCACGGCAGAGATCGACGAGTTCCCGACGCGACCCGTAGTTGTATGGACTCAACTCGAACTGGTTGACGGCCGGTGGAACCTCGGTGTGGGCGAGGAGCTCGTCGAGGTGGCGTGGCATGTAGTTGCTGACACCGACGGCGCGGGCCCGACCGTCGGCGAGGATCTGTTCCATGGCCCGCCACGTATCGAGACGCAGGTTGGGGACGGGCCAGTGCACCAGGTAGAGATCGACGTAGTCGAAACCGAGTGCCTCGAGGCTGGCATCACAGGCGCGGAGGGCAGCTTCGTAACCGTGGTCGGTGTTCCACAACTTCGTCGTGACAAACACGTCTTCTCGCGGCCGGTCGCTGCGACGAGTCGCCTCACCTACGTCGGCCTCGTTGCCATACACGGCAGCGGTGTCGATGTGGCGGTATCCCGCCTCCAGGGCCGTGAGCACTGCCGTCCGGGTGGCGGCACCGGGTGGACTGCGGAACACACCCAATCCCATCGGTGGGATCTCGACGTTACCGGCCAGCACGTATGAAGTCGTCGACATCGTGTTCGGGTCTCCTCGTATCGGTGCTACCAGCGGCCGCGGTGGACGACGTCGTCGAGGGGGCGCCGGGTGGGACGCTTTATCTGTATCAGGGGCCGATCGGAGGGGTAACCGAGGGCGATCAGCCAGGCGCAGAACCGGTCGTCGGGAAAGCCGAGGGTGCGTCTCGCCAAATCCTGATCGGTCACCGCGGCATGCGCCGATCCGATGCCGAGATCGGCGGCAGCCAGCATGATGCTCATCGTTGCTTGGCCCAGGTCGTACTGGATCGACTCGCGCATCCACTCATCGTCCGAGCGGGGCGCCACCAGCGCGATCGTCGCCGCCGACCTCGCCACATGCCCGGCGCCGCGCCACACCTTCGACAGCTCCCCGAGTTGGTCCCGGTCGGTGCAGACGACGAAATCCCACGCCTGCTGGTTCATCGACGAAGGGGTGCGACGGGCCGCCTCGAGGATCCGGGTGAGGTCCTCGTCGGTGATCGGTCGGTCGGTGTAGTTGCGGACGTTGCGACGGGACGTGATCGCTTGCCATGTCTCCATGTCTGCCTTCCTCAGCGGACGATCTTGAACTGGAACATCGGCGTGTCGAGAGCTCCCATGAGCCGCACCCAGATCGGCAACACCATCTCGGCACCACGAGCAGTGGTGATGTCGCCGAGGTCGATCACATCAGCCCAACCGAACGAGCGCAGCAGCTCGGCCACGGTGGCCTTGGCATCGTCGTCATTGCCGGACAAGAACACCGTGTGATCCCCGCCCGCAAACTGCTTCGGATCCACCATGAGATAGGCGCTCATCGTGTTCAGGGCCTTCACGATCCGAGTATCGGGAAAGCGGCGCTGGATCTGCTCACCCAGCGAATCCGTGTTGCTCACGAGCAATGACGGCGGCATTCCCTGGGAGAAGTCGAGCGGGTTGGCGATGTCGAGCAGCACCTTTCCCGTCAGGTTTTCCTCTCCGGCGATCTCTAACGCATTGATCGACCCGGCGCCGTTGGTGGCATTCACCACCAGCTCGGCGGCGCCCGCGGCGTCGGACAGCGTCGCCACGCCGATGTCGGGATGCTGCGCCTGCCACTCCGGGAACGGAGGGTTCCCGAACATGTCCACCTCGGTGCGGGCCATGGCGACCTCCACGTCGCGGGTGCCGACCGTCACCTCATGGCCCAGTTCGGCGAGCTTGGCGGCGATCGTCTGGCCCACAGGGCCGGTTCCCAACACTGCAATCGGCATCGTCGTCCTCCTCCAGAGACAGGTCTGTCTACACGATGACTGGAAACGTACAGACAAGTCTGTATCATGTCAATCCGGATGACAACGAACCGAGACCTTCCGCCACGAGATCGCATTCTCGAAACCGCTCAGCGGCTCTTCTACCAGGACGGCTTCCGCGCCGTGGGGATCGATACGATCGTCGCCGAGGCCGGGGTCGCCAAGATGTCGCTCTACCGACACTTCCCCTCCAAGGACGACCTCATCGTCGCCTACCTCGAGGATTCCAACCGCCGCTTCTGGGAATGGCTCGACGACGCCACTCGAGAGATCGAAGACCCGGCGGAGCGACTCGTCGCCATGTTCGGGGCGACTGAACGGCTCGCCACCAGCCCGCAATGCCTCGGCTGCCCCTTCCAAGGGACCGCAGCCGAGTTTCCCGACCGAGGCCACCCCGGCCACCAGGTCGCCCTCGACCACAAACGAGCCGTCCGCGACCGCTTCGACGATCTCGCCCGCCAAGCCGGTCTTCGCGAGCCCGAGAAGCTCGCCGACCAACTCCTCCTCCTCATGGACGGCGCCTGGGTCGCCGCCCGCATGTTCGGGACCGACAACCCCGCGACCGGCCTCGCGGACGCCGCCACGACCCTCATCGACGCCCACCGGTGAACGCCTCCCGACCCTGTTTGCCCCCTCTGCCCCTGCTGGTTTTCACATGACCGACGCGGGCTCGGTCCGAGGCGGACGGGAACGAAGCGCTTCAACAATCGAACTGTTCTTCGACCTCGTCTATGTGTTCGCCATCACTCAAGTGGTGACGTTCATCCACGCCGACCCGACGATGTTCCGCCTCGCGAGCGGCGCGTTTTTGCTGCTCCTGCTCTGGTGGACGTGGTCGATCTACACATGGACTACCAACTGGACCGGGACCGACGCCACACCCGTCAGGTTGTTTCTCCTTGCCGCCATGGGCGCCACGCTGCTGATGGCCCTGGCGGTGCCCGATGCGTTCGGTGACGGATCGCGATGGTTCGGCATCACCTACTTCATCGTCCGGATCCTGGCTGCCGGGTTCTATTGGGTAGCTTCGAAGAACTTTCCCGAGCAGCGGGCGGCGTTCTTCACGTTCTTCCCGATGTCACTCACGGCTGCGCTGCTCGTTCTGATCGGAAGCTTCCTCGATGCTCCGTGGCTCGGTGTTTTCTGGATCGCCGGTGCCACACTCGACATCATCAGCGCCATCAACGCAGGCAAAGGCACCTGGGCAGTCGATGCCAAGCACTTCGCTGAACGCAACGGCCTCTTCGTGATCATTGCACTCGGCGAATCCATCGTCGGCATCGGGATTGCGGCCACCCATGTTTCGCTAGAGATCGTCCTCATCCCGGCGGTCGGAGTCGCCTTTGTCGTCGCAGCTGCCTTGTGGTGGTCCTACTTCGATCGGGCGGCACCGGGTGCCGAGGCCCACTTCTTGGATGCCGAAGGCAAGGAACCGGGGAGGTTCGCCCGCGACGCCTATTCCCTGCTGCACTACCCGCTCGTCGTCGGAATCGTATTCTTTGCCCTGTCGGCCGAAGACGTGGTCACTGACCCGACCGAACCGCTGGGCAATGTCAGCCGAGTGGCACTGACCCTCGGTACCGCTCTCGTGCTTCTCTCAATCTCCGCCGTCACGTTCCGGGCTACCCGCTGGATAGCCGTCGACCGTCTCCTCGCGGTGCTGGCCGTGGCACTCCTCGGGTGGTTCGGAGGCAGTCTCGCCGCGGGAGCACTCACCACCGCCGTAGCCGCGATTCTCATCGTGACCCTGACATGGGAGCACTTCCACCCCTGGATCGATTCAACAGCGGAGCAAACGCCGGCCTGACACCTCTCGTTTGCACTGCAACGCGTCCTGCGAGCTGCAGACGGCACCCCGGCGATGCACCCTCAGAACTCGGGGACATGATTGCGGGAACGACTCTCGTCGGCTCTGCAGCAGGGATCTGCCGGATAGCCCTCTACGACTCCGACTCGGCCTGCCACACCCCGGTTTCGAGGTACTCGTCGATCGAAACCGCGGCCCTCCTCCCGGCACCCATCGCCAGGATCACGGTGGCACCGCCGGTGACGATGTCGCCGCCGGCGAACACCGCGACCTTCGAGGTCCGGCCGGTCTGCGGGTCGGCCACGATGGTGCCCCACGCCGTCTGGGCGAGGTCGGGCGCTGTCTTGTGGATGAGCGGGTTCGGGTCGTTGCCGATCGCCACCACGGCCACATCGATGGCGATCTCGTATTCGTCGCCCGGAATCGCTTGCGGGCGACGCCGGCCGCTCTCATCCGGTTCACCGAGCTCCATCCGTTGGAGCCCGACCCCGGTGAGCCAGCCGTCGTCATCTCCGAGCAGCTCGATCGGTGCCACCAGCGTCTCGAAATCGATGCCCTCCGCCTTGGCATGCGCCACTTCCTCGCTACGCGCCGGCATCTCGGCCTCGGTCCGGCGGTAGAGGATCTTGGCGGGTGCCGCTCCGAGCCTTCGAGCAGTACGCACCGCGTCCATTGCGGTGTTACCGCCACCGAAAACCGCCACCGTCTTTCGATACAGATCAAGCAACGGGGTCTCCGCGCCGGCCGCGTAGGCACGCATCAGATTGACACGCGTGAGGAACTCGTTGGCCGAGTAGACACCGATGAGGTTCTCACCCGGCACCCCCAGAAACCTCGGGAGTCCAGCCCCCACGCCGAGGAACACCGCGTCGTAGCCGTCGTCGGCGAGGAGCTCGTCGATCGTCTCGATCATGCCGATCACGGCGTTGGTCTCGAAACGCACACCCAGGTCGGCGAGCTGATCCACCTCGGCCCGGACGATCTCCTTGGGGAGACGGAACTCCGGGATCCCGTAGACGAGAACACCGCCGAGTTCGTGCAACGCCTCGAACACCGTCACGTCGTGACCGGCCCTCACCAGGTCGGCTGCGCAGGCGAGCCCGGCAGGCCCGCTACCCACGATCGCCACCCGCTTTCCGGTCTCGGGAAGTGTTGGTGTGGCAAGGGGTCCCCCGTGGTCTCGCTCGTAGTCGGCGACGAAGCGTTCCAGGTTCCCGATGGCCACCGGCGTGTACTTCTTGGCGAGCACACACGCACCCTCACACTGGTCCTCCTGGGGACATACCCTCCCGCAGATCGCCGGCAAGAAGTTATCCCGCTTGATGACGTCTGCAGCGTCGCCGAACCGCTCGGCGGCGACCAGACGCACGAACTCGCGAATGTCGATACCCACCGGGCAGCCCTCGATGCACGTCGGGTGGGCACACAGCAGGCAGCGCTCCGCCTCGGCAACGGCCTGTTCCGGCGTGTATCCGAGGTTCACCTCGTCGAAGTTGACGGACCGCGCTTCGGGCGCCTGCTCCTCCATGTCCTGACGAGGCAGCTTCAACCGCTCCCGGCGCGAGAGGTCACGGCCCATCAGCGCAACGCCGGCGGGTCGACACGGCAGGGCTCATCAGCTGCGAACTCCTCATTGCGATAGAACTCGAACGCCCCATAGGACGCGTTTCGGCGTGCCAGCAGCTCGAAATCCACCAGGTGGGCATCGAACTCGGGGCCATCGACGCAAGCGAACCTGGTCTCGCCCCCTACCGACACCCGACAACCGCCGCACATCCCGGTTCCGTCCACCATGATCGGGTTGAGACTCACCACGGTGTCGATGCCGGCGGGACGGGTCACCTCGGCAACGGCGCGCATCATCGGCACCGGCCCAGCAGCCATCACGTAATCGATCCGGTCCCCGGCGACCATCAACTCTGTCAGCTTGTCGGTCACCAAACCGTGGTATCCGTAGCTGCCGTCGTCCGTGGTGGGATAGACGTCGACGCATACCGCTCGCATCTCGTCCTCGAGGATCACGAACTCGCGGCTCCGGCCACCGATGATGCCAATCACTTCGTTGCCAGCCTCGGCCAAAGCAACGGCCGTCGGGAAGACGACGGCCGTGCCGATGCCGCCCCCGACGACCACCACTGTGCCGTACTCGCGGATCTCGGACGGCATGCCGAGCGGCCCGACGAGATCATGGACGGCGTCGCCGACTTCGAGCCGGTTCAAGGTACGGGTGGTCCGACCCACCCCCTGGACGATGAGGGCGATCCATCCCGCCTCGGGATCGGCGTCTGCGATCGAGAGCGGAATGCGCTCGCCGTTGCCGGTGACCCGAACGATGACGAACTGACCAGCCCGGCGCTTCCGGGCCACCCTGGGCGCCTCGACCCGAAAATACTTCACCTCGGGAGCAAGAACACGGGTTTCCACGATGCGGTTCATGAACTCTCCGTCCGGCTATGTGGTCCGTCCATCGGTGTACCAGCGTGACATAGCTTGCGATAGAGGCCAACGGTCCCTCGACCGCCGAGGCCGGCGCGGAGCCCAGCCGGCTGTCAGAACCGGAACACCGCGGCGACACCGGTTCCGCCTGGCACGGCGGCCGCGGGCACGACGTGAACCGCGGCACCGGCCTTCCATGCATCGACGGTGGCGGTGTCGAAGAGGTCCTCGTCGCCGGGCATCCTGGTGTCGTGCACTTCGGGGAGATCGGCGACATCCTCGAACCGTCCCCAGAGCTGCTCATCGGAGGCCACGAACATCGTCTCAACGCGGCCGCCCCTCGCCGCCTGGATCACGGTGGCCGGTGTGCTCGACGCCTTGCCGGTGCCGTGGAGCTGATGGAACCTGGCCGCGTCCGCTTCCGTCGACCTTCCAGCCGCGGCCTCGACTGCGTCGGAAGCCCTGGCATGCAGGTCGTCCGGAGTCATCGCTTCAGGGTTTCCAAGGACGTCTTGCTCGACGAGGGCGCCGCGACTCGACAGACCTCGGTAGAGGGCCACCACGTCCCGACTCCCGGCCAGGACGAGCCTGTCGGATTCGTCGATCACCCTGCTCAGCGAGGCATCGACCATGCGCAGGTAGCGCATCATGTCCTCGGAGAGGTAGTCGTTGCGGTCACCTTGGCCGTGGAATGCGGCAACCACCCCACCGGTCCCGCTCCTCGATGCGCTGTGCGAGAGCAGGGCTCGCTCCCGGTCGTCGTACTGGACGGCATCGTCGAGACTCGACGGCATGTCGGGAACGTCGATTGGCCGCAATCCGCTCGAATCACCCGAGAAGAGCTGCGCACAGCCGCGCGTCACCGCGAGGACGACGAACGGATGGTCGTGCTCGAGCATCCCAAGCAAGGGCTTCAGATGGAACCGGCGGGCAACGGTCACCAGAGTCGGGGCTCGACCCGTGAGCTGGTAGCTGCGGTGGAGATCGGGAGCGGCGAAGATCGCCACGCCGGCTCTGTGAAAGACCTCGGATGACGGGTCGGTGAGCTCTTCGGGAGTGTCCTCTGCAACGAGTCGAGCTGCCTCCGCGCGGCGCATGCCCAATTGAATGAGTTCGTTCTCTGCATCCCGAAGCAGGTTCTTCACACGGAGCACGTCGCCGTCCTCCCTACCCGCCACGTCATGTACCGACAGGAAGGCGGAGACACACCACCCATCCGTCCAATCCGCCAATTCCCCCACCCGTGACGCATCAACTACGCGCATCTCGCCTCCTCACGCCGATGACGACACGGTGATCACGCTATGACGCAGCGGCCGGCGCAAAAAGAGGACTTCGACTCAACAATGATCGTCGGGAATCCGTGCATCATTCGGCAGGGAAGACGGACCTCGGTGCTCGGGTTGACCTTGTCGACGCCCTGGTATCCGGTCGATCTCCACTGCTCGATTGGACATACGGCCACTAGATCGTGCGGCTCTCGATGGCGGCCTACCTCTCGGCCGAGCAGGGAAGAGTCGCCGATCTGACCAACCCAGCCACCCTCGCCGAACTCGAGACGTACGTGCCGCTCATCCAACAGGGCCGCGGCCTCGAGGTACTGGCGGTATCGGGCGATTGATTCTCGCCAGGTCCAAGCGCGATTGACTACGGCCGCGATAGTCCGGTTTCGGCCCTTGCAACGGATCAGGCTCGCTTGGACGCCCAGGGTTCCTCGGAGCTGACATCGACGAGGGCGTACCCGGCCTCGCCCACGCATGGACCCAGGATGGCGAGGAGACGAGCGTCTTCGGCGCCGTCGTTGAACGAGGCATGGACGGTGTCCTTGGGGACGAACGCGGCGTCGCCCGCGGACAGCATCTGCTTCTCTTCGCCGACCCACTGCTCAATGGTGCCCGAGACGACGAACAGCACTTCCTCCTGATCGGGATGCTTGTGAAAGTCATGGCATCCGCCGGGAGTGAGCAGAACGTCGAGCACCACGAGTTGCTCGGCCCCGGTGGTCTCGGGACGGCTGACCCAACCGAGCTGACCCCAATCGAGCTGGTCGCGCACCACGCTGTCCGACGGAAGGAAGGTCGTCACAGTTCTGTCTCCTCTCGCTGATCCGGCCCAAGATTCTCGCCGTTCAACACTGCGTCGCCAAACCGGCTCAACGAAGAAACCTTCACCCTGCGAGTCCTGTCGCGTTGGCGCCGGCGGTCAGCGACGGAAGCCGCCCCAGTAGCCGAGGTAAACGGGGCCCCAACCTTCCAAATCAGCCTTGAGCTCATCGTGCGGTGAACCAAAGACGGTAAAACGCGTGGCGTCGAATACGGCAACGAACCGATCCACGAACAGCTCGAGGAAACCCTTGAGGTGAGCGTGCGCAGACTCGGAACTGTCGTAGCGCTCATAGATGGCAGCCGTGCCAGCATCCTCGCTGAGGTACCAGTCGTAGGTGTGCGTCGTCTGCTCTTTGGCAGTGTGTTCGACCATCTCCTCCATCAGGGTCTGAGCCGCGTCGAATTGGCCCTCCTTGATGTTCATTTCCACCATCCAAGACAGATGTCCGTGCATCGTCGCCTCCCATTCACTTCCGCTGCTTGCGCTCGAACCTACCACGAGCCGAACGCGCCCCTCGGCACGATCACGTGGCCCACCGATTCGATTGACACGATCGTCGTCTGACCGTGATAATGCCTGCATGGTTGTTCAGAGCTTTCTGTTCGGCATCATCATCGTGTAGGCGCACGCCACAACAGGCGTGCGCCAACCCTCCGTAGCCGCCGGCCGGAGGGTTTTGTCATCTCCCAGGTCGTCGGAGACTCGCTTATCGAGGAAGGAAACATGTCAGCCACCACCGGCGCACAAGCGGTGATCAGGGCGCTGCAGCGTGAAGGCGTCGATATCGTCTTTGGGGTGCCCGGTGGCGCGATCCTGCCCATCTACGACGCCATCCTGCAGAGCCCGATTCGGCACGTCCTCGCCCGCCACGAACAAGGCGCCGGGCACATGGCCGAGGGGTACGCGCAGGTGAGCGGACGGCCCGGGGTGGTGTTCGCCACGTCGGGACCGGGTGCCACCAATCTCGTCACGCCGCTCATGAACGCTCTCTTGGACTCCACTCCCCTCGTCGCCATCACCGGACAGGTCGCCACCGTGTCGATCGGGACGGACGCCTTTCAAGAAGCTCCGACAACGGCGATCACGAAACACTGCACCAAACGCAACTGGCTCGTCACGGACGCGGCCGACATCGCCGGCATCGTTGCCGAGGCCTTCGCGGTCGCTACAACCGGCAGACCCGGACCGGTGCTGATCGACATTCCGAAAGACGTTCAGGCCGCGGACACGACGTGGCACGATCCGGTGATACCCGCGGCGGATCGTGTATCCACCGATCGCGAGTCGATCGATGCCGCCATCGACCTCATCGCCAACGCCTCTCGCCCCGTTCTCTATGTCGGGGGCGGGATCCTGCGGTCACGCGCCTCGAACCCGCTGCTCCGGCTCGCTGAGACCGCCAACATCCCGGTGGTGACGACGCTCATGGGACGCGGCGCCTTCCCGGACCTCCATCCCCTGGCGTTGGGTATGCCGGGCATGCACGGCACCTACACCGCGATCACTGCCCTGCAACGCTCGGATCTCATCGTTGCCGTCGGTGTCCGCTTCGACGACAGGGTCACCGGCGACCCCAAAGCATTTGCCCCGCAGGCCGACGTGATACATGTCGACATCGACTCCAAGGAGATCGGCAAGATACGCGTGCCCGAGGTGGGCATCGTGGGAGACGCACGCGACGTTATGGATGGGCTCCTCGATGCGTGGGCGCAGCGACCCGCTCCCGCCAGGGATCAATGGCTGGCCACGCTGCAAGGCTGGCAAAGAGACAAACCACTCGCCTACGAGCAAGACGGCGATGGGCCGATCAAGCCGCAATTCGTGATCGAAGAGCTGTGGAGGCTCACAGGGGGCGACGCCATATTGGTCTCCGGGGTCGGCCAGCACCAGATGTGGGCCTCACAGTTCTGGCGGTTCCAGCAACCCCACACGTGGGTCAACTCCGGGGGCCTGGGCACTATGGGGTTCGCCATCCCAGCCGCAATCGGCGCCAAGGCCGCCGCACCGGACGAACTCGTCTACGCCATCGACGGCGACGGATGCTTTCAGATGACCCTCCAGGAGCTCATCACCGCCGCCGAGGAAGGCATCGCCATCAAGGTCGCGGTTCTCAACAACCGCCACTACGGACTCGTCAAACAATGGCAAGACCTGTTCTACGAGAGCCGGCATTCGGCGGTGCACCTCGGCCACCAGTGGCCGGACTATCCCGCACTCGCCGCCTCGCTCGGCTGTGTCGGTCTGCGTGCCACGACACCCGCAGAGGTCCCGGCGGTGATCGAAATGTCCCTCGCCGTGGACGACCGGCCCGTCGTTGTCGAGTTCGTCGTCGACGACACGGAAATGGTATGGCCGATGGTGGTCGCCGGAGGAAACAACGACGAAGTCCATATGGGGCCCGAAACGGTCACGGGGAACGCCGCACAGCGGCCGCGCATCATCTGATCCGTTGCACCAACCGGTGAGTCATCAACCCTCAACCGGCGAGTTGTGGTGGAGAAGACATTGCCACCGGTCGTCGCGCCACAACCAGACGCCGCTGAACCGGAGCTCGAGGACGTCATCGTTGGGTGCATGCAACACCCGATACCCGCCGAGCACGAGCGCGACATCTCCGTAACGGCGCACCTGAATGTCGTAAGGGCCGACGAAGACGACCGATTCGCTGAACTCGGCTACCCACCCGAGGTACTCGTCTTTGTCCCGGACGAGACCGTCGTAGTTCGTGTATGCCCACTCCTCGGCGAGCATCGAATCCAGGGGCCCTGTTCCCTCTGCTCCGATGGCATCGAACCAGTCCCGGTAGCAGGCGGTGAGTTGATCAATCAGATCGTCGGGCATCGGCACCTCCTCGGCTCCGATCCTATTCGCCGCATAGCAAACAGACCGGTAGCGTCCCGGAAAGAGGCCGAGGAGGTGGATATGGGACGTTTCGACGGTCGGGTGGCCCTGGTGACGGGTGGCGGATCCGGCATCGGCCGGGCGACGTGCCTGGCCTTCGCCGAGCGCGGCGCCCGGGTCGCGGTGGCCGACATTTCTCGGACGGGCGGCGAAGAAACGGTGGCACAGATCGGGGCCGCCGACGGGGAGGCCGAGTTCTTCGCGGTCGACGTCACCGACGAAGCGCAGGTGGCGTCGATGGTGCACGATGTCGTCGAGCGCTTCGGGAGCCTCGACATGGCCTACAACAACGCCGGGGTGGAGGGACAGCGCGTCCGGCTCCATGAGACCGGCACCGATCACTGGCGCAAGGTGATGGCGGTGAACGTCGACGGCATCTTCTTCTGCATGAAGTACGAACTGGCTCAGATGCTCGAACAGGGCGGTGGCGCCATCGTCAACGCGTCGTCGACCTTTGGTCTCGCCGGAGGAGCGGGTGGACCATACCCGGCAAGCAAACATGCGGTCGTGGGCCTCACCAAGAGCGTGGCGCTCGACTATGCCGAGGACGGCATCCGGGTCAACTCGATCCATCCTGGCGCCATCGAGACGCCGATGATCGAGAGGCTGCGAGCCGACCCCGTTCTTGGTGAGGCGCTGGCGACGATGCACCCGATGGGTCGAATGGGCCGACCGGAGGAGGTCGCCGCCGCGGTCGTGTGGCTGTGCTCAGACGATGCCTCTTTCGTCACCGGCCACACGCTTGTCGTCGACGGAGGAAACCTGGCCCGTTGATTCTCAGAACCTCGGCAGGTGCCAGCCGCCGTCGATCGGGATCGTGGCCCCGGTCACGCCGTCGAACAGCGGGCCGCAGAGCTCGGCGACGATGGCGGCGACCTCGGCGCGGGTCACCAATCGCCCCAGCGGCGTGTGGGCCACCGCGCGCTCCACGAAACTGGGGTCGAATTCGCTGATGTCGACGGCGCTCTCAGCGATCTGGCCGGGGGTGACCGCATTCACCCTGATGTCCGGTCCGAGTTCTACGGCGAGGCTCTCCGTGAAGGTGATCATCGAGGCCTTGGCCAGGGTGTAGATGGAGTGGTTGCGGAGATAGGCAGACCCGGCAGAGACGTTGACGATCCTCCCCCAGCCGGCGGTCCGCATCCCCGGGACGAGCTCCTGAATCCCTACGAAGGCCGCCTTGACGTTGGCGTTCCAGATCCGATCCCATTCCTCCTCGGGCATCTCGGCGAACGGTGTCATGGCGAAGGGCCCATAATTGTTGACGAGCACCTGAATGGTTCTTCCATCGAGAGCGCTCAGAGCGTCGTCGATGAGTTGGCGCATCCCCTCAGGTGTGCCGGCATCACCCCGCACCGCGACGTGGTTTCCACCGCTTGCGGAGAGTGAATCCACGAGGGCTCCGGCCACGTCAACGGACTCGCGGTAGTTGACGGCGACGTCGGCACCCCGCGAAGCGAGAGCGGTTGCGATCGCCGCCCCCAGTTTGCGCGACCCGGCCGTAACCAGGGCCGCTTTGCCCTCGAGAAACGGCTCAGTCATGACCCATCAGGTTCTCGATGGGGACGAAGTCCTCTCGAAAACCGAGAACGTCGAGAGCTCTCGAAAAGAGCGCGAAGGCCTCGGGGGATCGGAAGGCTGGATTGGCGGCCATTCCCAGGTAGGTGATCTCCATCCCTTCGACAATGTCGGCGTTGGTCATCGGGATCCCTTCGCCGTCGACGGCGCAGATCAGGTCGGGCACGGTCGCCAGCACCGTGCCGTCCCGGGTTGCCACCATGTTTTCATTCTGGAAAGCCACGTCGAGCGGCACATCACCCCGCACCTCGACGCGTCCGAAGTCGAAACCGCCGCGAGTCCCCGACTCCACCGCAGCAACGGTCCCCCGGCCGAGGAGGTACGCGTCGAAGCGCTCGAGCAAGGCAGCGGCGACGTCGCCGCCGGACTCGCGTGTCGTGCGTATCGCTGCGCCTATGCCCTCACACAGCGTGGTCGTGTCTCGAATGATGTGGCGCTTCATGTCGACACCCCGCATCGCGTAGCAGGCGATGGCGGCGACACCACCCAGCTCCGAGGCGATGGCTCGACCCACACGTTCCATGTCGTATGGGCTCTCCGTGCGAAGCAGAGCGGTGATCCGGTCCTCGTTGGCAAGCCCCAGCGGAGAGATGTGGATCCCGCCGAGGTGGAAGGTCGTCATATCGATCTGCGGGACGGCCCGGCCGACGGGGTCGCCGTCCACCACCGGGATGTTCTTCTGGATGGCCACCTGCATCGGAGTGAGGCTGTTCCCTGCACCGGTCTCGAAGGGGATCACGAACGCCGGCTCGAAACCCATCGCCTCGGCAAGGGTCTCCATCGCCCAGGTCGGTGAGTACGTCCTCGGATTGGACCTCGACGCCACGGGCGACCCCATCCCCGCGATGACCGCCCCCCACGCCTCGTCGTCGATCTCGTCCGCCGACGCCAACTCGACCCCGGTACCGAATTGGAGGATCCGGTCCACCAACTTGGCGCCCTCACGGACCGAACCGCCGCCGCCCGCTCCGAGGAATCCTCCCCCCACGCTGATGTCGAGCATCTGCTCTCTGCCGATTGTCCTCATTTGTTGTCTCCCTCGACTCGATCAGGGTTGTCGGTTCTCTGCCAGGGCGTCGAGCACGTCCTCGGGAGTGATGGGGATCCGGCTCACGGCTCCGCCCGTTGCATCGGCGATGGCGTTGGCGATGGCGGCCGCGACCGGCACGATCGGGGGTTCGGCCACGCCCTTGGCGCCGTGTGGACCGGCCTCTTCGGGATGTTCGAGGAGCTTTGCCTCGACCTGCGGAACATCGAGCGCAATCGGCATTCGATATGCCTCGAGTGTTCGCTGCCGGTAGCGGGCATCCTCTCCGATCTGGAGCCCTTCGTAGAGGACGTATCCGATTCCCTGGACCACGCCGCCCTGGATCTGGCCGAGCACCCCCTCCGGATTGATTGCCTTGCCGACTTCCTGGACCACCACATAGCGGAGGACGGTCACGTCGCCGGTTGCGGGATCGACCTCCACCTCGGCGATGTGGACGTGGTAGGTCGGCGTTGGGAAGGTCGGGAAGAGCAGGCCGACGGCGGTGTCGGGATCGTATTTCGGCATCGGCGTGGTGTAGGACCCGGTGGCGACCAACGGACCCCGGTCGTTCATGGCCGTGCGGGCGACTTCGGCGAGGCTCACGCGCCGATTCCACTCGCCCTTTACCGCGATGCGCCCATCGCCCAACTCGACGTCATCCGGCGATTCGCCGAGCATCCTGGCGCCGGTCTGAATGATCTGCTCGCGGAGTTGAGACCCGGCCTCCTGGACCGCCCGGCCCACGATGTGCGTCGTGCGGCTGCCTTGCGAGCCGCCGTCGTGTCCCTGGCCATCGGTATCCGGCATCGTCAACACCACGTCGCCGGGATCGACGCCGACCTCGTCGGCAGCGATCTGGCGCACTCCCATGGCAACGGCGCCGGACCCGTTCTCTGTGGCACCGGTGACCACCCCGAGGGTCCCATCGACATCGAGCTTGAGCGTGACCTGTCCAGGAGCGGGGTTCGTCAGCCACACCGTGGCGGCCATGCCGACACCCCGATGGGGACCCTTTCCCAAGTCGTCCCACGGAGCCATCGCCTCGATTTCGGTGAAGGCGGTCCGCAAGATTCCGGCGTCGGCCAGGACTTGGCCGTTCAGCATCGCATGCCCGTCGTCCATCAGGTTGCGGAGCCGGAAGTCGCGCCGATCCATCGCGATGGCGTTGGCGAGGTTGTCGGTATGACGTTCCAGGGCGAAGTTCAGGTACGTCCCGCTGACTCCGCGGAACGCACCCGTCGGCGTCGTGTTCGTGTACACGGCCCGTGACACGACCCGGGTATGTTCCACTTCGTAGACCGATGCCGCGAGAAAGATCGGGATGCTGATCAGGAACACGGTGTCCGTTGCGTAGGCCCCGGCATCCATGTCGCAGAGGAACTCGCGGGCCACGATCCGGCCGTCGTTGGTGACCCCCGACCGGATCCGGATGACGGCGTTCTCGCGGGAATTGCACGTGAGCAGGTCTTCGACCCGATCGAAGAGCAGCTTCACCGGAGCCCGTACGACACGGGCCAGCACCGCTGCGTACGGCTCGAGACCGACATCGAGCCGGGCCCCGAAGGCACCGCCGATGTGGTGGCCGACGACTCGGATCTGCGAAGGATCCACCCCAAGCGCCCGCGCCGTTCGGGAGCGCACGTTCCACGGGTACTGGTGGGAAACGTGAATCGTGTAGCGGCCCTCCGCGTAGACGGCACTGGCGCTCTTCGGCTCGAGGTACGCCTGGTATTGGCGATCGGCGACGAACACGTCTTCAACGATGTGGTCCGCTGCGGCGAACGCGTCGTCCACACCGCCGGGGTCGGCCGTCATCTCGCCGCACACGTTGCCGTAGCGAGGCCAGTCGGGCAGGCCGGGGACGGGCGTGAAGCTCTCCCAGTCCTCGTGAACAAGCGGCGCCCCCGCCGCCAGAGCATCCTCGATCGAGGCAACGGGGGGCAGCTCTTCGATGTCCACGACCACTTCCCGGGCTGCTCGTCGCGCCGCCTGCAGACTGTCGGCTACGACGGCGGCCACCGGCTCCCCCTCGTAACGAACCATGTCCGAGGCAAAGAGGGGCTGGTCGTCGAGAGCAAGGCCGCTGCGCAGGAAGGGCGCATCGTCCGCGGTGACAACGGCCCGAATCCCGGGTTGAGCTGCAGCGACGGAGGTGTCGATGCCGACGATACGGCCCGAGGGAACCGGTGACAGGACGAGAGCTGCGTGGAGCGTCCCGGCGAGTTCGAAGTCCACGCCGTACACGGCGTCGCCACGCACCTTCGCCTCGGCATCGTGACGTGGGACGCTGCGGCCCACCGAGCCGCTCACCTTCCGGCCCCCGTAGCGGCCAGGACCGCGTCGACGATCGTCGTGTAGCCCGTGCACCGACACAGGTTCCCCGACAAGGCGTTGCGGACCTCCCCTTCCGTCGGCCTCGGGTTGTCCTCGATGAGGGCGGTGAGCGTCATGACGAAGCCGGGGGTGCAGAATCCGCACTGCACGGCGAACCGGTCGACAAACGCCTGTTGAAGGGGTGTGAGGGACCCATCGGGCCCGGCGAGGCCTTCGATCGTGAGCACGGCGCGATCTGCTGCAGCCGGCGCCGGATAGATGCACGAGTCGACCGGTTTGCCGTCGACGAGCACCGTGCATGCGCCGCATTCACCCTCGTCGCACCCTTCCTTGGTGCCGGTCAGGTGCAGCGTGTCTCGCAAGACGTGCAGCAGGGTCTCGTCGGCCGCCACGTCGAGCGTGACGGGCCGGCCGTTGACGGTCATCGAGAACTCGACGGTCACGATCCGTCCGCTCCGACGCGATCGCGACAGACGCCAACGGCTCGCGCCAGGAGACCGGGCAGTACACGCAGCCGATAGGCGGACGAAGCCCTGGCATCGTCGATCGGCACCGCCGAGTCGACCAGCGCCCGGCCGGCCTCGGCAAGCACTTCGGCCTCCAGACGGCTACCAGCGAGAACTCGCTCCGCCTCGGTTGCCCGGTAGGGCCTCGGCGCCACCGAACAGGCCGCGACTCGCGCCGAGGCGACGGTGCCCGTTTCATCGAAGGTGAGGCGGACCGCCAACCCCACGACGGCCACTTCCATGGCACTCCTCCGACCGAGCTTGAGGTAGGTCTCACCCGAGCGGTCACCCAGCGGGATGGCCGTGATGGTGGTGAGTAGCTCATGTGCGAGCCGGGCGGTCTTCCGTCGCCCGAGGAGAAACTCGTCGAGCGACAGACGGCGTGTTCCCGCAGCGCTGCGGAGCTCGACATGGGCATCGGCAACGAGGAGCGGCGGGACGGTATCGGCCGCCGGAGAGGCGTTGCAGAGGTTCCCGCCGAGGGTCCCAACCTCCTGGGTCTGCCACCCGCCGACGGTGGATGCCGCCTCCGCCAACGCCGGAAGAGCCGCCGCGACCAGGGGATTGGTGGCGAGGTTCCGGTGTGTCGTCAACGTACCGAAGGAGAGCGCGCCGTTCGTCGCGATGCCATCCAATTCGTTGAGGCGTCCAATGTGGAGCAGTACCGAAGGATCGATCTCCCGGCGCATGTGCTGGATCATGACGTCGGTCCCGCCCGCCACGACCTGGGCCTCGTCACCCACTTCGGCGAGACACGTCAGCGCCTCGTCGACCGAACGGGCAGCACGGAACTCCACGGAACCTCCTCCCCCATCGGCGGCTCCGCATGTTATACGATCGTGGACCTGCCCAGATCTCGGGTTGAGAGACGGAATCGTCCTTCAGGAGGCCTCGTATCGAGGGAAATACCGGTGGACGAGCCGTACGTCGTTGTTCTCGTGAAGCAGAGCGATCATTCCGTCCTTCACCTGGAAGACATCGACGCCGTGGTTCTCCCACGGGTCCCCGCTCTTGGTGCGAGCGGTTTCGGACCATGTGATTGCTGCCCAGTCCCCGTCGATGATCGTCCGCTCGATGGTGAAGTCGAGGTCCTCGAGCAGTTCGGCAACGAACGCGAAGAAGGCCCGGGCGGCGGCGACGCCGCGGAGATGAGTCTGGCCGAGAAAGCGGATGTCGACATCACCAGACATCAGGGCGAGCATGCCCTCGGCGTCTCCAGCGAGGTACGCGGTGTAGAGCGCCTCGACGGCGCGCCGGGTCTCGCTATCGCTGCTGTTTGTCATTCAAAACCTCGGGAGACGGAGTCCGCCGTCGACGGGAATGACGGACCCGGTCACCAGGTCGAAGGCAGGCGTGCACAGCAGATAGACGATCTCGGCCACTTCGGCTCGTGTGGCCAAACGTCCCGCAGGGGTGCGGGCCGTCACGGCCTCGGCCCAGTCGGCGGCAAACTCACCGAGGTCTTCGAGGCTCTCGAGGATCTGACCAGGAGCTACCGCGTTGACCGTGATCTCGGGAGCCAGTTCGAGCGCCAGTTCCTCGGTCAGGATTCCGACTGCCGCCTTGGCGAGCCCGTAGATCGAGCGGTTGCGAACGAAGGCGGACACCGCAGAGATGTTGACGATACGTCCCCATCCCGAGGCCTGCATCCCGACAACAACCGACCGGGTGGCGAGATAGGTTGCCTTGGCGTTGCCGTCCCAGACCCGGTCCCACTCATCCTCGTCCATGTCCATGAACGGGGTCATACCGTAGGGCCCGGTGTTGTTGACCAGCACGTCGATCGGCCCGTCGAGGGCGGTAACGGTCTGGCTTACAACAGCTTCGACATCGTCTGGCTTCGTCATGTCGCCGGCCACAGCAGCGTGACGTTGCCCTCCGACCGTGTCCAGGCGTGTGATCAAATCCTCGGCCTCCGACCGCGAGGTGCGGTAGTTGACCGCAACGGACATCCCGGCACGAGCGAGCCGATGGGCGATCGCCGGGCCGAGGTTGCGCGATCCACCGGTCACCAGCGCCCGTTTGCCTTCGAATGTGGTGCTCATGGCCCTCCGCGACCTGGCCCATCGAGAATCTATAGTGCCGCTTCACGTAACTCATGGGGTGTCGACGCCGAGACAGGTGTGCCGGTCGCAAGGACGCAGGACGACGGCGCATTCGTGCAATGCGTCGAGGACGAGGACGCAGCGAGCGGTGCATCCTGGCCGGCGGAACGCCGCAAACGTTGCGTGATGGGGCACTAGGGGCGGCGATTTGGAGCCCAGCGGTCACTCGACGAGGTTTCGCCACTCTCCCTCATCGCGATACGCAATCAGGTTCTCCGCGAAGAGATCGGCAAGACGTACGGCAAGACGATCCGACGACCATGCGGAATGGGGCGTGATCACCACATTGGGCATCTCCCACAGAGGCGAATCAGACGGGAGGGGCTCCGCGGCGAACACATCCAACCCGGCGCCCAGAAGGGTCCCGTCACGGAGGGCGGCAATGAGGGCCTGCTCGTCGACGACCGAACCCCGACCAACGTTGACGAGCCAGCCTCCGCGCAGCGCCTCGAGCTCATCGGCACCGATCAAGCCGGCCGTGTCTTCAGCCTGCGGGAGTACCACGACGACGGCGTCGGCCGCCCGGCAAACCTCCAGCGTGCCGTCGGGACCCACCACCCATTCCGCCACCCCGTCATACCGGTCCGGACGGCGTTTGGAACCAACGACCCGCATCCCCAGGCCGGCAGCCCGCACTGCGATCTCCTCTCCGATGGTCCCGAGACCGAGGATCCCCAGCGTCCGCCCCGCAAGCTCGTAGGCGGGTCGGTAGGGATGCCAACGGCGATCGGACACATCGCGCATCGCTTCACCGATGCGACGCGCCATGATGAGGAGGAGCGCCAGAGCGTGCTCGGCCACCGCGATGGCATGGACCCCGCGTGCGGACGTGAGCCTGACACCTTGCTCTTGAAAGGCCTCCAGCGGGAATTGGTCGAGTCCGGCCGAGATGGCCTGCACCCAACGCAGGGAGGCCGTGAGATACCGGTCCTCCCACCGATACGTCACGAGAATCTCGGCACCCGTCTCGAGGGCATCCACAACGGCATCGTCGTCACCTGGGGCATCGACTGCGATGCCGTCCAGTTCGGCGAGCAGATCGGACAGGCCCGGCGGTTGGATCGGGTGGACAACGGCCAGCGGGATTCCTGCTCCCCTGTTCATCACTTCGTACACTACGGCCCACCGACAGTCGAGGCGGCCGATGGCACTCCAACCAGTACTCGAAGCCCTCGAACTCCTCGATGGGTGGATCAATGGCGACGAGGTTGCCGCAGTCCTGCGGGATCGAGGCCTGCAGGTGGCGACCACCGACGTCACAGAAGGTTCCGGGGCCACGACCTTTCTGCGTGTCTTCGTCCCCGGTTCGGACGGCCGCAAGAGCGGCGGCACCGCCCCGACCACGGGGATCATTGGACGCCTCGGAGGTGTCGGGGCACGACCCAGCGCGATCGGGATGGTGTCGGACGCGGACGGTGCAGTCGCCGCCGTGGCGACGGTTTTGAAGCTGGCAACGATGGCCGAGCGCGGAGACCACCTACGCGGCGACGTGATCATCACAACGCACATCTGTCCGAACGCACCCACTATTCCACACGATCCGGTGCCCTTCATGGGCCCGCCCGTGCCGATGGCGACGATGAACGTCCATGAGGTCGACGAGGCGATGGATGCGGTGCTCTCGATCGACGCCAGCAAGGGGAACCGCGTCGTCAACCACCGTGGTTTCGCGTTCACGCCGACGGTTCGCGAGGGGTACATCCTCCCCGTGGCGCCGGACCTGATCGACGTCTACGAGCGAGTATCCGGGCGGTCCGCGGTTGTGCTCCCCTTGTCGACATATGACATCACGCCGTACGGCAACGAGCTCTATCACGTCAACAGCATTCTGCAGCCGGCAGTCGCCACCGCGGCCCCGGTTGTCGGCGTGGCGACAACAGCCGCCTCGACCGTTCCCGGAACGGCCACGGGGGCCAATCACGCCGGCGACATCGATCTCGTGGTCAGGTTCTGCATCGAGGTCGCCAAAGGCCACGGAGCCGGGACCCTCAGTTTCTACGACGAGGACGAGTTCGCCAGAGCCGTCGCTCTCTACGGTTCGATGGCGCACCTTCAGGGCGGCGACGCCTGATCTCGGTCAAGGAGCAGCGGCCAGTGAGACATCCAGCGCCTCGAGGCTGGGCTCGATCACCGGAACTTCCGACAGTCTGCCCGCCGTCGCGTCGACATCTTTCAGACCGCTCGACGTTCCGATCATCACCACCGACTCGTGCGCTTTGATCCATCCCCCTGCCTTCAAGCGCTCCACGGCGGGGAGACAGATGGCAGCCGACGCCTCGAGATAGCACCCCTCGGTAGCCGCGATCCGCTGCTGCGCTTCGAGCAGCTCGACGTCATCCGATACAACGACCGCGGTGCCACCACTCTCTCGCAAGGCTCGGATCCCCTGCGAGGTCGCGACGCGGCTGGCGATCGAGAAGGCGACACTCGGGTTCGCATCCACGACGGCAGGAACCTCGCCGCCGGCCGCCAGGCTGGCGGTATACGGCCCCAAGGGCTCGGCGGCTACGAGACGCGGACTTGCCGCGATCACACCCCACGCCAGCAAGTCGCCGAAGCCGCGATGGATTCCGATGAGCCCATCCCCATACGCCACAGGGACGACCACGACGTCGGGGGCGGCTCCGAGTTCCTCAACGAGCTCGTACGCGATGCTCTTGTACCCCTCGATCCCGAACGGGTTGGATCCAACCGGCGGATCGGAGAAGCCGGACAGCGGGACCCAGCCTCGTTCTATCACGGCACGACGCATGATCGCCCATCGCTCCTGCGGCTCGCCGACCGCCACGACGTGGGCCCCGAGCACCTGCATCAACACCTTCATCGTGAGGGGGACACTCGTCAGCGTGAGGGCCACACAGCGCAGGCCCGCGGCCGCGGCATACGCGGCCGCGGCTGCACCGTGGTTCCCTGTGGTGCCCACCACGATGGTGTCGGCACCGTCGGAGACCGCGCGCGTGACCGCCACAGCTGCGAGCCGGTCTTTGTACGACCAGGTGGGATTGCGTGTCTCGTCCTTCAAGTACAAACGCTCGTGTCCCATGGCGGCCCCGAGACGTCGCATCTGGAGCAGCGGGGTGTTGCCTTCGTCGAGGCTCACGGGGACCGCGTCCTCGGGAAGAGGCAGGAGACGACGGTGGCGGAACAGCCCGGGGGCCTCGTCATCTGCGGAGCGGTCGCCACTCGGGTCGTACTCGGGGTGAACGTTGACCGGCACGCCGTCCTGGGCACAGGCTCGGCATCCGGCAAACGCCCCCCGTGGTTCGGTCGTCCATCCACAGCGAGGACAGCGGAGCAACCCGGTGAAGGCTGTCATTGGCCGATGACCCGCAGCGACCGATCGGAATGAGTCAGCCTCCGAGCACCCGTTGGGGTCAGCTCGACCGCATCCTCGACCATCATCCCGCCCCACCCGATCTCATAGAACGGGGTCTCGAGACACAGCACCATCCCGGGCTCGAGCAGCGTCTCGACCCCGGCAGCGACGATCGGGGGCTCATAGACCTCGGTGCCGATGCCATGTCCGCAGTGATGGCGCCGATACGGACGCAGGCCGCCGCGCTCCACCGTCTCGACTGCGGTGCGGAACAGCTCCTCGGCAGAGACCCCGGGGCGAATCATCTCCAACTGCGCCTCCTCCCCGGCGGCGATCGCGGCATAGCGCTGCGACGTGAGAGCGTCGGGCGCTTCGACGATCGCGGTACGACCGACGTCCGACCAGTAACCGTCCACCGTGCAGCCAACATCGAAGCGCACCAGATCGCCGGGACGCAACTGTCGATCGGTGCCCCGGGCGTCCGAGAACGCGCTGCGCTCACCGCTGGTCACAACGAGAAAGCGGGGAAGACCGCCGCCTTCGACCATGGTGGCTGCCACGACTGCCACCAGTTCCCGTTCGGTGACACCTGGCGCTGCAACGCTCAATGCGGCATCGATACCATTCTCGGCGAGCCGTGCAGCCGCCTCGAGGAGGGCCACCTCGCCCGGGAGCTTGATGCTGCGCACCCGGCGCAACCAAGCGTCTGCCGACTCGTCGACCTCGTCGATGCCCGGAAGCGAGCCGAGCCGCGTCTGCTCGGACTGGTCGATGGCCGTATCGATGCCGATCCTGCCGGACACCCCAAATCGGCGAGCTGCCGCTTCGAGGGCGGCGGCGAACGAACCGTGACGGTCGGCGAAACCAGCTACAGGATGGTCACCCTCGAAATAGAAGCGCCCGTATGGCTCATGGTGGTCGCCGTCGACGTGGTCGAGGAGCGCCCCGCCGTCGGCGACCGGCGCCACGACAACGACGGAGTCGGCGTTCACCAATGCCGCCATCCGGTGTGACGCGAAGATGTCCCCCGCCACACTGCGGTACCCGGTGACGTAGGCCACGTGTTGCGGAACCCCCAGGATCAACCAGTCGTAAGGGGTCGCGTCGAGATGGCTCCGCAGGTTGTCGCGGGTGGCGATCGCCAGCTCATCGACCATTGGAGAACCTCGCCATGACCCCTCCGGTGAATCGTTCCATCTGTTCCAATGTCTCGGCGACCGTGTCCGCTGCAAACAGCAGCCCGGCGAATGTGGCGACCCCGGCGTCGACGTATTCCTCGACGCGGGCGGCCACCTCGTCGGGCTTTCCCACCAGGTTGCGAACGGTCAGGTCTTGGAGCCGGCCTCGCATCGTCGAACCACCGAGCGACGTGAGGTGGGCGTGAACCTGGGAATCTCGGAACCGGGCTGCCGCGGCTTCGTCGGTGTCGCCGATCGCAACCACGAGCTGCAGAGCCGGCTCGAAGCCGTCGAGGGTCCGGCCATTCGCCTCAGCCGTACGGCGGATTTCTGCGAGTCCATTGCGGTACTCCCCTGGGGTCAGACAGGCTGGGAGCCAACCGTTGGCGAGGAGGGCGGCACGCCGGCGGGCTCCCGACGAGTTGCCTCCCGACAGGATCGGCAAGGGATCCTGAAGTGGCTTGGGATACGACTCGATATCCGTGAACCGGATGTACTCACCATCGAACGAAGCCCGCCGTTGCGAGAACAACAGCTGCAGCGCCTCGATGTACTCGGCTGCTTGGCTCCCCCGATCGATGGAACGGTCCGGCCACATCGCTTCGTACTCCTCGCGATATGCACCGATGCCGAGACCGAGGATGAACCTCCCGCCGGAAAGGTGGTCGATCGTGGCAGCCTCTTTGGCAACCGTCACCGGATTGCGAAACCCCATGACGAGAATGGCTGTCGCCAGCCTGATGCGGGTCGTTCGCGCGGCAACGAAAGCCAGGTAGGTCAGTGGATCGAAGAACCGGGGAGGGTCGTCGTACTCGGCTCGCACGTATTGCTGCGTTGAGACGTGGTCGTTACCCCACACCGAATCGAATCCCAGCCGCTCCGCTTCGCAGGCGAGATGGACGGCTTCATCCACATCGGCATAGGGGACGGGGTACATCAGCCCCTCTGTTCCCGTGGGAACTCCGAGACCGAAACGCGGCGAGGGGCCGTTCGTCGCCGCCTGAACCGTCACCCACTCCTCCGCTGCTTCGGGGACGGCAGCATAATCTGGGTGGCCACATCGAAGGAGAGACCGTGACCGACGAACTGCGACAAGCTTTGCACGGCGTGGGGATCACCCCCGTGACACCGTTCAGCACCGACTTGACACGAGTCGATGTGGGGGGACTTGGCGCCAACCTCGAATACATCCTCGAGCGCGGAGCGCGACTCCTGTATCCGTGCGGCAACACCGGCGAGTTCACGTCACTCTCGCTCGATGAATGGTCCACGGTCGTGGAGACCACGATCGCGGTGGCAGCCGGCAGGGCCGCGGTGGTGCCCGGCATCGGCCATGGATACACCGCGGCACGCGAGATGCTCCAACGGGCCGCGTCGCTCGGAGCAGCCGGGGCGCTCGTCATGCCACCGCACCCGACGTATCTCGCCGACGCGGGTCTCATCGCACATTCCGCTGGGCTTGCCGACGAGGACGCTCTGCCGCTCGTGGTCTACAAGCGTGGCGGATGGCCTTCGAGCGACGGGATCATCGAATTGGTCAACCAGGTCCCGGTGGCAGGTGTCAAGGACGGAGAGACCGACGTCTCGGCCTTCGCCCGTTACGTGTCCGCTTCACCATCGGGTGTGGTGTGGACCTGCGGTACCGCGGAGCGGTACGCACCGTTCTTCGCAACTGCAGGTGCCCGCGGCTTCACGTCGGGCCTCGCCAACGTTGCCCCCCATCTCTCGCTCGATATGCAGCAGGCTCTCGAGCGAGAGGACATCGCGACCGCCCTCGAGCTCAGGGAGCGTTGCCTTCCATTCGAAGAGCTGCGGGCGCGTCACGGCTCGGCGAACAACGTCGCCGCAGTGAAGACCGCCCTCGACGCCCGCGGCCTCGCCGGCGGCCGGGTTCGCCCCCCGATGCGTGACCTCGATGAGCCAACGGCTGCCGAGGTGCATGGCATGGTGGCGGCGTGGTTCTGAGAGAAGACGCCACACGTCGCGTCGTCGATCGCCTCTATGCGGCCTACTTCGCCGGCGACGCCGAGGGAATGCTGGCGGAGATGGCACCCACCGTCGAGGTTCGCTTCCTCGGGCGGGGCATGTACCAGGGCATCACCGAGGCCCGTCGCTTCTTCACCGCAAACACCGAAATGCTGCTCGACCTCGACTTCCGCATTCGGAGATTGATCGTGGACGGCGAGTGGGCGGCCGCGCTGTGGGAGGAGACGGCGACCACGATCCACGGCGATCCGTACACCAATCACGGTGTGGACGTCTTCCGGGTCGAACACGGGCTGATCACCGTCCTCCACGAGAACAACGACGTGGTTCGGCACCGGGAGGCCTTCGGATCACGCTGAGAGCCGGGGCAGCACCTCGTCGAGGGTGAGCCGCACCATCCGGTCCACCTCGTCACTCGGCATCGGGAAGAGGGCCACCGAGTCGGCACCGGCTTCATGGAAGTCACGGATCCTGGCGGCGCAGTGCTGCGGCGTCCCGGCGATCGTCAGACGGTCCACCCACGACGATGGCATCTCTGCAACGAGCCGGTCGTAGCCGCCACGGTCGAGGATGTCGCGGAGCTGGTCCGAGATCCCCTCCACATCGGTGAGGGCGTTCGGCCCGTTCGACTTGTAGAACGCCAGCGGTGCTCGTACAGCCGCCCGGGCGGCCTCACCGTCGGCATCCACCGAGTACAGCGCAAACACGGTGATCCGGTGACCGTCGGTCCGCCCGCCGGTCGTTCGCCCCTCATCGATGCGCTCCCGGGCCCATCGGATGTAATCGGTGCTGGCTGCGACGCTGAGCACGGTGCCGTCTGCGATCTCCCCGGAGAGGCGCAGCATCTTCGGGCCGGAAACTCCCATGTGGATCGGCGTGGCACGATCGCCCTCCGGATACGTCAGCCGCACGCGGTCGAACTCGAACACTCGGCCCTGCTCGGTCAGCTCCTCGCCGCGGAGCAATCGACGAACTGCCGTGACGCATTCCCGCAGCGCTGCCAGGGTGGAAGGCGGGTACAGGCCCATCTGGCGGATCCATGCCGGAACACCCAAGCCCACGCCCGCCGTGAGCCGTCCCGGATACACCCGGCTCACGGTGGCGATCTCCATTGCCAGAAGCGCGGGATGGCGCGCCACCGCCGACACGACTCCCAGACCGACGCCGATGCTGTCCGTAGCGGCCAGCGTCGCCGTTGCCGCCGAGATGCCCCCGCTGAAGAAGAAATCCTCCGCCAACCAGAGCTCATCGAAGCCCCCTGCCTCGGCGGTGGCGGCGGCCGCGGAAAGCCGTTCGGGCGCCACCGCGCTCCCCAATACGAGTCCGATCCCGCGGCCATCCTGCATGGTGCCTCTCCGGTCCTTGTCGCTACCGACATGATATGTTCCTGTGCCGGAGGGACCCCCATGGACGCATCTCGACGCTCGGCTCGGGAGATCGTGACCCGGATCGTCGAGGCCTACAACGCCAAAGACGCGGACGCGCTCGCCGAGCTCTATCTGCCCGACGCCCGCTACTGGAGCGCTCTCGGCGATTGGCAAGAGGGGATCGCCGCCATCCGGTCACACATCGAGGACCTCCACCGTCGCCTCCCCGACGAGCAGATGACCATCGATGCGGTCATGACCGACGGAGAGGCCATCGTGGCCGAGTTCACCAGCGCCGGAACGGCTCCTTCGGGCCTGCCGTACCAGATCTCGTTCACCGAGGTCATCGAGCTGCGGAACGGCAAGATTGCCTCTGTCATGGTCTATCTCGACCCGGAGGAGATCGACCGAATCATGGGCTGATTCGGTCGCCCCATCATCCCGTCAGCCCGGATCGCCTATGGCAAAGCACGCCACCTCGCGGCCGTCCGGGAGCGCGACGAGTCGCGGCTCCTCCCGGCGGCAGCGATCGTGAACGAGCGGACATCGATCCTGGAACGAGCAACCGACCGGGATCTCGCTCGGATTCGGCGTCTCCCCCTCGAGGATGATCCGGCTTCCACGGTTGTCGAGATCCATCGACGGCAGCGCCGAAAGAAGGGCTTTGGTGTAGGGATGCTGCGGATCCTCGAAGACCTGTTCGGTGGGGGCGACCTCGACGATTCTGCCCAGATACATCACCGCGACGCGGTCGGCGATCCTCCGGACCGTGGACAGATCGTGGCTGATGAAGACATAGGCCACATCTCGCTCCTCCTGAATGGAGCGCAACAAGGCAATGATCCTGCCCCTGACCGACTGGTCGAGACTCGACGTTGGCTCGTCGAGCACTACGAGGTCGGGCTCTGGCATGAGAGCCCGGGCGATGGCAACCCGCTGCTGTTGACCGCCGGACAACTGACTGGGTCGCCGCTTCAGGTATTCGGGTCCCAAACCCACGAGTCGCAGTACCTCATCGACCCGTCCCTCTACTTCTCCACGAGGTGCGACATTGAGCAACCGGAGGGGCTCTGACAGCGTCGTACCGACCCGCATGCGCCGATTGAGAGACTGCGCAGGGTGCTGGAACACCATCTGCACCCTCCGCCGGTACTCGGGTTTCGACATCCTTCCGTCGAGCAACTCCCCGTCGAAGTAGATGGCTCCTGAGGTCGGCTCCTGAAGCCCGACCACGACCCGGCCCAGCGTTGTCTTGCCGCACCCCGACTCTCCGACGAGGCCGAGGGTCTGGCCCCTCTCGACCTCGAGATCGACACCACGCACCGCCGGCGTCAGGGTGCGTCCGTGGCCGAAGGTCTTGTAGAGGTCGCGAACCTCAAGAAGAGCCAACCAGGTTCTCCTTTTGGTGCAAGAAACATGAGGCGAAATGGCCCTCGCCCACCTCGAACAGCGGCGGGAACGCGGCACAAGCATCGAACGCGTACGGACAACGATGACCGAAGCGGCAACCCTGCAACGCGAAGTTCACGTCCTTCTCCTCGATTCGCGGGTCGACCTCGCGCTCGACGGCGTCGAAGAGGAACTGCGTGTACGGGTGGCGCGGATCGGTGAACACCTGGCGCAGATCGCCCGTCTCCATGACCTGCCCGCCGTACAACACGGTCACCTGGTCACACATCTCGGCGATGGCGCCGAGATCGTGGGTGATGAAGAGCACGCCACAGCCGGTTTCTTCCACGAGTTCGTTGATGAGATCGAAGATCTGAGCCTGGATCGTTACGTCGAGAGCCGTCGTCGGCTCGTCGGCGATGAGAACCCGCGGCCTGCAGGCGAGCGCCATCGCGATCATCACCCGCTGACACATGCCTCCAGACAACTGGTGGGGGTACGCCCGGGCCACACGGTCGGCCCCAGGGATGCCCACGTGACCGAGCATCTCGCTCGCTCGCGATTTGGCATCGGCCCGTTTCAGATCCTGATTGAGTTCGAGTGCCCTGGAAATCTGTCGGCCCACTCGCATGGTCGGGTTGAGTGCGCTCCGAGGGTCCTGAAAGATCATCGTCAAGTCGTTGGCGTTCCTCTTGACATCCCCTCGATCCGGGTTGGCGAGATCGCGCCCTTCGAGGCGCACCATCCCGGCCCGGCGCTCGATGCCGACCGGCAGCAACCCCATGATCGCCAGCGACGTCATGGTCTTACCCGAGCCCGACTCGCCGACGAGCCCCATGATCTGGCCCGCCTCGACGGTGAAACCAACGTCCCGAAGGAGCGCATGTGGGCTGTGCTCGACGCCGACGGTGAGTCCGCTGACTTCGAGGAGGGTCACACTCCCTCCGCGCCCAGGTCATCACCGATGAACTGGAAGGCCATCGCTGCCAGGACGATCATTCCCCCGGCGAAGAGCGCCGTCCACCACTGACCGGTCATGATGTCGGGAGCGCCTTCTGCCACCATCACCCCCCACTCGGCGGTGGGTGGCCGAATCCCCACACCGAGAAAGGCCAGGCCGGCGACGGTGAGGATGGCCCACCCGGCGACGAGCGCCGCCTGCACTACCGACGGTCCCATGGAATTCGGTAGCACGTGACGGAAGGCGATTCGCCATCTCCCATTGCCGGCGAGCTTGGCGCCGTCGACGTATTCGAGCTCGCGCTCGGAGAGCACTTGAGCGCGCGTGAGCCTGATGAAGTAAGGGATGTAGGCGATCGTCACCGCAATGATGACATTGGGAATGGTGTTGCCGATGGCCGCAACGAGGATGAGTGCAAGGACGAAACCCGGGAAGGCGAGGACCACATCGGTGATTCGCATCAGCCCCTCATCGACCCAACCGCCGAAATACCCCGAAACCACCCCGATCGTCGACCCCACGACCATCGCCGCCATCGCAATGACGATGCCGATGGTGATGTCGAGCCGGGCGGCATGCACCGCGCGTGCGAACACATCCCGTCCGAACTTGTCCGTCCCGAACCAGTGGTCCGGCGAGGGAGCCTCATAGGTGTTGGCCGTGTCGGTGACACGAGGATCCGACACGAAGAGCGGACCAAAGACCGCAAGCAGCACGAACGCCGTGAGGATGACGAACCCGGCGATGAGAAGTGGCTTGCGACGCCACAGCGGCAAACGCGTCGTCTCGCCGGCGATCTCCGGCGCCTCAAATGGATCCGACTTTCCATCGTCGCCTGAACCCCTACCGAAGCCGGACGGCTTGGCGTCGGGAGCGGGATCGGCCGTGCTCACGTGCTCACCTTCTTGCCGAGACGGATCCGCGGGTCGACCCATGCATAACTCACGTCGATGACAACGTTGAGGAGGACATACAGCACCCCCACCACGATGACGAAACCCTGGAGCGCCTCGAGATCGTTCACCTGGATTGCGCTGTACGCATATCGGCCGATCCCAGGCCAGGCAAAGAGGAACTCGACGATAATGTTTCCGCCCAACATGTATCCGAATACGATGCCGATCGCCGTGATGACCGGTAAAAGGGCGTTGCGGAACCCGTCCCGAAAGAGGATGGAACGCCCGGACACACCAATGGCCTTGGCGGTGCGAACGTGATGCGAGTCCAGGGCGTCGATCATCGATGCTCGCACCATCTTGAGAATGGGTGCCGCGAGCACGAAACCGAGAGTGATCACCGGCAGCGCCAGGTAACGGAAGGCCTCGAACATCAAGCCAAAATCACCTCGCAGCGCGGCATCGACCGTGTAGAAACCGGTGATCGTCTGCGGAGCCTCGGTCCCGATTGCAAGCCTGTCGATCGGTCCCGGGAACCAACGCAGCCGGAAGAACAGGAAGTAGATCAACAGCAGACCCAACCAGAAGAGCGCCATCGACGAACCGAAGATGGCGAACACCCGCGCCGAGCCGTCGATCCACGTGCCGCGACGCGCCGCGGCGAGGATGCCGAGAGGAATCCCGATGAGCATCGCCAGGAGCACCGAGTAGAAGGCAAGCTCCAGCGATGCCGGCAGGCGGTCCATGAGCTCGTCGAAGACGTCTCCGTCGGTGCGGATCGAAGTCCCGAAATCGCCCGTGAACACACCCGTGACGTGGTTGTAGAACTGGACCAGGATTGGATCGTCGAATCCGTACTTGTCTCGAATCTCGGCGACCTTCTCCTCGTTGGCGTACGGACCTGCTCGAGCGATCGCGGCGTCGCCGGGGAGCACACGAACGATGAAGAACACGATGACCACGATGCCAACGACCGTGGCCACGGAGATCAGCAACCGCTTGCCTAGATACCGCCACATGGTTGCCTCAGCGTAGTGAAGGGGCAGGACCGCGCGGCCCTGCCCCTTCGTTGTCTTACTCGTCGTTCACGTGTCAGCAGTCATCCGTCTTGGTCGTGAACCGGAATGACGGAACCAGCGAATAGCCGAGTTCCAAGCCGGTTACGCACTTCCCGGTGACCACGGTTCGGGTGGCCGACCACAGCGGCGCCCAGATCGCGTTATCGAAGAAGATCTGCTGCGCCTGGGACGACACATCGTCGCGGGTCGTCTGGTCGATGGTGAACTTCCCTGTGTCCACCAACTCGTCGTATGCCTCGTCGCAGAATCCGGAGTAGTTCACGAAAGATCCACACTGAGTGAGGAACTGCATCTGATAGAAGGGATCCTCGCCCCAGGAGAACCAGTCGTGGATGAGCAGAGGCAGCTCGCCGGCCGAGGCCTTCGTCGCCCAGTCGGCATCAGGGAGCACCTGGACCTCGACGTCGATGCCGATCTGGCGCAGATTCTCCTGAATGAGAACCGCCGCCTCCTGATCGATCAGACGGGACTCACGGACACCGAGCACGAGCTTGACGTCGGTCTCCCCGGAGTCGGCGAGGAACTGGGCGGCCGCATCGAGGTCCGTGGCGTAGCCACTGCCCACGGCAGGATCAAACGTCTCCATCGAAGACGTCACGACACCCTGCGCCGGAGCCGCGTAGCCGAACATGACCTGATCGATGAGCGCGTCGTACGGCACCGCTTTGAGAATGGCCCTCCGCACATCGACGTTCGGGATCAGGTTGATGTTCATCGCCATGTACTGGACACCGGTCGTCGGAATCTTCAGGACCTTGACGTTCGGGTCTTCCTCCAACGCCGGCAACAGGCGCTCGGGGATCCCGGTCGCAACGTCGATCTCGCCGGCCTGCACGAGCTGCGCACGCTGATTGGCATCCGGCACCGTGCGGATGACGACCCCTGCGTTTGCCACACTCTCGGCATCCCAGTAGTTCGGGTTGGGCGCGAGGTCGATCACCGTGTCGGGGTTGTAGTTCGTGATGTAGTAGGGGCCGGAGCCGGCACTCTTGTCCCCCAGGTATTCGAAGGACCAGGGGTCCTCATCGGTCGCCTGATCCGCGAGCAACACCTGATCGAGCGCTCCGAAGACCTGGAAGGTCATGAACCGCTCGAACAGCGGGCTCTGCACGCTGGTTTCGATCTGGAACGTGTACTCGTCGATCACCGTCAGCTGGTCCGCCGATGACACGCCGATGAATGGCAAGAGCACGCCGATGTATCCCGGTCCTTCGATGGACCGCTGGAACACGTACTTGTAGTCCTCGGCCGTCACCGGATTCCCGTTGTCGAACGTGTCCTCCGGGCGCAACGTGAACGTCGCGATCATGCCCGTATCCGTCAACTCGATTTCCGCGCTCTCAGCGCCGGCACCGACATGGCTGGTTCGGCTGCCGAGGAGCCAACCGCCCTCTTGTTCGGACAGCTCCTGCACGATCAACGGCTCGTAGACGGCGTGCGTCGCCGCATACGCAGAGGTCGAGCGGAATGTATGCGGCTCGACGGTGGTCACCGTATCGCTCAGAGCAGCCACGATCACGGGCTTCTCCGCCGGCGCCGCCGCCGCGGTTGTGGTCGTCGTGTCCCCTCCGCCGCCGGCGGTGGTCGTGGTGGCCTCGGTGCCTCCAGCCGCCGTCGTGGGCGGTGTTGTTGTTGTTGTATCGTCCGAAGAAGAGCACGCTGCGGCAATCAGCGCCAGAGCCGCCAGCAACGCAGCAACCCGCCCTCCAGACCAAGCTCGACGTTTCGTCATGGATACTCCCTTGTGTTCACCGCGGATGCGGCTGTGCTGCGAAATAATATAGTTTCCGTTCGGCTCGCCTGCGAAACTAGACCGCGATACGTCCCGCTTTCGCCACCGGGTCATTCGAAGACCCATCAGCCGGCGACCTTCTCCACGAATAATATCAGATACGAGCCCTCGTACCGAACGGTGTCACTCGTCGAAAAACTGTGTAGCCCGCTGCGCCGTGGCCTCGAGATCCATCCGCAGTGCTTCGACTGCAGTTTCGATTCGCCCATCCGCAAGAGCGTCGAGCATCCTGAGATGCTCACCTCCGAGATCTCCGCCGGATGGAACCGGCGTTCCCAGGCGTCGATATCGCTCGGTATGGGCCCACATGAGCCTGATCAGGTACCCAAGCCACGGAGATTCCGCACGGTCATAGATCAGGAAGTGAAGGTCGTGGTGAAGGTCGGCGCTTCGCCTCGGATCCTTTTCAAAGACTTCCACCATCGTGTCGATGATGTCGCGGGCTTCGGTGATGTCCTGTTCGGAGAGCTTGTCCGACGCGATCCGCAGCGCCTGCGATTCGAGAAGCATTCGGATGCGGTAGCTGTCTCGAAGGTCGTCAATCGTGAGCTTGGCGACCTTCACGCCCTTGTTCGGAGTCGCCTCGACCAGGCGCTCAACCTCGAGTTTCCGAATGGCCTCGCGAACCGGGATCAACGACACACCCAGCGACGCCGCCAACTCGTGAAAAGGAAGTGGCGCCCCGGGCTCATATCGTCCCTCGACGATGGCCTCCCGGAGCTCCGTATAGGCACGGTCCACGAGTGAGATGGGGGGATCGTCCATTGGGTCAGGCATTTGCCGGCGCCTTCTGCTCGCTACTCCATCGGCACGATACCCGGCCGAGATTGGCTCGCTGCGACGCGTTACGCGGCCACGACTCGGTCACCCGGCCGGAAGACAGCCTGTCGGTGATTCAGCACCAGGCAACTACGGCCTTCTCGAATCGTGCCAGGCCTTCATCGAGCACGTCGATGTCGGCTGCCAACGAGAACCGGACCATGCCGCGGCCACCTTCGCCGAAGGCTTCACCCGGTGCGACGGCGACGCCGTGCTCGGTGATGAGGCGCCGACAGAACTCGTAACCGTCGAACTCACACCCTCCGGTGCTGGCCATGATGTAGAACGCGCCGCCCGGTCGTGATACGAGCAGACCTGCATCGTCGAGATGCTCCACAGCGAGGTCGCGCCGCGCCCGATAGGCCTCCCGCATGACGGCCACGCAATCCTGGTCGCCGCGGATCGCCGCCTCGGCTGCCTTCTGCGACACCGCGTTGGCACAGGCGGTGACGATCTCCTGCGTCTTGGCCATGTCGCGAGCCAGCGCCTCTCCCGCGACGGCGTAACCGAGTCTCCAACCGGTCATCGCATACGACTTCGATGTGGAGAAGACGCTCACGATGCGGTCCGACGAACCGACCGATGCTGGGCTGACGTGCTCACCCTCGAAGACGATGTCTTCGTAGCATTCGTCGGATATCACATAGAGGTCGTGGCGTTCGGCAAGCTCGACAAGGCCTTCGACAACCGATCGTGGATACACCGCACCGGTCGGGTTCGATGGGCTGTTGAGCACGAGGACCTTCACGTTCGGCGTCGTCCCGCACAATCGGTCCAGATCATCGATATCGGGCAGAAACCC
>Ga0255055_10000249_pt1 | contig 42780 bp, 22 predicted proteins | sample JV7_2_27_MG_FD_188633 | JGI IMG/M metagenome (GOLD analysis project Ga0255055, IMG submission 188633) | Seawater microbial communities from Jervis Inlet, British Columbia, Canada - JV7_2_27 | ecosystem: Environmental > Aquatic > Marine > Inlet | place: Canada: British Columbia | collected... | reverse complement strand
GCGCGATACGTCGCAACGGGATCAATCGCTCCGCCGGAGCGTTGTCTTGCCATAGCCAGAATCGGTGAAACGTCGGTGTTGTAAGCGATCTTCAGCGTATTTGCCGCCATCAAGGCATCGTTGGCGTCCTGGTATTCGTCTAACGCCTTGCGATCAACCAACAGGGCCTTGACGTATGATCGCTGCACTTCCGCCGCAGAGTTCATCAGGCTTTCGATCGGGTCGGTAACGTTGTGGGACTGGTCAAGCATGTACGCCGGATCAAAGTCCAGAGAACTCCGGCACTCGGCATCGACGAGTTCGTTGAAAACCAGGAACTGTTGATAGGTATTGATGCTGCCGCTATCGAGATCGTCGTCGCCGTACTTGCTGTCATTGAAGTGAAAGCCTGCCAGTTTTCGAAACTGGATCAGGCGCGCCACGATCATTTCGATGTTTACATTGGGCGCGTGATGCCCCAGGTCGACCAGTGACTTCGCTTTGGGCCCCAGCTCCATCGCGCACAGCACGTTCGTGCCCCAGTCCTGTATGACGGTTGAATAGAAAGCCGGCTCGAACATCTTGTGTTCGATAAACATCTGCCAGTCATCTGGAAGCGCGTCATAGATCGTTCGAGCGCTGTTCAGGTAGCGTTCCAACGAGTGGACAAAGTGTTGTTGCCCCGGGAAATTACTGCCGTCACCGACCCAGACTGTCAGGGCATCGGAACCGAGTACTTTGCCCCACTCGATACACTCGATATTGTGCTCGATCGCCTGCTCGCGCACGGCCTGCGACGTATTGCTGAGACTGCCGTACTTGTATGAGTGTGCCTGACCGGGCTGATCCTGGAACGTGTTGCTGTTGACCGCGTCGAATGCCAGGCCGAGTTTGTCGGCGTGTTCTTTCAGCTCGCCGAGATCGTCGACCTTGTCCCAGGGAAAATGCGGCGAAACACTGGGTGTGCAGCGAACCAGTTTGTTGATGACTGCGCAGTCTTCGAGCTTTTCAAAGACATTGCGCGGTTCTGCCGAGCCGGGGAATCGAGCAAACCTCGTCCCACCGGTGCCCGTTCCCCAACTGGGTACGGCGATGGCGAACGCCTGAGCCTTGTTGGTGATTTTCTCAGCGTCGATGCCGCGGTGCTGAAGTTGGCCGGCGAGATGCTCATAGTCCTGCGCGAGTCTGTCGGCCAGCTTGGCATTCTGATCAGCGATCAATCTCTCGCCAACGATCTCGGTCATATTGCAGCCTCCTGCAAAACCGATTATCTCGTAAAAGACGGCGCATGACCCGCATCAACGTTCAGAATGTTCCCGGTCGACTTGTCCGATGCATCAGATGCGAAGAAGTAAATCGCTTCTGCAACGTCTTCTGGCAGCACCTGGCGCTTCAAGAGGCTCCGTTGTCGATAGTGTTCTTCGAGTTCATCCACTTCCATGCCGTAGGCGGCAGCCCGTTCCTCCCGCCACGCTCCGTTCCAGATGCTTGAACCTGTCAACACTGCATCCGGATTGACAACATTGCAGCGCACGCCGATGGGAGCACCTTCCAATGCAACCGAGCGAGCAAGGTGTACTTCAGCGGCCTTGGCCGTGCAATAGGCCGCCGCGTTCGGCGAAGCGACCAGCGCATTCTTGCTCGCAACCATGACAATCGAGCCGCCAGTCCCCTGGGCCTTGAGGATCTTGAAGGCTTCGCGACTTACCAGGAAGTAACCTGTTGCCAGGATGCCCATGTTGCGATCCCACATTTCCAGGCTGGTTTCGTCAAGCGGTGCCGAACTGGCAATGCCCGCGTTGGGCACCACGATATCCACCCCGCCAAATCCGACCGCGCAGAAACTGATCGCGGCGGTGACCGATTCCTCTTTCGTCACATCACAAGCGGCACCGCGTACCACATCGCAACCAAACGTGTCCGACAAGTCCGCTACCGTATTTCCCAAAGACTCCTCATCGATATCAGCCAATACAACGCAACCGCCTTGCTGCAACATTCTGACAGCGGTCGCTCTGCCGATACCGCCCGCACCGCCGGTTATGAAAGCAACTTGGCCTACCAGGCTTTTAGGCTTCGGCATCCGCTGCAGCTTCGCTTCCTCAAGCAACCAGTACTCGATATCAAACGCGTCCTGCTCACCGAGGCCCACGTACTCGTCGACGCCGTTCGCTTCACGCATCACGTTGATCGCATTGATGTAGAATTCTCCGGCGATACGCGCCGTTGCCTTGTCTTTGGCAAAGGTCATCATTCCTACGCCCGGTACGAGGTACACCACTGCATTTGGGTCGCGCATTGCCGGACTATCGTCATGCTTGCAGCGCTCGTAGTAGGCGATGTATAGGGCGCGATAAGCGGCGATTTGCTCGTCCAACTGTGCGACCGTGGCATCAATCGCCTCGGCCACGTCTGCCGCAGCGGGATCAAAGTTGACGACAAGTGGGCAGATTTTTGTGCGCAGGAAATGATCGGGGCAGGACGTCCCCAATGCAGCGAGCTCTTCGAGTTGATTCGCATTAACGAACCTCAGGACTTCCGGCGCGTCGTTGAAGTGCCCGACTTTGCCCTGGTTGCCCGTGATCTTGCCGCGCATCAAGGGCATGAGTCGCGCAGCAACTTGTCGCCTTTGACCATCGTCCAACGACTGCGGGTGCTTGACGCCACCAAACGCTTCAGCCTTGTTGTTCGCCGCCAACCAGTCTGCTGCACGCTGCAAAATTGCCAACGTCGTTTCGTAACAATCCCTTGACGTGTCGCCCCAGGTAAAGAGCCCATGGCCCGCCAGTATGATGCCCTTGAGATCAGGATTGGACCTGGCGATTTCTTCCAGTTTCAAACCCAGATCAAAACCCGGGCGCTGCCAGCCGATCCAGGCCATCTCGCCGCCGAACACTTTCCCAGTCAGTTCCTTGCTGTTCTTCGTACAGGCGATTGCAATGACCGAGTCGGGGTGCATGTGATCGACATGCCTGTGCGGAATGTAGGCATGTAACGGGGTGTCGATACTTGCAGTTCGCGGATTCAGATTGAATGTGCAGTGCGGCAGGTAGCCGACCATTTCATCTTCGTGCTCGAGGCCGCGGTACAACGATTTGAGCTGTTCCAGTTTGCTCAGGTACAGCGTCGAAAAGCCATCCAGCCCCATGCTGCCAAGGTCGCCCCCGGACCCCTTGACCCACAACACGATTTCCTTGTTGCCGGTCAACGGATCCGTCATATCGACTTTTGCCGACGTGTTGCCACCACCAAAGTTGGTGATGCGCAAATCAGAGCCCAGGAGATTGGAACGATATTGCAGAAGCTCGGGCTCGCTCATCGTTGCCGCCACTCCGTCGTCCCATTTGTTCTCGAGCTCAGCTGTTGTTCTTGGACTCATGTTCCCCTCTGGCTCAGGATGGACCACGACGATACTTTGATCAACAACAACCATTACACGTAATAATGCGTCATATTCAATCACACTCGATCCGCCGAGTCTAGGGGGAATACGAATAATTTGCGTTGGATGGCTATCGTGGGGTCGCTGAACCCACCGATCAGACGGAGGCTTCCATCTCGTCGGCAACCGCATCGACGACGATGACCTCTACGCCCTGAACCTCGAACTGGTGGATGACTTCTGGGTCGGCATTACTGTCGGTGATGAGCACGTCCACTTCGGACAGCGGACAAAGGATGAGATTGCTGCTCTTGCCCAGTTTGAAGCTGTCAGCCAGGACAATCATTGTGTCCGCCTGTTTCTTGAGTTTCTGCTCGGCGCGAATCAACAAAGGATCGGACTCGGTGACGCCTTGCCTGGAAATACCCGGAGTGCCCATGAACATCTTGCTGCCGTGATAGTTCTGAATCGTGTCGTTCTCGTACGCACTCAGTATGATCCCCTGCTTGCGGTATATTTCGCCGCCCGGAACCGTCACCTGGTTCAGACTGTTTTCCGAAAGATACTGAGCCAGGACAAAGGAGTTGGTGAGGACACTCAGCTGCCGGCCGGTCAAAAACTCTCCCATCATGTAGGTCGAGCTTCCGCCGTTGATGATGATGGCCTCGCCTTCTTCGCAGAGCTCGACGGCTTTTTCCGCTATCAGGCGCTTATTGGCGACGTTTTCCTCTTTGCTGGCCAGAAACACCGAACCTTTGACGCGGCCCCGCTCGGCCCGTCCGGTACTGTCGGAGACGACCTCGGCGCCACCACGTATTTTGATCAGCAGACCGCGCGCCGCCATCTTGGTGATGTCGCGGCGGATTGTCGCCTCTGATGCACCCAGTTCGGACGACAGGGAACGCACGCCGGCGAACCGCCGTTCAGCCAGAAGATCGAGAATATGATGCTGTCGCTGCTTCTCCAGCATAGGGAGACCTTGATCTTGTTTCGGAATGACCCATCACCCCCAAGTCTCATCATGAGGTTGCATCCGAGCAACCGAACAACGACGATGGAGCAATAGTAACCGATCACGTTCAGACTTGTTAGTTTTTGAGCTATTATGACGGATCGTTTGGGGGATGCGGAATGCCTGAAGCACCGGAGTTTGAAACCAGGCCTGTCGCACCTGAGCAGCTGCAGGAAGCACGTCAGTTTGCCGCGAGCTATGCAGGCGAACACGTTGCCGGCACCGAGTTCGTCATCGGTGCGTTGTTCGTGGCGTGGGGCGTGAGCACGCACGATATCCTGTACGGATTGTTGCTGGGGAATCTGCTGGCAGTCCTGACGTGGGGCTTGATCACCGCGCCGATCGCCACCGACACCCGCCTCACGCTGTATGCCTATCTCGAAAAGATCGCTGGTCCCGGCACGATCAGGTTGTACAGCATTATTAACGGCATTTTGTTCGCTATTTTGGCGGGCGCAATGATCACAGTATCCGCTTCGGCTGTACGAGTGCTGTTTGGCATTCCGCCGCAGGTGGACTGGTATCCGACCGATATCAGTTTTGTCCTGGTGGCCGTTTCGGTTGGGGCAGTAGTGGTAGCCGTCGCGGCAAAAGGATTCAAGGGCGTAGCGCACTTCGCCGAAATCTGCGCACCATGGATGATCCTCATGTTCATCGCCGGCGCACTGGCCGTGCTCCCTGTACTCGTCAAGGTCACTTACGGTGTCGACTCAATAGGTAGCCTGGCCGATTTCGTCAAGGTTGCAGACCAGTACATCTGGGCGGAAAAGAACTCAGACGTCGGGTTCTGGCACGTTGCGGCCTTTGCCTGGGTTGCGAATCTCGCCATGCACGGCAGCCTGGGCGACATGACCCTGCTCCGCTTCGCTCGCAAGTCCGGCTACGGCTATTTCTCGGCATTTGGCATGTTTGTCGGCCACTATCTCGCCTGGATCTGTGCCGGAATCATGGGCGCCGGTGTGGCGCTGATATTGAAGAGCTCGATAGGGCAGCTTGACCCGGGTGAAGTGGCGTTTCAGTCACTGGGTTTCACGGGCGTTATCGCCGTAATCATCGCCGGCTGGACGACATCCAATCCGACGATCTATCGATCCGGCCTTGCCTTTCAATCGCTCAACCACGAATGGAGCAGAACCCGGGTCACGGTAATCGCTGGGATTGCGACGACGATCATCGCGTGTTTCCCATTTGTATTCACGAAACTACTGGGCTTCGTCGGCATCATGGGCTTGATGTTGGCGCCCATCGGGGCCGTGATCGTCACCGAGCACTGGATCTTTCCCAGGATAGGATTCACGCGATACTGGTCGCACTACCGAAAGAACACGACAAACTTCGCTGCCGTCATCACCTGGGGAGTCTCGTTGTCCCTGGCGCTGTACCTTGAACGAAGTGGCACGCTCCATCTGTTCTTCCTGCTGACTCCGATTTGGCTCTTTGCCACGCTGTTGTACATCGGCTTGGCAAGTGTGATGGGCGCAAGAGGTGCCTACTCAGAAGCGGCGGATATGGAAGCCGCTGAAAAACAGCGCCAAATGGACGAGAAGGTCTTCCTCGAGAAAGACTCCGCAAAGGCCGCTGAGACGCCTGCAAGAATCACCGGCGCGAGTTTCGTTGTCGCACGAATGACTGCGTACCTGTCCCTACTTGCCTGTGCCGCAATGTCGGTGCAGGTCTATCTCGGCGGTGATTTGAACTGGTTCAGAACATGGTTGATCGTGCCGACGTTGATCTACTTCGTTTCGGCAACGGTCTGGATTAGCCAGAAAGAGAAGCAGGCCGAAGAACAAAGGTGAGCGAGGGACTCATATGAAGGAGAATCTATTCCGGCTTGCCATTTCACTGTGGGCACTGGCCTTAGCCTCGTCATTCACGGCCTATGGCAGCGAGTCAGGCACAGTAAGCAAACCAGAAGGGCCCAACATCATTCTGGTTTTTCTTGACGATGCAGGATACGCAGATTTCGGGGCAACGGGTTCGTCCACACCTACGCCCACGATTGACGCCCTGGCGGAAAACGGAGCGCGATTCACCCAGTTCTATGTCGCCTCGCCGGTGTGTTCGGCGTCGCGGGCTGCTCTGCTGACCGGTCGCTACCCCGATCGTTTCAGTTTCGAAAATGTTCTCTTTCCTGACGCCACAGAAGGCTTGCCGCAGGAGGAAGAAACTTTGGCTGAAATGCTGAAGGGGCAGGGCTATTCCACCCATATTTTCGGGAAGTGGCATTTGGGGCATGTCAGCGGGGCTTTGCCGGTATCTCATGGTTTTGATGAGTATTTCGGTATTCCCTATTCCAACGACATGTGGCCCTACAAGAGAGACAGTCAGGCTTTGGATCCGGATGACGAACAGGCCTATGTTTACGACTCGGATAGCTTCATGCCGCCCTTGCCGCTTTATGAAGGCGATACGGTTGTCAAGACCAGTGTCACACCTTCTGACCAGAAGATGCTGACAAAAGTACTTACCGACAGGGCAATCGATGTCATTGAATCAAAGGCCGCCGAGCCCTTTTTTATTTATCTACCCTACAGTGCCTCTCATATCCCGATATTCGTGAGAGACGAAATCATGGGCAGATCGGGCGGCAGTCTGTATCAGGACGTGATCTACGAAATCGATCTGCAGATGGCACGCATCATGAAATCACTGCGCGACAAGGGTATCGATCAGGACACCCTGGTGATTTTCACTTCCGACAATGGTCCCTGGACGGTGTGGGGCGATCATGCGGGCTCGGCGGGTGATATGCGCGGTTTCAAAATGACCACGTTTGAAGGTGGTATCCGCGTGTTTGCGGCAATGCATTGGCCTGCTGGGATCGAAAAAAGTGTGACTGTCACCAGTCCCGTCATGACAATCGACATCCTGCCGACAATTGCAGAGATCATCGGCGCGGAGCCCAGCGGTGAAAAGCTCGACGGCGAGTCGCTCGTATCGCTGTTGTGCGGCAGACAACCGGCACGGGCCGAGCCTCGAGCCTTGTACAACTATTATCTGGGCGAGCTGGAGAGCGTGCGCTACGGAAAGTGGAAACTGCATCTTCCTCACGAAGTCAGGACAGTAACCAGGGTCGGCGATTCCGGCTTTCGCGGAGACTATGGCCAGGAGAACATTGACTGGTCGCTGTATGACCTGGATGCAGATCCCGGTGAGCGCGTTAACCTGATTGATTACCACCCGGATGTTGCCGAGAATCTGAAGAATATGGCCGCAGCGTTTTCAAACGAATTGGAAGCGGGCAAAAAGCCAATGTGCGACTACGGGTCTGGTGCAGCTTTGTTCAAGCCATTCGCAGCTTCGGCACGGGAAGTTGGAGCTCGCGCCGCCGCCTGGCAGCTCTCGCACATGGACAACTTCGATTACATCCCGCTTTCTCACCGCGAAAAAACATCGAGCCCGCGATGGTGGATGCAGGGGGCCTTCTATGTTGGCCTCTCGCGCTGGGCCGATACGGTCGATGACAAAGACATCGCCGACCAAATTGCAGCCATGGCGTGGGGTGAAGACTATCGACTGGGTGATCGCCTGAGGCACGCCGACGATCATGTGATCGGCCAAACCTATCTTTGGTTGTATGAGAAAACGGGAGATCGACGTACCTACGGCCCCACCAAGGAGGCGTTTGACCAGATCCTCGCCGATAAACCGACGAACAGTCTGCAGATGTTGCGGCAATCAGATCCAGATTACAGGGGGCCTTGTACAGACCGCTGGTGCTGGGCTGATGCGCTGTTCATGGCGCCGCGCACATGGTTGATGCTGACCAATGCGACCGGCGACAGTCGGTATTTTGATTATGCTGACACTGAATATTGGGCAACGACCGGCTATCTGTTCTCAAAAGAGCACGGCCTGTTCTTCCGCGACAGCTTGTACTTCACGCAGAAGAGCGACAACGGTAATTCTGTCTTCTGGAGCCGGGGCAATGGATGGGTATTTGCCGCCCTGCCATTGATTCTCGAGAGCCTTCCCTCGGATCACCCCTCAAAAACGCGTTACCTTTCGCTCTACAGGGACATGTCCGAAAGCCTCGTGAAGCTGCAAAACCCGAACGGCTATTGGCCCGCCTCGCTGATGGATGCCGACAAGGTCAAAACCCCCGAGACCAGCGGCACCGGGTTCATTACCTTCGGGCTTGCGTGGGGCGTGAACAGGGGGCTGCTGAGAGACCAGACGACGATCACTGCCGTGGAAAACGGCTGGCGCGCCATCGAGGCGGCGGTCGACGAGGACGGCTTTTTGCACTGGGTCCAGCAGGTGGGTGCGGGCCCGGATCCGGTCAAGGAAAATGACACCCAGCTCTACGGCGTTGGTGCGGTCTTGCTGGCGGCATCAGAAATGACCACATGGAAGGGTTCCGCCGAAGTCGATTGATCCGGCGAAGCGATGCCCTTCTCATGAACAATGAAATAATCCAGGTTCACGGCCTGCCCATCCAATGAGCTTATTGAAAAATAGAGATTCGCCGTGTCACCGAGTTCAGGCAATTCGGCAGTGAAATCGGCGAATTCATTGGAGTGGTCGGTCTTGAACGCGAGTTTGGCGATGGTTGGCCCGGTCGAAGAGCCTCTGCGAATCTCGATTTCTCCAACAGTCGGGGCTGGAGTCGATACTCGGAACGTGATGTGATCCTTGCCCTTCAATCCTCTGACATTGTGGAAGCCAATGACGCTGGCGCCATTGCCGGCGCTGACCATGAACCCGCCACTGGGATTTTCCCGTTTGATTGTATTTTCCGCAGTGAAATAGTCTTCAGCCTCTATCCTTCCCCGACTGGCGTCATATTCGCCGACGCCGATGCCGTCGACACGGATTGGCGCGATTTCACCGTTGTCTTTGTAGTGAACGTAGCTGATGAAGGTGTCTCGGAAGTACCGATTTCCCGTCTGGCTGATGTCGCAATAGGCGAAGTACCACTGGTCGTGCCACTCAAAAAAGGAACCGTGTCTGCCTTGCCGGAACCCGTGCGGCCAGGTGGGCTCGTCATAGCCGGGCGCAAAGCTCTTTTCATTCAATATGACGCCTCGATAGTCGTAAGGCCCATAGACGCTTTCCGATGTTGCGTAAAACGCACCCCAGGACAGGTAGAAGATGCCATTTCGTTCATGGACGAACGGCTTGTCATCGGTCGAATCTTTTCCGTAGGGCCCAACGGGGTTGTTCACTGTTATTTTTCTGGGCGTCTCAGCGAGGCTGATCATGTCGTCACCCAGGCGAGCAATGTAGTAGTCCCAGACGCCGAAAACAGCGTAGTAGACACCTTGATCTTCGATGATCGAAATATCGTACTCGTGGGTAGGGGTCAGGTCCTTGGCGAGGAACGGTTTCCCGAGAGGGTCCTTCCAGGGACCAACAGGACTGTCTCCGACAACAACACCGGTCTGCTCATTCAGTTCCGAAAGATACCAGTAGTACTTTCCATCGCGATATGCGGCATCGGTTGCCCATGCACTCTGGAAGCCCGCGCCGATATAGGTATCTTCCGGATCCAGGACACTTTCCAGCTCCCAGTGAACCAGGTCCGTCGATGACCATATCCACCAATCCTCCATGATGAACCCCTCGTTATCGCTGGATTTGTCATGAGTTGCGTAGACATAGGCCTTATCGTCGAAAATGTGAACGTGAGGATCGTTGAGTCCCACGTTGGGGACGATCGGATTTCCAGCGAATACCGAAGTACTCAGTATGGAGGCAACGAGGAGAATAGAGATCGGTTTTGGCTTGTCCATTTCAGTGCTTCCCGTTGTTGGCGGAGTTGATCGGTGAAATTATCGGGTGACATCTTCTTTATCGGTTGTTCAGGCTCGGTCCCTGAAACACGATTTCGGGAGAATCCGCCGATTCGAAATCCTCCACGAAGCCGTAGGGAATGTGTCCGTATTCATTCAGCTGGTAATTCCATTTGTCGATGTAGTACTGCCGCGGCATGAATTCATCGCCGGCCTTCTCCAGTTCCCGCTGCAACAACAGACTCATGTGGTTCTGCAGCTCTTCGTGCTCGGGGATGTCGACCAGGTTGTTCATCTGCAGTGGGTCGTTTTCCATGTCGAATAACATTGACGGCCCATCGAGCGTCTCGACATAGGAAAACCGTCTCGTATAGACGCCCCTGTACTCATCGAAATCACCGGCGAATGGGCAGACATTCATGATCAATGCCGCTTTATCTCTGGCCGCATCGTCATTGTCGATCGCGGAGGTCATGTCTTCGCCTTCAATGCCGATCGCGATCGGCAGGCCCGCCATCGCCAGAAGCGTCGGCAGAATATCCGGCGTATTGATCGGGGCATCGACCGCGATTTTCTCGTTTCCATATCGAGCGGGGTATTGAAGCAGGAACGGAACCCTCACAGATTCGGCCCAGGCGACCTGCTTTTGTTTGGGCCGCCATCCGTGGGAGCCCATCATCTCGCCGTGATCGGATGTGAAGACGAGGATGGTGTTGTCAGATATTTGTGCCTGGTCAATGGCTTCGCGCAGTCTGCCGATGCTGGTATCCAGGGCCGCAATATGTGCGTAATAACCTGCCGCCTCGTTCCTGGTTGATTCTGCCTGGTCATCCGTCACGTTGCCGCGCAGGACAATATCCTCAGGGCTGAAAAGCGCCCGCATTTCTTCGGGTGCGCTGTGATGGGGGAAGTGCGGTGCGCCGAATGCGAGCACCATGAGAAAGGGTCTGTCACCGTCGGCATTCTGTTCGATGTACGAAATTGCATCGTCGGTTTCAGCGTACGGCCCATAACCGTCCCACTGCTTTTTCTCGGGGCTGTCGCCTTCGTAGTAGACCAGTTCGTTGTATTCATGGGAGCATTCGAGCGCTTTCCAGTACTCGAAACCCTGTCTGCGTTCCGGGGGCGTGAACCGGTCGCGCATCATGCCATCTAAATGCCACTTGCCGATGTACGCAGTCGCGTAACCGGATTCCTTGAACATCTCGGCCATCGTGTACGACTCTTCCGGCAGATGAAGGTCATTGAAGATCATTCCTGTTGTCGTCGGGTACTGGCCTGTGAGGAGGGCTGCCCTGTAGGGCGTACAAACCGGCGTGGTTGAAATCGCGTTCCTGAAATTGATTCCGGAATCTGCGATGCGATCCAGGTTGGGTGTCTTGCCGATGAGGTTCGGGTCGCCGCTATAACCGGTAGCCTGCGCCCGCCACTGATCGGTCAGGACGAAAACAACATTTGGCTTCCTCGTCTCGGCGTCGACAACTTTTGAAGTGGTATCAGCCGTGTCGCTGTCGCAACCACTCATAAGACCAATGAGGACAATTATTCCGATAGTTGCCGCTGTCGTTGCTGCAAACCACAAACGAGATTTGATCGAGGCAAGCAGATACTTCATCTGCGCTCCTAGCTCGTTCAAGTTTCTAAGTTTGATGCCGTGTCGTCGAGTTACATTCATCGAGTGGTTGAGATGGCGCTATGGCGATCTCTCAATTCACCTCAAAATCGAAGCCGTTTCGTGTGAACAAGGGGATGTTTTCGATTGAGACCGCATAATCAATCGTCTGTCCACCCTCGAACGATTCGCCGGTCAAGGCATCCTTCCATCGCGATCCTGCCGGAAGATAGATCGTCCTGGAATTTGCACCCGCCTCGAGCACCGGAGCAACCAGGATATCGGGTCCGAACATGTACTGATCTTCGATGGTGTAGGACTGTCCATCGTTGGGAAAATCGTAGAACAGAGGACGCATTACGGGCGTACCATCCTCTGACGCGATATCCATGTGTTTTTGTATGTATGGGCGCAGCCTTTCTCTAATGTCCAGATAGTGAGAAAGGATTTCATAGGCTTCTTCGCCGAAACTCCACACTTCATTCGGTGCGCCCGTGCTTGCTATCTGGCCTTCGATTTCGAACTTTTCACCGGGTTGATTCACACCATGGATTCTCATGACCGGACTGAACGCTGCAAATTGAAACCAGCGGATCAAGACCTCCGTGTAGCCGTCTTCTCGCGGATCGGCCCAAAAACCGCCAATGTCCGTTGTCCACCAGGGAATTCCGGCCAATCCGATATTCAGACCAGCCTTGATGTGTTTTCTGAGCGTGGGGAAATCACCGCGGATATCGCCCGACCAGAGAAGCGCTCCAAGTCGCTGGCTGCCAATCCAACCGCTGCGCGTCAGATTTATGATCTCTGTCTGACCGCTCTCTATCTGTCCTTCATAAATGGCCTGCGAGAGGTAGTAGGGATACAGCGAGGATATCTCCAGGCCGTTTCCCCGATAGTATCGAATGTTGTGATACTCGAGAGGTTCTATTTCGGGCTCGGCCTCATCCAACCAGAAATGACGCACCCCCAGGTCAAAATAATTCTCTTTGAGTTTGCCCCACAGCGCTTTCCTGGCACCGGGGTGAGTGACATCAACATACGTCAGGTCAGCCAGGAAGAGGTTGACTCCATTTTCCGGCCGGATGGTGAAATTCCTTCTTAGAAACTCCGCGTAGTTTTCACTTTCGGGGGATAGCGTTGGCCATACGGAGACCACCAGTTTGATGCCCATGCTGTCCAGTTCTTCGATCATTGCTGCCGGATCGGGCCACCATTCAGGAATGAACTTCCAATCGCCGTGAGCAGGCCAGTGGTCGATGTCGATGACAATTACTGAAATGGGGAGATTGCGTCGCTTGTATTCGCGAGCCACCGACAACAGGTTTTCCTGAGAGTAATAGCGGAGTTTCGATTGCCAAAAACCGGTAGCGAATTCCGGCATCTTTGGAGCGGTCCCGGTGAGGGCCGAATAGTGAGTTACCAGGTTGGCGGGTGTTTCGCCGGTGAAGATCACATAGTCAATCTGCTTCGTATACTCGGCGTAAAAACTGGTGTGAGTCATGGAGAGCTCGGCTCTTCCTACCGCCGGGTTGTTCCAGATGAACCCGTAACCCTTGCTCGAGAGAAGAAACGGAATCGAGATCTGGGTGTTTTTCTGGGCCAGCTCCAGGACCGTTCCTTTGAGATCCAGGCAGTCATTGGGGTGTTGCCCCATTCCATAGAGATGCTCGTCCTTTTCCGCTTCGAAGGTCACTTTGAGTTCAAAATGATCACTTCCCTTGCTTCTGAATTGCCTGGCGAATTGCGGGTGATGGTGGTGATAGGCTTCACGGAGCAGCACCTCGTTTTTTTCGTTCAGATAGGTGATCCGTCCCCTCCGCGCTTCGATTTCAGCCCTGATGTTTCCGTTTCTAACCACGGCGTTCTCCGCCGTGATTGATATTTCCAACTGAACCCCGGGCTGCGGTAACAGGTTCCAGTTTTCGTCGTTGATCCTCAGGCTTTTTGATCCTCTGAAACGGAGGGTATCCGGCCCAAATGCATCAATCCAATACAGTTCACCCTCGTTCTCCCATTGCAGCCGATTGGCCATTTTGGTGAAAGGACCTTCTGTGTCCTCCTGGGCAAACACCGCCGCAGCCGACAGCAGGCAGATAACGGGAACAATGACTGTCAGGATTCTGGTTTTCATCTCATCAGCCTTGGTGTGTTTTCGTGATATCGCGCCCGTGTGGTGTGTAACTAGTAGACCTGAAGTCTGTCAATTTACTATCCTTCCTCATTCAGAGGTAACTGGGGCGAGGCAATGTAGCCTTCCTCCATCAAGCCGATGAAGCCCAACAACGCACCCCAATGGTAGAACTTGTCACTCATACCGGCATCGTTGCCCTGTCCTGTCTCCGAGTTGTAATTCTCGTAGATGTGACGCTCGGCAATCCACGACTCCAACAGCAGTTGTGACGATTTCTCGACGATGTCTTTTCTTGCGTCGGGCAGGTCATAGTTCCGAATTCCCAGGTAGACCAGGAAGTTCATGGGTGCCCAGATTCTGCCCCTCCAATATGTATTGTCTGCAAAGGCCTCATCATTTCGGGCGATCGAGGGAATCATGTACTCGCCCCAAAACTCTTCGGGGTTGTAGAAGTGTTCCTTCATCATGCGTGTTGCCTGATGTTGATCCGGGACTTTGGCGAGCAGTGGATAGAACAGGGTGGGTGAAAGTCTGTAGCTGAATTCTCCGGTGACGAGATCCTTGTTGAGGTACAGACCGAACTCTTCATTCCAGAGTGTTTCGAGCTTCTCAGAATATCTACGTGCGCGTTCGGCCAACTCCGCCTGCACCACATTCTTACCGAGGGCCCCGGCCAATTCAGACAGGCTCCGGCAGTCGAGGATGTACAAACTCATCAGGCCGACATCGGCCAGCATCATTCGATGCGATGCCGCGTCAAACACCGCATCGTCGAACATCGGAGAATTGTCCAATCCTGATTCCCACTTGGCGCCTTGTTTCGCACCGATTCCCTTTTCCAGCCATTCGGCCAGTTCGTCGTGCTCGTATGGATCGGAGCCCCAGGTCAGATAGCCATCGATATCTCGATTGTCCGCCCACCATCTATTCCAGATCAGCAACTCGTCAAAGACCTCTCGCACGAACCAGTCTTCTCGGTATTTCCTGTAGATCTCCTTGATGAAAAAAGAACCGACCGGCGGTTCGGACCGGTCTTCGCTCGTGGTGACTGACGAAGCAAAATTGGGAACAAACCCACGGTCGGTCAGTTCATTCGTCATCGCCAGAGCGTTGGAATACGCGAGCTCTTTGTTGTTCAACGAAAGCATGTACGCTGCGAAATAGGTGTCCCACTCGAAGAGGATCCATCCCTTCCAGCCGACGCTCCAAACGCGGCTTACCGGCGTGATGACTCTGTCATGAGTCGGCTCGTAGATGACATTCCACGCGAGAACCGTCTGCATGGCGTCGAACAGTTGCGATGAATCCTCGAATTCCGATCTCTCCTTGACGAACTCGGCTCTTCTGTCGTCAATTAGTTCAGCAACTTCCTCGATCGATCTGGTGGCGTCGGTCGACAGGGAAATTTCCTTGGTCAATGAAACCTCGATGTGGTCCGATGTCGGCGCAATTCGATCTGCGAGAACCGTCACCTCGATCATTGTGGTCGATGTCTTCATTGTGATCGCATCCCGGTGGATTTCGATTTCGCCCGCTCGATCCCACATCATCCGTGGATCTATGAAGAGCGAATCACCCGGCGAAGAGTTGATCGGCGTGACCAGCACGTACAACTCATTGTCGACAGCAGCACTCTGAACCCGAATGCGGATGTCGCGCCACTCCAGTTCGAGTTCTGTATATGACCCGTCATAAGCATGAGGCCCCGGTGTCACATGCTCCATGCTGTCGAATTCACTTCTTCCTATCAGGGCTTCTTCGAGAACATCTCCGGATTGACCATCCTGGAGATGAAGGTTGATGGCCAGTCCTTCCGGCAACAGAACATGAGACAGCACACTGTTTGTGTTCCAGGTGTTCCATCCTTTTGCGAGTCCCGTGCCGAGTGTTTCCAGTTCAGTTCCGGAATCACCATTTTGATGTGTTGGGTGCTTGTCGCCCTGGAGATCGCAGGACATCAAGAATGACATCACGCCAACTGTCAGGAGAGTTGTTGTCATTCTGCTCATGTTGCCGACTAACCTTCCATGTTCTCCAGTTCGATTCCCTTTGTCTCGTGGATAAACTTCGCGATAAAGACGATGGATATCACCGCAAAGACGGCATAGAGCCCGTAAGCGCCGCCCAGGCCAATACCGGCCAACAGGATTGGGAAGGTCATGGTGATGACGAAATTGGAACTCCATTGCGCCAGGCCACTGACCGCCAATCCGGAGCCACGGATCTGGTTGGGGAACATCTCTCCCAGCATGACCCACATGACCGGACCCCAGGACATATTGAAGAAAATGACGTAGAGGTTTGCCGCAACCAGGGCAATCGGTCCGGCGCTACCGGTCAGTTCGAGGTTGCCGCCTTCTTGCACAAGAGCGTTTGCAAACACAATCGCCATCGTGCCGAGTGTTACCGCCATCCCGATCGAACCCGTCATCAGGAGCGGCTTGCGGCCAATGCGGTCGATGAGAAACGTCGCGACCAGGCACGCCCCGATGCTGACGGCGCCGCTGATCACATTGATCAACAAGGCATGGCTTTCAGAAAAACCGGCAGACTGCCAGAGCACCGCTCCGTAATAGAAAACAACATTGATACCGACCAGCTGTTGGAAGGTCGCCAAACCAATGCCGACCCAGACGATGGGCCTGACACCGTACCGGGTATCAATGATGTCTTTCAGGCGCGGGCGATGATGGTCGCTCGCCAACGAGGCGTCGATCTCAGCGAGCTTCGTCCTGGCCTCGTCGTCGCCCATCAGGCGAGTCAACACGGCCAGAGCTCTTTCGTTTTTCCGGCTGGCCACCAGGAATCGTGGGCTTTCCGGGATGAGGAGCAACGCGAAAAAGAAGATGATGGCCGGAGTGAGCTCAATCCAGAACATCCACCGCCATGCTTCGTAGCCCCACGCGAATTGCTCGGTAGAACTTCCGGCCCACCGGGCGATGACATAGTTGCTCAGGAAGGCGGAAAAGAGCCCCGAAATAATGGCAATCTGCTGAATGGAAGAAAGCCGCCCTCGATATCGTGCCGGCGCGACTTCGCTGATGTAGGCAGGTGCGAGCACACTGGCCGCACCGACCGCCAAGCCGCCGATCACGCGGAAAACGACAAACTCGACCGACCCTTCGGCGATCCCGGACCCCCATGCGCTGATCGTGAAGAACACCGACGCAACGATCAGGATCGTGCGCCGACCCAATTTGTCGGCCAGTGTCCCGGCAAAGAACGCCCCCACGGCGCATCCGAGCAACATCGAAGCAACGTTGAAGCCCGTACCGATGCTGTTCGAGTCGAATGCCGTTTGCAGACCGTCGACGGTTCCGTTGATGACTCCGCTGTCGAACCCAAACAGGAAGCCGCCGATGGTGGCGACGACGCTGATCAGGATGACAAATCTGAAATTGTTGTTTTCTGTAGTCATTGATTCCTCTTTGGTGTAGGAATTCAACTGTCTGTCGACAGTGAATAAACCTCACCCTTTACTTCGAATGTGTCTATGACGACGCCGGTGTTCGGCGCGTCAGCAGTCCCGGCGAATCCCGGCTGTTTTCCTCCCACGCTGACCTCGAAAAGACCCGGTTGAACGACTCTGTCCCCCTGTGCGTCGATGAGCGAGAGTTGGCGTGCAGTCAACACAAAGCTCAGGCGTTTCTGCTCCGCGGGCTGCAGGTCAACCCGCTGCATACCAACCAGCGAGCGAATGGGAACGGGCGCCGACGACTCGAGGTCCGACAGGTAGAGCTGCACGACCTCTTCCCCCGGGGCAGATCCGGTGTTTTCCACTGTCACCGAGAGCTGGACATCGGCTCCTGTTTGTACGTTCTCCGACAACTCCAGGTCGCTGTATGCAAAGCTCGTGTAGCTCAGGCCGTGCCCGAAAGGAAACAGGGGCTCCCCGCCAAAGTAGCGGTAGGTGCGCCCGTCCATGTCGTAGTCGGAAAAGGGCGGAAGCTGATCGACCGACCGGTAGAAGGTCACGGGAAGCCGGCCCGCCGGATTGTAGTCTCCGAACAGGACGTCTGCGATTGCGGTCCCCGCCGCCTGGCCCGGGTACCACGCTTCCAGTATCGCGGGAACATTGTCAGCGGCCCAGTTGACTGCCAGGGCGCTTCCGTTGAGAAGCACCAATACCACTGGTTTCCCGGTGGCGACGATCGCTTCCATCAACGCTTGCTGGGGTGCCGGAAGTCTGGTGTCCAGCCGGTCGCCGCCTGTGAACCCCGGCACCTCGACGCTCATCTCCTCGCCTTCCAGCCTGGGGGACAGCCCCAGCATCAGGATCACCGCGTCTGCCTCGGACGCCGCCTGGAGGGCTTCTTCCCTCAGGATGGATGCTGGTTCAGCCCACATCAGTTGAACTTCGCCCCCTGCCCGCTCCGGAAGATACTCCACACGGATGGCGTACTCCTGTCCTGCCTCGAATTGCACAGTGGCCCAATCGGTACAGGCTTCGTACCAGCAATCGGTCTCCACCAGCAAAGCGTCGTCGACAAAAAGGCGGAAGGTGCCCAGAGCCCGACCGCCGATCTGATAGCTGCCCGTATGTGGCGGTACGACCAGTCCGCTCCACCGCACGCTCTGCTTGTCGAGCGAAACACCAGCAAAAGCCGACTCGTCCCAGAGACCGGAATCCACGGTGCGATCCACCCGGGTGGACACAGGTTGCCCGTGCATTTCCCGATTGGAGAAAAGCTCAGCCGAGAGACCGTTCTCGCGGGCGGCATCCTCGCTCGTCAAGAGCTGCTTGTTGGGTATCACGTGGAGAGCCGGCATGTTTTCGGCAAGGTGGGTCCCGGGGGCGTGGACAACTTTGGTGTGGCTGTTGACTGCGCCCCGAATTCCCCGCAAGGGGGTCACCGGGTCAGAAGGTACGCCGTTGTAGTTGCCCAGGAGAATCCCAACATCGTTGGCGTTGGGGCCGATCACCGCTATCTTGCCCAGGCCGCGATCCAGCGGCAGCACGCCGCCTTGGTTCTTGAGGAGCACGATCGACTTCCGGGCCGTCTCCAGCGCAAGGGCCTGGTGCTTCTCTGAATCGATGACGCTCATCGGTATCGAGGACCAGGGAACCCGCTCGGGCGGGTCGAACATCCCGAGTCGGAAGCGAGCCCGGAAAAGGCGTTTCAGTGAACGATCGAGTTGTTCCTCTTGCAGTAATCCCGTGCGAACGGCTTCACCGAGGTTCTCGTAGGTAACTCCACAATTCAGATCAGTGCCGTTGGCCACCGCCATTGCAGCAGCCTCTGCCGGCGTTTCCGCGACCTTGTGGTGCTTGTAGATATCCCTGATCGCCCAGCAATCTGAGACGACATAGCCGTCGAACCCCCACTCATCTCTCAAGATTCTCTGGAGCAGTTCGCTGCTGCTGCAACACGGTTCGCCGCCAACGCGGTTGTAGGCGCACATCACGGACTCGGTCCCGCCATCGAGGATGGACATGCGGAAGGCCGGAAGATACGTCTCCCGCAAATCACGCTCATCCACTACTGCGTCAAAGAAGTGGCGGTCCGGCTCGGGGCCGCTGTGTACGGCATAGTGTTTTGGCGTGGCAACGGTCTTGAGATACACGGGGTGATCCCCCTGCATTCCCTTGACGAACTCCACCGCCAACCGCCCGGTCAGGTAGGGGTCCTCGCCGAACGTCTCCATCCCTCTGCCCCAACGGGGGTCACGAAAGATGTTGATGTTCGGAGACCAGAACGTCAGGCCGTAATACCTTTCCCTGTTGCCGCTCTCGAGAGCATGGTGATGTTTGGCACGGGCCTCATCGGAGATGGCCGTGGCGATGCGGGACATCAGTTCTGTGTCCCAGGTCGCTGCAAGACCGATCGCCTGAGGAAAAACCGTGGCGTGGCCGGAGCGGGCCACACCGTGTAAGGCTTCGTTCCACCAGTTGTACTCGGGTACCCCCAGGCGATCGATAGCCGCGGATCCATGCAGCGCCTGCGATACTTTCTCGTCGAGGGTCATCCGACCGACGAGATCCTCCACTCGGACGTCAACGGAAATATCCGGGTTCAGGTAGTCCGGAGCCCCTTCGTTCATTGTCGAGCAACTGGAAGTCAAGAAGACCAAAACTGCGAGAAATGCAGGGATACGTATTTTCCTGGACATGGCGCTATCCTCGGCTCGGTGTTGGTCGAAGCACAACGGGCCCGACCATTCCCGAGGGGAGCAGCTCCATATCAGCGCTGAATTTGTGCTTCAAATTGGTGCGCGCGAACTCGCCTGCTTCCGGATAACGCAGGTCGCCGACAATGCGGTTGTGCCAGAGGTTCGTGACTTTCACTTCGAGACGATTTGTTCCCGTTTTCAGGAGGCCGGTGACGTCCACGCGGTAGGGTGGCTTCCAGGCGACACCCGTCGACTTGCCGTTGACCGACACTTCGGCAACCTCCACAACCTGGCCGAGGTCCAGTTCGAGGACACGGTCTGTGTACCCCTCCGGCACATGAATGCTCGTGGTGTATCGGGCCGTTCCGGAAAACACTCGCGCTCCCTCGGGTTCGAGCTCAGTCCACCATTTCAGAGCGTCCAGTTCGATGGAGTCCGGTGCGCCGCGCCCAGCAGGAAACTCGAGCATCCAGGGACCGGCCAGAGCGATGTCGGGTGGTAGATCGGAAGTTCCGACAGTCGCTGACTGACGGCTGTTCGTTAAAAGACCGGCCACGTCTTTGGCCGCTTCCCCAGTCTTGAAGACAACAAACACCGAAGAAATCTGCTCGAGTTTCAGCCGCACGCGTATTGCGCCGTTTTTGAAACGATAATCCTTGCAGGGCGTGATACTGCCGTCCTCGGCATTCCACAGAAATGGTCTCGAGCTTTCCGCAACCCGAAACGAACACTCTGCCTCGACCGGCTCGTTGGCGCTGTTGGCCACAAAGTAGATCTCTTCGTTCTCTGTCCGGCGGTGGATGTAGTCGAGATCGTGTGTGGCGGGGCTTTCGACCGAGAAATCCGGCCCCAGACCCATCCCGCTCAGGACGCCACGAAGAGCAACATCGGGGAACACCCGGCCTTTCCCGTGGTGGCGCGCACTCTCGCTGCTGCCGTCGCCCCACAACAAATTCGAGAGACGACGAACCTCCTCATCGCAGTGAGGGTAGTTCTCGAGGCTGTTGGCACGTTGCGGTGGTCGCCCGACGAGGGTCGCGCCGTCCCGTACCAGCTGTTCCAGTTTGCGCAGCACAGGCAGAGCGATGTCGTCTTGATCGGGAAGGACGATCATCCGGTACTCCATGCCGCTCGACAGCACCAGGCGTCCGTCACGCACTTGCATGTCACGAATGACGATGTCGCGATTCACGTAGTCGAAGTCGTAACCTGCGCCGAGGCTTTCGATGCGGTTCGGCATCGGTCGCCCACAATGCTGACACTCTCCTTCATCATGCGGTGGGGTGACCTTGGGGTCGATGCGGCGCGCGGGAACCAGATTTGGAGCCTGGTCGCCGTAGTAGAAGCACACATCGCCGACAAACCGACCTTGTCGCAAGAGATGACTGCACCGCGACAGGTACTCGAGCATCGGTCCCGACTGCTCCCACCAGGTCGAGTTGACGTTGAAGTGCTCGCCCGCGTGGTAGCCATACCCGGGCTTGCCGGCCCCGGGAGGATTGTGAGCGAAGGTGTGGAAGACCCCGCTGTTCAGACCGGCACAGAATGCAATATCGAAGAGCCGTTTGTACTCCGCTGGACCATCCTGCCAATGACGCCAGCCCGTGAGTGACTCGGCGGCGACTTCCTCCCGGCCATAGATATGTGCGGCGCTGGCCGCTTCCTTCGTGACCCAGAACTGCATTCCGTTCCAGAACTCACCCATCGGGATATGTGAGGATCCGAGGGCTTCCAGGGTATCGACACGAGGGAAGCCGCCGTGTCCCGCTTCAGCCAGCAACTTCAAATCATGCCGTTCGAGAATCTCAGCCGATCGAGCGAAATGGTTCCTGATCATCAGACGCGAGACCAGCACCCGGTAATCGTGCTCAAAACGTTCACTGAGTTCGGCAGATTTGACAGTGCGGCCTGCCAGGACCGGCAACCAGGGTTTCGGATCGTAGCCGAAGGCCTGTTGGAACTCGCCCACAAATTTCGGGGTCCAGTCTGGCGCCGTCCGGACCTCGAAGCTGTCCAGCATCAGTGATTTGAGCGCCTCCGGCTTCTTTCCGTCGCGGAAGAGTCCGCCAAGCATGACTTCGAAGTGCCGGTCGGTCGCATCAGCACTCATGTGATCGACGATCAGCCCATCGGAATTCGGGCTTGGAATTTCCAGTGTCTGACCAGTCCCGGCATGGACAAAGCGGAACAGCGTCCAATCGCCCCCTGGTATTTCCCACGAGAGTTTCCCTGACTCGTCGACCTTTTCCGCCAGGTTTACCGGCTCAACCGCATCAGACCCTTCTTTCGGAACCGCCAGAAACGCTACGTCCTCAAATGGTGCGTGGAGTTTATAAGGCTCTTCGCCTTCATAAGGAGAGGGGAAATCCTCGGGCGCCGGAATGACATCCGAGAAATTCGCGGGCCCGGAAACTTCAAGTTCGGTCCAGGCGAGTTGTCTGCTGGCCAGGTCCGGCCCGATCCACGGACCCCCGGCATTCCAGCTACTCGAAGCAAATAACCCCGCTTCGAGTCCGAGCCGGGCCGCCTCATCGAGCGCGTGATGCATGTAACCGAGCGACTCGTCGCCAAAAAATGCCGGACCGGCAGGGATCGTCTTCTTGGGGTCGCGGATACTCGCGACATCCCAGAGAATCGGGCCTCGCAAACCCTTCGCACGCATCTCCTCGAGTTCTCGCGTGAGTTGCTCGCGGTCGACGTATCCGTTCAACCAGGCCCACAAGACCATCGGCCGTGCCGAGACCGGCGGCGACAAGAAATCACTCGCAGACAACCCGGCCACTCGAGTCGCAGCCAGCGAGGTCGCGTACGGTGCGAACGTCGCGACGGCCCAGGTCGCGGCGCTGCTCTTGACAAAATCGCGACGGGAGAAAGTACCGGGTCTCTCAGCCATTATTCGGGTCCTTTTCAGCCGCGGATCGACGTCACTCCAGGTTTGGATTCACAGGTGTTGGTTGACGACATTCTCGTACCATTCTTGCTTGCCGCTGCGATGTTCGGGCTCGCCCTTATCTGCCGCCAGGTCGCGCAGGGCAACCAGATCGAGGTCTCCCGTTTCGAATCGCGCACCGTTCCCGTCGTCAAAGCTTCGATACCGTTGAGCCTTGGGTGCACCGATAGCTGCGCTCTCACGCAGACGATGGGCGACTTCCAGTGCTCGGGCGAAGGTATCCATTGCGCCGATGTGGCCGATGAAAATATCTTCCAGATCAACCGACTCCCGGCGCACCTTCGCATCGAAATTGAATCCGCCGCTGCCGAAGCCACCATCATCCAGCACCACCAGCATCGCGTGTACGGCGTCGTAGAGATCGGTGGAGAATTGATCCGTGTCCCAACCGTTCTGGGGGTCGCCCCGATTCGCATCGATGCTCCCCAGCAAGCCGGCATCCGTACACATCTGTAATTCATGGGCAAAGCTGTGGCCGCCCAGCGTCGCGTGATTGGCTTCCACGTTGACCTTGAAATCTCCTGCCAGACCGTGATGTCGCAGAAACCCGATGACCGTCTGTGCATCGAAATCGTATTGATGTTTGCTCGGTTCCATGGGTTTCGGCTCGATCAGGTACGTTCCGGTAAAACCGATGCTCCGACCGTAATCTCGCGCCAGCTCCAGGAACCGCGCCAGGTGCTCGAGCTCGCGGCCGGTATCGGTGTTCAGCAGAGTCGAATAACCTTCACGCCCGCCCCAGAACACGTAGTTTTCACCGCCGAGGGCCACGGTCGCGTCCAGTGCGGCCTTGACCTGCGCCGCAGCGTGAGTGAGTACTGCAAAGTCAGGATTGGTCGCCGCGCCATTCATGTAACGCGGATGAGAGAACAGATTGGCCGTGCCCCAGAGCAACTTGATTCCTGTTTCCTGCTGCCGCTCGCGGGCCAGCTCGACCATACTCGCGAGGTTTCGTTCCGACTCTCCTACCGACTCACCTTCCGGTGCCATATCCCGATCGTGAAAACAGTAGAAAGGCACACCGAGCTTGGTGAAAAACTCGAAGGCTGCATCCATCCGCGCCCTGGCCGCGGCCATCGGGGCCTCGGGCTCATCCCACGGAAAGACTCGTGTGTTGGCACCAAACGGGTCGCTGCCTTTTGCGCAGAAGGTATGCCAATAACAGACGGCGAAGCGCAGGTGCTGCTCCATCGTCTTGTCACCGACCAAACGGTCGCGCTCATAAAACTTGAAAGCCAACGGGTTGTCTGAATCTCGACCTTCGTACGGGATGCTGCCCACCGAAGGGAAGTGCTCCCGTTCGCCTGTAAAGAATTTTTGTGTCATGAATCAATCCCTCAATGTGGCTTGACTGCCTGTTGCCTGTAAAGAGGTGAGACCACCTCGACGTGGCGCAAATATTCAGCGTAATACTGTGCGTAGACCTCGCTGCGTTCGCTGTCGACAGCACAGGCCCTGCTGTCGTCCAGAGCGAGATGGCTATCGAGGAAGTCCTGCATATCAGCACCGCTGTCTTTGCCGCCGTGCATCCACAATGCCTGCAGCGCGGCGCCCAGTGCAGCTCCTTCATCCGTGGCCTGCACTGTGACGGGCAATGAAAAAATATCAGCCACCATTTGCCGCCAGCTGGTGCTGCCCGCGCCGCCACCGGTCAAGCGCAACCGCTCGACGTGGCATCCCTGGGCGCGAAAGACGTCGAGGCCGGTTCGCAGGCCGTAGATTGCGGATTCCATTGCGGAACGCAGCAGATTGTTCGGGTCGTAGTTCGTTGTATCCAGCCCGAGAATGCAGGCCTTGCCATCGGGCAGGTTGGGGCTGCGTTCGCCGCTGAAAAACGGCAGTGTCATGACGCCGTTCGATCCGGGCGGGGTGGCTGCGATGGCGGCTTCGGCATCTTCCAGGCTCAACCCCAGCATCAGCCGACTCAGCTCCGTCGTACTGGTGCAGTTCATTGTGCACAGCAGTGGCAACCACCCACCCGTGGAAGAGCAGAACGCAGCGATGCAACCGGACTCGTCAACTATCGGCGTATCGGAGTAGGCGAACAGTGTTCCTGACGTCCCGAGACTGACTGTCATTCGTCCCGGGGCAACATTGCCTGTGCCGATGGCCGCCATCATATTGTCGCCGCCGCCTGTGGCGACGGGAACTCCCGATGGCAAGCCATATCGTGTTGCAACCTCCGGCTGCAGCTGTCCGATCGTGCTGTGCGGCTCAGCCAGTCGCGGAAGGGTACTGCCGAGATCTCTGCCGTCATCGACCGCCGCCAGTATCCCTTCGTGCCATCGTCGATTCCGAACATCCAGCAGGCCCGTACCTGATGCGTCGCCGAATTCCATCACACGCTCTCCGGTGAGGATGAAATTCAGATAGTCGTGAGGCAAGAGAACCGTATCCAACTTTTCGTAGGCGGCGGGTTTGTGAGTCTTCAGCCAACGAATCTTGGGGGCGGTATAGCCGGGCAGAATGGGGTTTCCGAGCTCGCGAAAACAGCGCTCAGTGCCGCCGAACCTGGCTGTGATGTCTGCGCATTCCTGCGTGGTTGTTGTGTCGCACCACAGCTTCACCGGCGCGAGGACCTCGCCATCGACGCCCAGAGGCACAAAGCCATGCTGTTGGCCCGACACTGCCACCGCTCGCACCTGTGCTCGATCGGCGGCCGAGAATTGCTGAAGCGCCTCGCCCAGAGCATCAAGCCACCACTCCGCCAGCTGCTCGCGCTTGCCGGTGGTGTCGCTCAGCATTTCCAATGGGGCGCTGTGTACGCCGGCCACTCGACTCTGCTCAGCGTCGTACATCAACGCTTTCACACTCTGGGTGCCGATATCGATGCCGAGGAACATTCGCAGTGGCCCTTCAAAGATGATCGATATTGCTCTCTAATGATCGATATTCTAACATCCAAGAGTCATTTACAATCAATATCTATCGGAGCGGGGAATATGCCCGTGCGCGAATTGAGCGCAGAAGTGAAAACAGGACAACAGGGAAGCAAATGAGAGTTTTTTTCACAGCCCTCGTCGTCGTCCTTGCTGCCTGCCCAGGTCGTGCGGAGGTGTATCACGTATCGAGCACGGGTCTTGACGGGAATCCGGGCACCGAAGCAAAACCGTTCAAGACGATATCGGCTGCGGCATCGGTTGCCGGACCCGGCGATACCATCACCGTTCACGAAGGGGTGTACCGCGAACGAGTCAATCCGCCAAGGGGTGGCAGTTCCGATGAGCAGCGAATCGTGTATCAGGCGGCCGAAGGGGACACGGTTGTTATTAAAGGCTCAGAGATCGTCAAAGGCTGGAAGAAACTGCAGAACGACACGTGGCAAGTCAGCATTCCGAACAGCTTCTTTGGCGACTTCAATCCTTTCAACGATCTGATTCGCGGCGACTGGTTCAATCCAAAAGACCGGGATCATCACACCGGGGCCGTGTATTTGAACGGACTCTGGTTGACCGAGGCTGCGAAACAGGAAGACGTATTCAACGGGGTAGAAACCGACCCACTCTGGTTCGCTGTCGTGGACGACACGAACACAACGATCTGGGCACAGTTCAAAGGGGCTGATCCAAACAGAGAAGAAGTGGAAATCAATGTTCGGCAGTCCGTCTTTTATCCGGAAGAGCCGGGCAAGAACTACATAACTGTGCGTGGCTTCACTTTGGAGCACGCGGCCACGCCATGGGCGCCGCCAACCGCCGAGCAGGTCGGCCTGATCGGTACGCATTGGTCAAAGGGCTGGGTCATCGAAGACAATACCGTTCGCTATTCCGTCAGCACCTGCCTGACGATGGGCAAGTACGGCGATCAATTCGACAACACCTCCGCCAATGCGGCCGTGGGCTATGTAGAAACGATCAAACGTGGTCTGGCCGATGGCTGGTCCAAGGAAAACATCGGCCACCACGTTGTGCGTGACAACCACATCTCGCATTGCGAGCAGGCGGGTATCGTCGGCAGTCTCGGAGCCATCTTCAGTACGGTCAGCGACAATTCGATTCACGATATTCATGTGCGTCGGTTGTTCGGCGGTCACGAAATGGCCGGAATCAAGTTCCACGGCGCAGTGGATACCCTCATCAGCAATAACCATATCTACCGAACAAACCGCGGGATCTGGCTCGACTGGATGAGCCAGGGAACGCGGGTTACCGGTAATCTGTTGCACGACAACGGCCCCCAGGAAGATTTGTTTGTCGAGGTGAATCACGGCCCTTTTGTTGTGGACAATAATCTCTTGCTGTCGCCGATCAGTATGCAAGTCAATTCACAGGGTTGCGCCTACGCCCACAACCTCATTACCGGACAGGTCATCGTGCGGACCGGTGAAGGCCGGATGACGCCGTACCTCGAAGAACACGGAACCGCAATTGCGGGGCTGGCTGAAAATCTCGGTGGCGACGAGAGGTACTCCAACAATCTCATCGTCAATGAGGGATTGGCAGAGTATGACCCGGTGAAATTGCCGATGATCCTGGGCGGCAACGTGTATTTGAACGGCGCGAAGCCTTCGAAGCATGAGCTGGATCCTTTAGTGCTGCCCGATATCGACCCCGGTATCAAATTGGAAGAGAAGGAGGACGGCCTGTATTTGCAGGTTGCCCATGATAAGGCCTGGACGCAGCAAGAACGTTTTCTTGTAACAACCAAAATACTGGGTAAGGCCAAGACGCCAGACCTTCCCTACCTGGATTACAACGGCGAGGACCTCAAGATCGACCGAGATTATTTCGGCGATAAACGAGACACGGTGAATCCCTACCCGGGTCCTTTCATCCAGCCAAAAGAAGGAAGGCAATCGATAAAGGTATGGCCCAAACAATGAAGACGATGATCAATCTCCCGCTCATTTTGATGTGCCTGTATTCGATACCCGCGTACTCAGTGGACGTAGAGGGTTTTTCGCCCGACAGACGAATCACCTACAAGACGGTGGGGGAGATGGAGCTCAAGCTGCATGTCTTCACGCCATCCAACGACGAGCTTTCGGCCAACCGTGCAGCCATGGTGTTTTTCTTCGGCGGCGGTTGGAACTCGGGCTCGCCGAGTCAGTTCTATCCTCATTGTTCGTACCTGGCCTCGCGCGGCATGGTATGCATGGCTGCCGAATACCGGGTCAAAGACAGAAACAACACATCGCCTCACGAAGCTGTAATGGACGGCAAGTCAGCTATCCGGAGGGTCAGGCTTCATGCCAGTGAATTGGGAATTGACCCCGAGAGGATCGCTGCCGGAGGCGGTTCGGCAGGCGGACATGTGGCGGCTGCCGCGGGAACCACCAGGGGATTTGACGAAGAAAACGAAGAGCTCGGTGTCAGCTCCCGTCCAAACGCGTTGGTGTTGTTCAATCCCGTGTTCGATAACGGACCGAATGGCTACGGGCACGACCGGGTCAAGGAGTACTGGAAGGAAATCTCGCCGCTGCACAACATCGGCGAAGACACACCTCCCACTGTCGTCTTCCTGGGGACGGAGGACGAACTTGTCCCGGTGGAAACTGCCGAGAAATACAAAGCGCTGATGGAAAGCTACGGCGTTCGCTGCGATCTGCATCTTTATCCCGGCCAACCACACGGCTTTTTCAACTTCAACAAACCGGAAAACTACGGCAGAACTGTTTCCCAGATGGACCGGTTTCTGGCCTCGCTGAATTACGTCGAGGGTGAGCCAGGCTTGCCGGTCCCCTCCCAGACGCCATCGGACCAACGTGGCGAAACGACCTACAAGAACAGCGAGGCTTCAATTGAGGACCGGGTGGACGATTTGTTATCCCGGATGACAGTTGAAGAAAAAGTGTCGCAAATGCGGATGTTCCATCGGAACCAGGGCATCGACTTTTCGGCAGACGGGGAGATGGAGCTTTCCGATAACGTGAAACAACGATTGGTCAACGGCATTGGTGGAATCAAAAACCCCGGGGAGCACCAGTCTCCGGAGAATGCCGCGACCTTGAACAACCAGTTGCAGAAGTATGTCATTGAAAATAGTCGGCTGGGGATTCCCGCGTTCTTCGTCACCGAGTCGTACGACGGCGTTACTGGGGTAGGTTCGACGCGCTTCGGGCGCCCGATCACCTTGTCGTCGTCGTGGAACAGGGAACTCGTCCGGGACGTGTACGACACTGTGGGGCGGGAGGCCCGGCTGCGCGGTCTGCATCTGACGCATTCACCTGGTGCTGACATCGCCCGTGATCCTCGTTTCGGCCGGATGAGCGAGGTATTTGGAGAAGACACCTATCTCACGACCGAAATGATCGTCAGTGCGGTAACCGGATTTCAGGGCAACAACGAAGGGCTAGACAGTACTCACATCGGCGCTGTGACCAAGCACTTTGCAGGCTACGGCCAGGTTGCCGGAGGAAGGAATTTCGCGTCTATCGAGATATCACCGCGTACCTTGATCGATGAGATATTTCCGCCATTCAAGGCGGCCGTTCAGCGCGCCAATACATTGGGCATCATGCCGTCCCACGGTGATATCAACGGAGTAGCCAGTCATGCCGACCCATGGCTACTGACAGAGGTGTTACGGGACCAATGGGGATTTGAAGGATATACCGTCTCCGATGCCAACGATATCGCGAGGCTGCACAGCTTCATGAAAGTCGCTGAAACACCTGAAGATGCCGTGTTGCTGGGTCTCAAGGCGGGTGTGGATGTGGATCTCTACTCCGATGAGGCGTACGCGCTGTTACCGGAAATGGTGAAGACAAATCCTGATCTCGAGGCCTTGATTCACCGATCGGCGGGTAGAGTCTTACGCACCAAGTTTATTCTCGGCTTGTTCGACGATCCGTACCCGGACCCCGGTAAGGCTGGGCGATTGACGCGCGACGAGGCAGCCATCGCGTTGGCGCACAATGCCGACCTGGAATCAATAATCCTTCTGAAGAATGAAAATCAGACGTTGCCGCTGGCCGAGGAGCGTCACAAGACGATTGCCCTGGTCGGTCCCTTGCTGGGTGAGGAAACTCTGTCCAGTTTCGAAATGGCCGCCGGCGATGACTACGAGTTCGTTGCGGAAAAGGGATTTGATTTGACTGACGGTGGTCAATCGATACCGATACTCACGGCCACGGATGTCATGGAAGAGGGCATCCGAAAAATCGCCAGTGAAACGCAAAGCGCCGACGTGATTGTCCTGTTTCTTGGCGGTGACGAGTTTACGTCCAAGGAAGCCTACTTCGGCAGCGCATTTGGTGATCGGGACAGCATCGATCCGGTCGGGTTGCAGGACGAACTGCTCATTGAACTGAAGAAGACCGGAAAGCCAGTCGTGGTCGTATTGAAGCACCGGCGGACGTTATCGATCAACGCGATCGATGAACATGCGGATGCCATCCTGGACTGCTGGGAGCTCAGCGAATTCGGCGACAAAGCGATTGCGAAAATGGTCTTTGGGCAGGCGATTCCGTCCGGCAGATTATCCGTGACGGTTCCTCGTTCTGTTGGACAGATTCCAGTTCACTACAGCCAAAAGGAAATCAACTACAAGAAAGGGTATCTGTTCACAGATACCACGCCGCTGTATCCGTTTGGTTACGGGTTGAGCTACACGAGTTTTGAGTATTCGGACATTGAGCTGTCGGATTCGACCCTGACGCCGAACGGTGAAGTTACTGCCAGCATCGAGGTGAAGAACACTGGGCGGATAACCGGCAGCGAGGTCGTACAGCTCTATATCAAGGACGTCATTGGTTCTGTCCTGCGTCCCGACAAAGAGTTGAAAGGTTTCGAGAAAGTCAGCCTTAAGCCTGGAGAATCGAAAACGGTCTCCTTCACGATCGCTCCCGAGATGTTGGCATTCACAGGTCTAGATATGGAACGAGTGATCGAGGCAGGGGAGTACGTCGCGATGGTGGGCGGCTCTTCAGAAGATCTCTTGAGGATCGGATTCACGTTGCGAGCTGCGAATTGACTGTTTATTTGGAGTTGTTTTTCAGTTTCCATTATCGACATTTTTGGTTGAATTCACTCTCTTAATGAGATGAGGTCAATTTCCGGTTCTGGCAGATTCAACGCAGCCAACACATCATAGTCCTCCTGCGGAAGTACAAAGCCCCATTCCCGGAAGAAGTTCGTCAAGTTGTATCCGCTGGCCTGAGACGCAAACACCATGAAGTTGGCCATCTGATTTTCAGTGTCCAGATCCCTCGCTGCTATCCTGGGCTCAGTTTTGGCGTTGTCTTCTCGCGCCAGCTGGTGAACCTTGATATAGAACTCGTCACCAAAGGCTATCCAAAGTTGACGAAACATTGCCAACCGCCCGTTGCCGCCGATGGTCTTATCCGAATTGAAGTTTCGTTCTTCGATCGGCGTCTTGAAGTAATCGGCAAGAACGTCCCAGACCTCCTTTCCTTTCAGCCAGGTAATGGTTCCGTCAAATTCGTACAGACAGGCAAGGGAATAGATATTTACGGTTACTTCGTCGACTTCATTCCAGTCCCAATTCAACGCCTGACGGTGGTGACCCATTTCATGCCACAAACCCCAGCTGGCCGAAGAGGCGAAGGCAGGGTCCATAACGAATTTCAGCGATTTGGTCGGAACCAGAATACGGTACTCTTCCGCGGCGAGCGTAAAGTCGACATCTTCTTCGGCTAACTCTGTCAATAAGATCTTGTGCACATTCGGTTTGTGCAGATCCGATGAGCCATCAGTACCACTGATGTAGTCGGCTGCGTCGGAGATCCTGTCCAATGTCGTTAACATGAAATCCTGGTCTTCGTCTTTGTATTGCAGGGCGGCAGCTTTGCTAACAACGACCATAGTTTTGTTACTGATGAATTGAACGTCTTCATAAGACATTGTCTTCAAGTCGTGTAACCATTCTTCATGCGTCGACTCTCCAAGAACGTATGACGGAATCGGGCTTCCACCACTGACGGTGACCTGGGCTTCTGCCGATGGCGTTTCTTCCGTGACGAACTGCAGGTACAGCAACCCGCCTGTTGGATCGACAATTGTGTTACATCCGGCAGCCAGCTCATACACGGTAGGTACATCGGCATACTTGTATCTGGAATAGGTGCCTACCAACAATTTTGGCTGAGAATTTCCATTAGTATTCTTCACATGTACTTCGATGGGCCGATTTGGCGCAAGATACAGACCCAGCGCTTCGAAGTCGGAAGCAGGAAACCAGATTCCTAGTCTGTCTGCTTCCAGATAGGCGGTTGGTTTTTCAGTAATCGTGTATACGAAGGTGCGATTTTCATTTTCCAGGTCAGAATGGTCTCCTGAACAACCAACTAATGTGGCTATGACTACGAGGGACACCAGTCCCGACACGATTCTTGTCTTTTTCATTTACTTCTGTGGCTCCGGGGTTTTCTCAGGGGCGAATGGATCAAAATAATTGATATTCAGTTCGTCGTAGCGATTGAGCATGGCTCTCAGGCGCTTCAGGTAACACTCATAGTCCTTGTTGGAGGCATCGGTCCACGCCGATTCGGCAATTGCTGTGAGCCTGGGGAAGATCATGAAATCGGCGCGCTCGTTCGTTTGAACGGACTCGGTCCATAGGCTCGCCTGCATACCCAGAATTTGCCTGGCAGGAAAATCAGGATAGGCATAAACCTGCTCGAGGTCGTTGTATCCGTCCCAACGGCGGCCGATCTGGTGGGAGTCGTCCTGGACGAAGTCGAGGTAAAGAGGGCGACGGGGGCTGAGGACAACCTCGTATCCTTTATCGAGCGCGTTGAATAGTTGCTCGGGTACATTGTGGCGCCACCAAATGATGATGGATTCGTCTGGGTCTAACCCGGCATCGACCACCTCGTCCCAGGCGACCGTAACTTTACCCAGGCGGTGAATCTCTCCTGCCATGCGCCGATTGAAGTAGTACTCAACATCCTTCAGGTCTCTCAGCCCATGTTCGTCCATCAGAGTCTTTACTTCGGGAATGTCGACCCACTGGCTATTGGCAAAATGGACTTCATCGCCGCCGTAGTGAATCCAGGGTGCGGGAAATAGGGCGGCTGTCTCCTCCAGAACATCGGTCAGAAATGAGTAGGTTTCCTGGCGTCCAGGATTGAACGTGAAATCGGGGCGTTTTTCGTTCCCACCTCCGGAATGCTCCGGGTAGGCCCTGTTGGCAGCGGTCGCGTGGCCCGGCATATCTATTTCCGGAAGCACCTGGATATGACGTTCGGCGGCATAAGCGACAATGTCCCGTACGTCATCCTGAGTGTAGAAAGCGGCGGGTGCACCTGGATCGCTGTGGTTGCCAATACCGCCGACGGATGTCAGCTTGGGATACTTCTTTATTTCCAGCCGCCAGCCCGGTGCATCAGTCAGGTGCCAGTGAAACACATTCATTTTCAGCATGGCCATCTGGTCGAGCAGCTTTTTCACATACGCTTTGCCGAAGAAATGTCGCGATTCATCGAGCATCAAACCTCGCCAGGCATAGCTCGGTCGGTCCTTGATTCGGACGAGGGGGACAAGCAGCTGCAGGCCTCCGACCCGCTCGGATGATTCAATCTGCGGCGGCAGTAGCTGACGAACGCTTTGCAGACCGTAAAAAATGCCCTGTGATGTCTTGGCAGTAATGAGGATGCCGCTTTTCTTGACGACTAATTCATAGCCCTCATCGCCAAGACCACGGTCTGCCAAGACCAGCGATATCGCGTTCTCTGGATCCTCTCGCGAAGACAGCTGACCAATGGGCAGTTCCATGTCGCTCGATTGCCTGATCAGTCCGGCAAAAAGTTCTGCGGCGGATGCCAACTCCAGGTCGTTGCTGGAAAGACAAATCCTTGTCGAGGAATCGATGCGGAACCATTCCTCGTCAACCGAGAATTGCTGCGGGAGCGGAATGATCGACGGTTCTTTTGCGTCGCCGGCGTTGAAGGCAAGAGAACTCAGAAGAAGAACCAGCACGGCAGGTTTTTTCATGAGAGTCTTCACTGCTGCGCTTTCGTCAGATGGTCACCAGAAATCGGGCTTGAGCCTATCATTCACTTTGCAATCAGGAATGATCATATTTGATCAAAATTGATCGCGCCAATGTAGTATAAGACCCATGGACGCCACATTGCGAGGCATTACCGGGAGATATGTCTGGGTCCCGGCGACATTGGCGGCACTCGCGACATTTTCAGCCGGCTGTATGACCGAGTCGACGCCGGACAGCGAGGACAACCGGCCCAACATCCTGTTCATCATGTCCGATGACCATTCCGAGCGAGCCATCAGCGCCTATGGAAGTGCGTTGATCAGTACTCCCAACATCGACCGCCTTGCTGATGAGGGCGTGATCTTCCGAGAATCATTTGTGGCGAATTCGATCTGCGGTCCATCGCGGGCGATCATGCTGACCGGCAAGCACAGCCACAAGAACGGTTTTCGAGACAACGACGATCAGTTTGACGGCAGCCAGCCCACATACCCGCTGTATCTGCAACAGGCGGGTTACGCTACCGCGGTTGTCGGCAAATGGCACCTGCGCACCGAGCCGGTTGGTTTTGACTACTGGGAAGTGCTGCGCGGGCAGGGGCAGTACTACTCACCCGAATTCATAACAAATGTAGCCGTCGACAGAACGACCGAGAAATCCGTCTTGGATGAAACGGGAGAGCTTGTCGAAGTCGAGCTGGAAAATCGCTACGATGGCGAATACGTCACGACGAAAATTGCCGATCTGGCGCTGAACTACCTCGAAAACAGAGACGACTCAAAGCCCTTCCTCCTGATCTACAACCACAAGGCGCCACACCGTAACTGGATGCCGGACGTTGATGAGTTGGGTGAGATCGACACGTCTGACTTCAGGGTGCCCGACAATTTCTATGACAGCTACGAAGGTCGTCCGGGCGCTGCAGCTCAGGAGCTGGAAATCAACGACATGTATCTCTCCTACGACCTCAAGCTGGAGCGACATGAGTACGAGGGAGATCTGGAGGACACGGCCGATGGTTGGGCGGAGTATTGGACCTCTGATTTCTACGGCCGCATGTCAGATGAGCAGAAGGCCGGGTGGGATGCATACTACGCCGAGGCCAACAAGGAGTATCAGCCCGTAAAGCATGACCCAAAGGCACTGCTCGAATGGAAGTACCGCCGATACATGCATGAGTACCTGGGGACCGTTCATTCGATGGACCGCAACATCGGTCGCGTGCTGGACTATCTCGACGAAAATGGCCTCGCCGAGAATACGATCGTTGTCTATACCTCGGACCAAGGCTTTTTCATCGGTGAGCACGGTTGGTTCGACAAGCGTTTCATGTATGAAGAAAGCATGCGGACACCTCTGATGATTCGTTACCCCGCGGCCATCGCGCCCGGTCAATCTCAAACCGAAATGGTGCAGAACATCGACTACGCACCGACCTTACTCGATTTGGCAGGAGTGCCCATACCGCCCGATATGCAGGGCGTTTCTCTCAAAGGTCTGCTGATGGGCGAGGCAGAGGATTTGAACCGGGACGAGCTCTACTATCATTACTACGAAGGTATCGAGAAAGAACACAGAGTGGCCAAACAATACGGGGTTCGGACCAGAACTCACAAATTGATTCGGTTCAAAGACGTCGGCATGGATCACTGGGAAATGTATGACCTGCAAAACGACCCCAGCGAAATGCGGAATATTTACGACGACCCTGCCTCCGCAGACATTCGCCAGGAACTGCATTTGAAACTGCAGGAGCTGCGAGCGCAGTATGACGACAGTTCGGGAGAGGAGTAGTCATGGAAAAAATCTCACGTCGGGAAGCCCTAGTACGGCTCGGCATTGTTGCCGGTGGGGTCGCCGTACTCACCGCACCCAACCGCAGGGTATGGGCTGCCGGTAGCAAAGACTCGGCCCACAAATTCGACCGCCCGTTGACGGCCATAACCCTCGGTGCCGGCAGTCGCGGCACGTTATATGGCGAGTACGCGACCGAGTTTCCCCGGGAGCTCGATATTGTCGGTGTTGCGGAACCCATCGTGGAACGCAATGACCGTCATGCCAAAACGCACAACATCCCGGACGAAAACCGTTTTGTGACCTGGGAGCATGTTCTGGAGCGGCCCAAGTTCGCCGACATGGTGATCGTATCCATGCCCGATGACCTGCATCATGAGCCGTGTATTCAGGCGATGCGGCTCGGCTATGACGTGCTGCTCGAAAAACCCATGGCGCAAAGTGAAGCGGAGTGTCGTGAAATCCTGAAGGTGCAACAGGAAACGGGCCGAATCGTCGGCATTGCCCATGTACTTCGCTACGCGCCGTACTTTATTGACATGCGAAATGTGGTGCGTTCCGGCAAGTTGGGCAGGATCGTCAATATGCAGCACATGGAACCCATCGAGTGGCGCCACATGATGCATTCCTATGTCCGCGGCAACTGGCACAATTCCGCCGAAACAACACCGATCATCCTGGCCAAGAGCTGTCACGATCTCGACATCATGCGTTGGATCATGGATGAGCCTTGCGACAAGATCACGGGATTCGGAGACCTTTCTTTTTACACCCGAGAAAATGCGCCGGAAGGTAGCGGCGACCGTTGCCTCAGCTGCGCCGTTGAAGAGGGGTGTGCCTACTCCGCCAAGAAGATGTACCTGCGCGACAAAGAACGTCTCCACGCCATCATGCCGGTTGTTCCGGATGATCCAGAGAAATTGAACGAGTTGATCCTGCATTCGCTCGAGACCACAAATTATGGACGCTGCGCGTTCAAGATGGAAAACGACCAACCCGAACACCTGGCCTGTGCGATGGAGTTCCGGAGTGGTGCGACAGCTACCTTCAGCATGGACGGTTTCACCAGCTATCACGGAAGACGCACCCGTCTGATGGGCACGAAGGGTGATCTTGTTGGTGACATGGATACGTTTACGTATACGGATTACATGACCGGAGAAGCCTTCACCTGGGATATCTCAGTGTCTGATGTCAAGGGTTATGAAGACAGCGGCCATGGCGGTGGTGACTACCGTTTCGTCAGCGATCTGTTGAACGCGATTTACAACCGCGATGAATCGCTGTTGACCAGCACGGTCGCGGCCTCCGTCGAAAGCCATGTCATGGGATTCAGGATCGAGCAGAGCCGCAAGGGCGGTGGTGTCCAAGAGGTCGACGTTTAGTCTGCAATGATTGGCTTTCGTTTGAAAAAAGACAGACCCAATCGCAAAACATTGTTCTCGATTACCGGTGTCCTGCTACTGGCGGCATTCAACCTGCAGGCACAGGAAACGCAGGAGGCGAGCTGGATCGCTCACCCGGACATCTCGGGACACGAGTACGGTGTTTATCATTTTCGAAAGACTGTCGAGCTCGAGACGACGCCGGAGCATTTTAACGTTCACGTCTCCGCGGACAACCGCTACCGCCTCTATGTGAATGGCGTTTCTGTGGTGGCAGGTCCACAGCGCTCGGATGTGATGCACTGGCGTTACGAAGAGGTTGACGTGGCGCCCTATCTGCGCACAGGCAGCAACGTGATCGCCGCCGTTGTCTGGCACTGGGGCGAACACAAACCGGTCGCGCAGCACAGCTACCGAACCGGGTTTCTGATACGCGGCGCGACGGCCGAAGAGGCCACCATCGATACCGGCGTTACATCGTGGAAGGTTGTTGCGAACACCGCCTACAGCGCACTTCCTGTGAGCAGGGGCCAGGTCGGCGGATACTACGCGAGTCCTCCCGGCGAGTCGCTGGATGCAGAGCTTTATCCCTGGGGATGGCAGATTTCCGGATATGACGATTCTGCCTGGCAGGACGCTGACGTCGTTCGCGTGGCGAGGGACCGGGGGAGTTTTCCATTCAACGCCGGTGGTTGGCAGTTGGTTGCCCGCACGATTCCGGCGATGGACGAACACCCGGTGTGTTTTCAATCGGTACGCAGGACCGAGGGCGTCACGACAGACGGAGAATTCCTGGACAACAGCGGCACGCTGGTCGTCCCGGCCAACACGACAGCGACCGTGTTGTTGGATCAATCGCACCTCACCAACGCCTATTTCCTGATGGAGACAAGTCACGGTGCGGGCAGTGAGATCTCCGTCACCTACGCAGAAGCCCTGAAGGACGAAAACGGCATCAAAGGCCACCGGGATGAAATCGAGGGGAAATCCATCTCCGGCATTGTGGACCGTTTTCGGATAGATGGCGGCGAAAAGCGCCGGTATCAAACTCTCTGGTTTCGAACCTACCGCTATGTCGAGTTGAGGATTGCAACCGGTGACCAGGCTCTCGAGATTCACAACGTCGGTGGGTTGTATACGGCCTACCCGTATTCGCTGAATGCCGACTTCGACAGCGATCTCCAGTGGCTCGAGGACATGTGGGAAATCAACTGGCGAGTACTGCGGCTGTGTGCGTGGGAAACGTATTTTGACACGCCGTACTACGAACAGCTTCAATATATTGGTGATACTCGTCTGCAGGCTCTCTTGTCACTGTATATGAGTGGCGACGACCGCCTGATGCGACAAGCGCTCACCCATTTCGACCACTCGCGAATTCCCGAGGGCATTACCGCAAGTCGCTACCCATCGGATCTCGGACAGTACATTCCAACCTTTTCTCTTTTCTGGGTGGCCATGGTGCACGACTACTGGATGCACCGTAACGACAGCTCATACGTCGGCGGTCTGATGCCGGGCATCAGAAACGTGTTGACCTGGTTTGAAGGCAAAGTCGATGCAACGGGCCTCGTCGGTCCCTTGCCCTGGTGGCCGTTTGCCGACTGGACGGAGGCATGGGAGTCCGGCATTGCCCCGGGCGGAAGCAACGGCCACTCGGTGTTGATCACGCTTCAATATGTCTACGCGCTTCAGCGAGCCGTCGAACTCGAGAGAACATTTGGCGGAGAGGAAGAGGCCGATCGATTGCTTGCGCTGGCCAACACCTTGTTGGATGCCGTAGGAAATCAGGCCTATGACACTGATAAGGGATTATTCAGGGACTCACTCGAAGGATCGACGTTCAGCCAGCATACGAATACCCTGGCGATTCTTACAGGCGCGGAACCGATTAACGAACGCCGCGCAATCATGGAACGCGTGCTTCAAGACAAGTCCCTTACGCAGGCGGGCTACTACTTCAGCTTCTATATTTTCGAGGCCCTGCGCGAAGCCGGACTGGGAGAGCGCTACATAGAACAGCTCGCGCCCTGGCAGGACATGCTGGCGTTGGGGCTGACAACCACTCCAGAGAAACCACCGCCATCGCGTACAGACTCACACGCCTGGGCGGCGCATCCCAACTACGGTTTGCTGGCGACTGTGCTGGGCATTCGACCTGCCGAGCCGGGTTTCAGGTCGGTTGTGATTGCGCCGAATTTGGGGCCCCTGCAACGAGCAGAAGGCAAGATGCCGCACCCGCTCGGCGAGATCGAGGTATCGCTGAAGCGTGTTGGCCCAGAAGGGGTCCAAGCGCGTATTACCTTGCCGGATGGTCTGCAGGGCTTTTTCAAATGGCAGGGCGAGACGATTCAACTGCAATCCGGCACGCAAGAATTTGAACTCTAGGTGGTGCGTCTGTGATACGAAAATTCCTAATCCTGGTCGGCTGTGGGCTTCTGATGACAGGTTGTTACCAAGAGACGACTCATCGGCTTGAGCAGCCCAACATCATTTTCATCCTGACCGATGACCAGCGCTTTGATTCTCTCGGTTACGCCGGCAACGACATCATTCAAACGCCTCAAATGGACAAGCTGGCGCACGAAGGCGTGTATTTCAGAAATGCTCTGGTCACGACGCCGATCTGCTCAGCCAGTCGCGCCAGCATATTCAGTGGTGTCTATGAACGAGCTCACCGCTATACGTTCGGACCTGATCCGCTTCGCCCGGAGTTTGTGGAGGATTCCTACCCGGAACTTCTGCAGAAGGCAGGGTACTACTCTGGTTTCATCGGCAAATTCGGAGTCAGGATGCCGGAACCGGAAGCCATGTTTGATGAATTCGAATATCTCTGGGTCGATGATGATCCTGATGACCCCGGCTACTACCAACAAGAAAAGAAGCTCAACGGGGAAGCGGTCCACCTCACCCGCTACGCGGGCCAGAAGGCTCTCGAATTTATCGAGGCTGCACCCCGTGACAAACCCTTTGCCCTTTCTCTGAGTTTCAACGCACCTCATGCGCATGACGAGTCAGAGCAACAGTATTTCTGGCAGGAAGAGGTGGGACACCTTTACCAGAGCATGACGATGCCCGAGCCGGCGCTGGCAGACGATGAATATTTCGATCGCCTGCCCGAGGCTGTTCGAAAAGGATTCAACCGCGAGCGTTGGACGTGGCGCTTCGATACGCCGGAAAAGTACCAGCACAGCGTCAAGGGTTATTACCGAATGCTCGCCGGTATCGATCTCGAGATCGCGAAGATTCGAGACAAGCTGGCTGAGGAGGGTCTGGACGACAACACTGTCATTATCTTCATGGGCGACAATGGTTACTTTCTGGGTGAACGGCAGTTGGCAGGAAAATGGCTGATGTATGACAGGTCAATCCGCGTGCCGCTAATTATCTACGACCCCAGGGTCAAGGAACATCGCGATATCGATGACATGGCCTTGAACATCGACGTCACGGCGACGATTGTGGATTTGGCCGGCATCGATATTCCGGCCGGCTATCACGGCCAGAGCCTGGTTCCAGTTGTCACGGGCGATGTAGAAACACTTTCGCGAGATGCTGTGTTGATTGAGCATCTTTGGGAGTTTCCAAACATACCGCCGAGCGAGGGCGTCCGCACGGATGAATGGAAATACCTGCGCTACATTGACGATCCATCGATCGAAGAGTTGTACGATCTGCGTAAGGACCCCGGGGAAATGAACAACCTCGCCAATGCCACTGACCACCAGGAGACGAAGGCGGAACTTCGAGCGAGACTGGAGCAATTAGCAGTGCGCTATTCCGCATCCCGGAATACCGCGTCAGAAACAAATAGGAATTAGTGTGTTGATGGATAGCACCCATGCGAAGATTTCGCCTCAAGGAGCTCTGGAACCGGTACTGTTTCTGACCGCTCGTGGTGTCTTTTAGTACGCGGAATTGGTGCCGGAGAGAGGGCCCGTCACTTTCGAACCGACCAACATCAGGAGTGACCAGGGCGTGAGCCGTTCCGGAGTATTAAGATCTACCAAGCGTCGATCTGTCGGGAGCTTCGTCTGAGACTATGAGCCAGGGGGGAATATGGATTTCACGGATAAACGAGTCCTGGTGACGGGCAGCAGTCGCGGTATTGGTTTCGAAATCGCAAAGACTTTTCTCGGTGCCGGCGCGCGAGTCGCCATCAACGGCACGACGGAGCAATCGGTAGGCGCCGCGATGGAGAAGTTGGACGACAATGAAAACACGATCGCGGCGCCCGGAAACATAGGAACCGTCGCCGGCTGCGAGTCGGCGGTAGAGACGGCCATCGAGGCATTCGGGGGCCTGGACATCCTGGTGAACAACGCCGGTGTCGGCGCGGGTCGACCGATTGCGGATTGCGACGAGGAGATGTGGGATGCGCACGCCGACGTTAACCTGAAGGGCCTGTTCTTCTGTTGTCGAGCGGCCATTCCCGAGCTGCGAAGATCCAAGGGCAATATCGTCAATATCGCGTCGGACGCGGGATTGATGGGGGTGCCGGGGATTATCGTGTACTGCGGGACCAAGGGCGGTGTCGTCAACATGTCGCGCGCCATGGCATTGGAGATTGCACCCGATGTACGGGTCAATTGCGTCTGCCCGGGTTATGTCGAGACCGACATGATCCGCGACAGCATCAAGAAGAGGGCGGACCCTGCCGCGGCCAGGCAAAAGATGGTCGACTATGCGCCCCTCAAGCGCATCGCGTCTACGGCAGAAATCGCCCACGCGGTCCTGTACCTGGCGTCTCGCGAGGCGCGTTTCATCACCGGGGCCTCTCTGGCGATTGACGGCGGATCGACGGCTGGGAAATAGGAAAGGATGTGTGTCAATGACGACGGAGAACCAGAGAACTTCCACGTCCTTCGGTTTTCAGATGCTCAGTGACAGCCAGCTTGCCGAGATTCACTATGCGTCGCTGGAGGTTTTGCGCCGGACCGGGGTGCGCGTCCACGATAGCGAGGCGCGCGACCTTCTTGGCGATGCCGGGTGTCTGATCAGTAACGGGGACCTGGTGAAGTTTCCGGCAGCTGTGGTCGAGGAGGCGGTGCGCCACGCCCCGTCCCGTATCGTGCTGTGCAGTAACAATGGCGAGCCGCGAGTCCACCTGGAAGGACAGCGCACGTTCTTCGGCACCGGCTCGGATCTTCCGAACACCCTCGATCTCGAGACCGGGGAGCGGCGATTGTCGCGGCTCTCCGATGTCGGGGACACGGCCCGGCTTGCAGACTCACTGCCGAACATAGATTTCGTAATGTCGATGGCCCTGCCCTCGGACGTCGCCCCGGCGACCTCGGACAGGCACTCCTTCATGACGATGATCACCAACACCACCAAGCCGGTGGTCTTCACCGCCTGGGATGAGTCCGGCCTCGCCGATATCATCGCCATGGCTGAAGCCGTTGCCGGCGGCGCCGACGCACTCACCCTCAATCCTTTTCTTTTGGCTTACCTCGAGCCATCCACGCCGCTGCAGCACTCTCAGACGGTTCTGCGCAAGTTGCTCATGATGGCTGACCGGCGGCTGCCGATCGTCTACGCGCCGGGTGGGGTCGACGGCGCCTCGGCGCCGGTGACCGCGGCCGGCAGCCTGGCCCTGGCCAATGCCGAGGTCCTGAGCGGGCTCACCATCGCCCAGCTGCGTCAGCCGGGGACGCCGGTGGTCTATGGATCGGGCAGCGGGCCACTCGACATGCGGACCACTGTCGCCTCCTACTTCGGCCCGGAGTTCATGCTCCACTGCACGGCGATGGCCGAGCTTGGAAAGCGTTTCTATCACCTACCGACGTGGGG
>Ga0255055_10000248_pt1 | contig 42811 bp, 37 predicted proteins | sample JV7_2_27_MG_FD_188633 | JGI IMG/M metagenome (GOLD analysis project Ga0255055, IMG submission 188633) | Seawater microbial communities from Jervis Inlet, British Columbia, Canada - JV7_2_27 | ecosystem: Environmental > Aquatic > Marine > Inlet | place: Canada: British Columbia | collected... | reverse complement strand
ATGGATTTAGATAATACTCGTTTTAGAGTCTTTTGCAATTCTTCATTTGATATTTCATGAACAATGGTTTCTGTTAAATGGCTTTTAAATGAGGGGATAAAACTTGTTTCTTTGATAAGTATATTTAAATTCTTCATTGGATTATCAAGGTTTAGCACCCCCTCTAACAATTTAGGACTGATATTTATACCAGAATTAACCAATTTCCGGAGTATAGCTTGTTTTTGTTCAGATGTTTCAGTCTTCAAGTCATTTTCTTCCAAAGTAGAATTACTATATTTATGAAATGATAAAGTTAAAATGTTTATTATTAATAAAAAAACAAATTTTTTTAAGTATTAGGAGTGTGTATCAATTCTCATACTTTCATTATAAATTGTAAATCTCCCCAAGTTCTTATAATACTATTCAACTAACCTATTAATAAAATATTTTATTTTCGAAGTAAGAATTAAACTTTATGTACCTAGTTTTTTGAATAAATAGTATTTTAGAAACCATAAAGAGCGCTTTATCATGGTAGAAATGAGCAAAGAAACAGAGGTCTATTTTTCTAACTTACAAAAGGATGTAGACGAGTGTTATAAAATTGCTGAAAAAGCTCGTCAAAAAGGATTGGATCCTGAAATTTTCGTAGAATCTCCTCAAGCTAAAGATTTGGCGGGAAGAGTTGAAAAACTTGTGGGTCCTTTAGGAGTAGCTAAATTAATAAGAAATTTAAAAACTTTAGGCAAATCTGAAGATGAAATAGTATTTCAAGTAGTTTCTGACATTCTTGGACAGAAAATTGGAAATATTGACTCCCTTGAAGAGAGAGTTGAGAGAGCAATACGAGTTGGGCTTGCTATATCATCAGGGGGTGTTGTTAGCGCTCCGCTTGAAGGGATTTCTAAAATTTTAATACGAGAGGATCGACACAATAATAAGTATTTGTCGTTGTACTTTGCAGGGCCTATTAGAGCCGCAGGAGGAACAACAGTCGCTTTATGTGTGTTAATAGCTGACTATGTGAGGGAAAAGTCAAATATACCAAAATATGAAGCAACTGAGGGTGAAATCGGGAGATACGTCGAAGAAGTTAAGCTTTACGATAGACGAGTTCATTTACAATACCCTTCCTCGAATGATGAAATAAGATTTGCTGTGGAGCATTTACCCGTAGAAATAAATGGAGATTCCACTGAAGATGAAGAAGTCTCTGCCTTTAGGAATCTTCCGAGAATTGAAACAAATAAGATAAGAGGTGGTGCTTGTCTGGTCTTAAACGATGGCATCCTTCTCAAAGCTCCAAAACTTTTAAAAATTGCAAAAAGCATGAATTTGGAAGGTTGGGATTGGTTAGCAAAATTAAAAGACATCTCACAGAAGGGTGAAAAGAAAGATATTATTGATAACACGGATAAAAATAATAAAATTGTTATTCTTCCTAATTCAAAATATGTTTCTGATGTTATCGCCGGTAGGCCTGTATTTAGTCACCCCTCTGAAATTGGAGGACATAGAATTCGATATGGAAGGTCGCGAAACACAGGACTGGCTGCGGCAGGTATGAACCCTATAACAATGACGCTATTAGATGATTTTGTTGCAATTGGAACACAATTAAGAATTGAAAGACCAGGAAAAAGTGCTAGTATCTGTCCAGTAAGTTCAATAGAACCCCCGATTGTGAAGTTAAAAAACGGAGCCGTGATGAAAATTTCAAATATGAAAATGGCAAAAGAATGCTTCCAAAATATAGAAAAAATTTTATTTTTGGGCGATATTCTTTTTGGATTTGGGGAATTTTCTGAAAACAATCATAAATTGGTTCCTTCGGGTTATGTAGAAGAATGGTGGGCTCTAGAATTAGAGCAGGCGATACAAGGTCAACAAAATCTTAGCGCAGAGCTAAATGAATACATAAAAGATCCCTTTAATAATATTCCTTCTGCGAAAGAAGCCTTAGATATCGCGAAAAAATACAATGTTCCCCTTCATCCAAAGTATATTGACTTTTGGGGAAATATTTCAGGGGAAGAATTATTAATTCTAAGAGAAGCTTTAATTTCCGATTATAACGAGGGTAGCAACAGAATTAGCTTAAAAAACACTGAAGAGATCAAGAATATTTTAGAAAAAGCATTTGTTTCTCACACGATTAATGATTCTCAAATTATATTTGATGTTCCCACAACAGAAATTTTCATAGCTGTATTCGATTTGAAAAATAAAATAGATCCCAAATTAACTAAAGATGATGATGTGTTCACACTTTTTTCAGCGTTCTCTCCTGTAGAAATTAGAAATAAAGCTCCGATCTTCATGGGCACTCGAATGGGAAGACCTGAGAAATCCGAAAGAAAAAGCATGAAAGGCGTTCAGAGTTTATTTCCGCTTAGTGACAAAGTAGGGAACACAAGATTAGTAGAGAAAGCTGTGGAACTTGAAAAAGTAAAAATTGACATTTGTAGGAAGAAATGTCCTAAATGTGACTCTATTACTCCTTTTAACTTATGTCCTAATTGTGGAACACATACAGAGTTTCAGAAAATATGTCTTAAATGCAATAAATATTATCCTAAAAACGAAGAAAAATGTCATCAATGCGGGGGATTACTGAAGTTTTCTAAAGAAGCTTCCTTTAACATTAAAAATTATACACAATCTATGTTAAGTTCACTCAATCTAACTTTACCAAGTAAATTTAAGGGGATCCTCGGATTAACTAATAAGTTTAAAGTTCCAGAGCCAATAGTTAAGGGAATATTAAGAGCTAAAAATGGATTAATGGTTTATAAAACTGCCGAAATCCGTTATGATGCTACAGATATCCCATTAACTCATTTCAAACCGAAAGAAATCGAGACACCCGTAAAAAGATTAATAGAATTAGGATATAAAAAGGATTATAAATATAATGATTTAACAAATCCTAATCAGATATTAGAACTTCAAGTGCAAGATGTCCTCCTGTCAGACGATTGTGCTGACTATTTCGTAAGGGTAGCTAAATTTATTGACGATGAACTTGAGCATTTTTATGAAATGGATAAATTTTACCATGTTAGAATGAGAGAAGATCTTATAGGTCATTTAGTGGTAGGTCTAGCGCCTCACACCAGCGTTGGAATCGTAGGAAGAATTATAGGATTTAGCCCCGCTAGATCTATATATGCACATCCATTTTGGCATAATGCGAAGAGACGCAACTGTGATGGAGATGAAGATGGGATTATGCTTCTTTTAGATCCGCTTTTAAATTTCTCTAGGTATTATTTACCAAATAGAATTGGAGGTAGAATGGACGCCACCCTTGTTATTTCTTCCGTGTTAGATCCTAATGAAATAGAGAGCGAAGCTCATAATATTGACACTCTTTTTAAATACCCTTTAGAGTTTTATAAATCAACTCAGAAATATAGCATGCCGATAGAAATAGAAGATAGTATGAATTTAGTTAAAAAACGATTAGGAACTCCCGATCAATACATAAACCTTGGTTTTAATATCCCAACCAGAGACATTAACGAAGGTCCCATAACTACAGCATACAAAACTTATACAACTATGGAAGAAAAAATCGACGCTCAATTACATATTGCAAAGATAATTAAAGCTGTCAACGAGAAAGACGTTGCTGAAAAGATTTTAACTACTCATTTTAACCCGGATATTTTAGGGAATTTAAGAAAATTTGCTGTGCAGAATTTTAGATGCGTAAAATGTAATGAAAAATTTTCCCGGCCACCTCTTTCAAATGCGGGAAAGTGTCCAAAATGTGGCAATAAAGTAATATTGACAGTTAATCGAGGAGGTATCGAAAAATACATCCCTAGAGCCCTAAAGCTATGCAAGAATTATAACTTAGACGATTATACCATCCAGAAAATGGAATTAGTAGAAGAATATGTTGAAAGTCTTACTAATAATCCCAAAATAAAGCAACAGAAGTTATCTAATTTCTTTTAAATTTTATAATTAATGCAGGAGGAGGGATTCGAACCCTCGAACTCCTATGAGACTAGAGCCTCGGTCTAGCACCGTTGACCAGGCTTGGCAACTCCTGCAAATATTTTAAATAAAATCAGATGATTTTTTATTAATTTTCTCGAACTTAATAGCATTAAAGAATAGAAGCATTAAAAAATTTTTTTTTTGTTTTCTGTGATATGATAATAATGAAATGAAATAGACACCGCCTTTAATAAAAGAAATTTACAGATCCTATGGGTACTAATTTAACAAAATTTTTATTCATAAGTTTTAAATATTTATATAATCGGTTTGTTTAGAATTTGATTTAATAAGAAAGACGAAGTTAAGAAAGGATGTCAATTGATACAAAAAAATTAAGCGCCTTACTAAAATGGTATAAGCAGAGTTTGGGTAAAGATTTAGTTGCAGTGCTTGTAGTAAATAGAGATGGCTTGATCATGGACTCATTGATTGGGTCTTCAGAAAAATCACTTAACGAAGAAATTATTGGAGGGGTGAGCGCTTTAGTTGAACCAGTATTAACTAGAATTACGAAAGAATTCAGTTCAGGATCGTTTGGAACGGGGACTTTTGATACTGAAGAATATAGATTCATATTCTGCGAGTCCGGACCTGAAGCGGTGCTAGTCACAGTTTTAAATTCTTCATCGGGAGTAGACGATGTTTTCCCTTACGCTTATTTAGCAGCTGAAAAGATTTCGCGAATTTTTGATGGCAGAACAGTGAGTCCTGTTATTCCTAAATTGATTTCAGAACCTAGTGGAAATCAAATCCAGCGAAAAGTGGATAAGGTTCAAATGGTTAAAATTAAATCTAGGGAATACAAATTTAAATTAATTCTTGGAGGAGACGGAGCTGTAGGTAAGACGAGTATGGTACATCGATATGTCGAAAATGTTTTTGCTAAAGATTATAAATCTACAATAGGGACATCAATTATGAAAAAGGAGTGCTCCTTTAAAGAGTTTGACAGCACCGTTAGGTTCATAATTTGGGATTTAGCGGGGCAAGCTCAGTTCAAACGGGTTAGACTGAAATATTTAGCTAATGCAATAACAGGAATTTTAGTTTATGATGTAACTAACAGAGCAAGTTTTGAAAATATAGATAAAAATTGGTACCCGGAGATTAAAAAAGTTTCTCCTAATGTCGCACTTATTTTAGTGGGTAATAAGATAGATTTAAAAGAAGAAAGAGTTGTATCAAGCGAAGAAGGAGAATCGTTATCGAAAAAATTAAAGTTAACATATATCGAAACATCTGCTAAGACGGGGGAGAACATAAATGACGCTTTCAAAATGCTTGCTCTACAAATTATTAAAAGGTATATAGAAACGCAGGATGTATAAATGGAGCCTTTGGGGGGAGTTGAACCCCCGATCTACTGATAATTCGAATCAATTAATTTTACGAATCAGTTGCTCTACGACTAAGCCACAAAGGCTAGTAATTTAATATAATAAATATAAAATTTAAAAAATTATAAAATTTTCTAATGAAAAAAAACGATATCGTTAGTGCAATCGGAGAAGTAAAACTAATCCATATTATAGAAGATATAATTCATAAAAAAACGGGTAAAGAATTAGTTAAAGACGATTCCTTTTTTTTTGAAATTACTAATAGGAAAGTTACGGATAATCTTGTTCTTAACTCGGATATGTTTAATGCCACAACTGACGCTCCTATCCAAATGAATTTTTATCAGATGGGACGAAAATCGGTTCTCATGAATATTAGTGATCTGGTTGTTAAGGGAGTAAAACCTGAAGGATTAATTGTTTCATTAGGACTCCCGGAAGAAATGAAAATTTTAGATTTTGAAAGTTTAATTGAGGGGATCGTCGATTATTCTAAAGCATGGAATTTAAATTATCTTGGGGGGGATTTAAACACATCTCGCGAGATTATTATAAATCCAACAGTATTTGGTTTTAAGGACCGTAACAAAATAATTTACCGAAAAGGTCTCAAACCCGGTAATGTGGTAGCAATTAACAATAAATTTGGTCTGACAGGTGTAGGATTTGATATAGTTTTAAACAGAACTGGGAGATTAGAAGATTTTTCGAAATATGCCAGAGCAATAAAAAGTGTTTTGGAACCAAACGAATTAGGACAAGAAGGAATTATTTTGGCCGATAATGAATTAGCAACAGCTAGTATTGATTCTTCAGATGGTCTATCGAAATCTTTAAAAGATTTGCTTTTATCAATTCCTAATATGGGAATTGAAATCGAATTCAGTGAAAATTTAATTCATCCAGATGCTTTACAGTATTCTAAAGAATTATCTATTTCACTTGAAAACCTAGTTTTTAATGGAGGAGAGGAATTCATTCATCTTTTTACAATTGACATAAAAAACTTTGATATCGCTCAAAAGTTGGTCGCATCTAAAGGAGGGAAACTAATTAAGGTTGGAAAAGTGATTCCTGAGGAGAAAATTTATTTTTTGAAAGAAGGAAGAAGGATTGAACTTAAAAGTCAAGGCTATGAACATTTCAAATAATAATCCTTAAGGAAATCACTCTAGGAACATAGAACATACATGATTACAGAAAAAGTTATAAATTATTCTAGATTTGATCTATTACATTTTTATTTAAGTATCTTTTTCACAGAAATAATATATTTGATCTTAATAAAATGCATTAATTTAGGGCCATTAGCGCAGGCAGGTAGCGCAGCAGGCTTTTAACCTGAAGGTCGTGGGTTCGATACACTCGTTCGTTAAGAATAGATGCGAAATTCCCACATGGCCCGTATTTTTTCTATACTAAGGATAGTTTCTGGGCTTAAAGTTTAAAGTATATACCTTTATTTGTCAAAATTTTGAAATTTAATAACGATATAAATTAATTTCGCTGAAAATTAACATTTATAATAAAATTCTTTTCAAATTAAACTGTATGCCCAATTTAAAATTTAAATTGCCCTCTGACGAATCAGAGCAATTAATAGTGAAGTCTCAAGATACAACAAATAAAAATTATGGGTGTGACCCTAATAATAGAGATATAGAAGATCTCTTAAAGCACGGAGTTATAAACTTAGACAAACCTAGTGGGCCAACGAGTCACGAGGTAGTTTCTTGGGCTCGTAAAATATTAGAGATTGATAACGCAGGACACGGAGGAACGTTAGATCCAAAGGTAACGGGAATATTACCTTGTGCCCTTGGTAAAGCTACTCGAGTTTTGTCTGCATTATTATATGCAGGTAAAGAGTATGTTGGAGTTATGTATTTACATGCACCTGTGGTGTTGAAAAAAATAGAAAAGGTATTTAAAATTTTTACAAGTAAGATCTATCAAACACCTCCCATAAAATCGTCAGTAGTAAGAAAATTAAGAATAAGGGAGATATATTACGCTAGCGTGCTTGAAGTGAATAATAACCATGTGTTATTTAAAGTTGGATGCGAAGCAGGAACCTACATTCGAAAATTATGTTTTGATATAGGAGAGGCGTTGTGTTCTGGAGCTCATATGTTGGAACTAAGGAGAACTAGAGTTGGGCATTTTAAAGAAGATAAGAGCTTAATTAGCCTTCAAAATCTAAAAGATTCTTATTCTCTATATAAAGATGAGGGTGAGGAGTTTTATTTAAGAAAAGTAATTTCACCTATGGAAAAAATTGTTTCCCACTTGCCTAAAATTTATGTGAGAGATACTGCCGTTGATGCGCTATGTCATGGCGCCGATTTAGCTTCTGCTGGAGTTTGCTATATTGATGCCCGAATTAAAACAGATTTACAGGTTGTATTTATGACTCTTAAAAAAGAATTAATTGGTTTTGGTACAGCAAGAATGGATGCAATGAAGATTTACAAAGCAAAATCGGGTATTGTAGCTAAAACTAATAAGGTGTTTATGGAACGAGGAATATATCCTAGGTGGAATGAAATCAAAAATAATTAAGAATTAGTTCAGTAAATATGGATAAGAAGAACCAGCACTATTCAACACAATTTCCCGATGTCAGAGTTAAAGTATATTCCGTTCCAGAAAGTCTGAAACGCCACTTATATCTTTTTAAAACGATTACAGGAGTATTCTCGTTCAAAAAACTGGATTTGGGAACTAAAGTTTTTATAGAACATATGGACATTCCAGAAAAGGAAAGCGTTTTACTTGATCTGGGATGTGGTTATGGCGCGATTGGGATTGTATTAGCACAATTAACTCCTCAAAGTACTGTGTATTTAACCGATATTAATAAAAGAGCGCTCTGGTGTGCAAAAGAAAACATAAAATATAATTTATCAGAGAATTCAAGCAAAATAATAGTTTTACATGGAAGTTATTTTGAACCTTTTAAGAATAGGAGCATAAAATTTGATGGTATTTATATGAATCCCCCTTTACGCAAGGGTAGGCGAGAATTTCTCACTTTGTGCGAGGATATACCTCTATATTTAAAATCCAAGGGCTTGTTTCAATTCGTTATAAAAAAAAAAATGGGAGCAGAATATATATATAACTACTTGAACAGACATCTTTCAGAAGTATTTGAAGTAATTGAAGTAACTTTTAAGAGATCGGGATACTGGATTTTTTATTTGACTACATTCTAAATATTTTGCAGGAGATTTAATAGAAATTGTTCTCATTTTCCTATTTTATAATTTGAAAAATCGAAAAGATTATGAGGAAAAATCGAAAAATTTTTTAGAAATCGAATATTTTTTGAAATAATTAGCGAGGAAAGAGGATTTTTTTTTGACTAAGAAAAGGAAAATAGATGTTCTACTTCATGAACTAGTCCCTAAACATTACCTTCTAACAAAAGAAGAATCACTAAATTTGTTAGAGAAATATCAGATAAATATTTCTGATTTACCTCAAATGTTTGAAAAGGACCCAATTTCAATAGCAATTGGCGCAAAAGAAGGAGATATTGTAAAAATTGTTCGGGAATCCCATACGACTGTAAAATATATAAATTATTATCGTTACGTCAAAAAAGAAAAAGTATAGTAAATCTCTTTTAATAAAACTAATATTCCAATAGGTTAATCAAAATTGAGTTCTGAAAAATTATCTAATAGCGATAAATGGGTTGTGTTAAAAAGCTTATTTGATGAAGTAGGTTTAGTACGCCAACATCTCGATTCTTACAATAATTTTATAGAATATGAGATGCAAAGCATAGTTTATGAGTCGGGAGAAGTAATACCTGATATTCCAGGATTTAAAATTAATTTTGGAAAAATAAAAGTTGGTGTCCCAAAAGTTAGAGAAGCAGATGGCGCTACAATGGAGATTACACCCATTGAAGCTAGGATACGGGAATTAAGTTATGCTGCGGATATTACCTTAGAAACGACTCCTATAACTATTGATGAACGAACTCAAAGGGAGGAGGCTGAAGAAACGCTAGATATTTATATTGGTAAAATACCAATCATGTTGAAAAGTTGCCGTTGCCCTTTGGAGAGTTTATCTGAGCAAGAATTAATTAACAGAGGGGAAGACCCGCTTGATCCAGGTGGATATTTTATAATCAATGGGACAGAACGGGTACTAGTGACACAAGAGGATTTAGCACCCAATAGAATTTTAGCTGAAGAAGCTAGCCGAAGTTCCAGTGCTACACACCAAGCAAAAGTATTTTCCACGAGAAGTGGTTTTCGAGCACCAGTAACTATAGAAAGAAAGAAAGATGGAAACCTTAGAGTATCTTTTCCTTCAGTTCCCGGAAAAATTCCGTTGGCAATCTTAATGCGCGCCTTGGGATTACACTCTGATAAAGAAATATTTGAGGCTATCTCCGAAAATGATGATATTCAAAAAGAATTAATTCCAGTTATTGATGTTGCGTCTGAAATCCAAGTTTTAAAAGATCCGGAGAAATCTCAACAAAACTCTTTAGACTATATAGGAAAGAGGGTGGCAATAGGACAAACGAAAGATTATCGTATTAGAAGAGCACTTCAAGTCTTAGATCGCTACCTTTTGCCTCATATTGGAAATGCGGAAGAGGATCGCATTAAAAAAGCTTATTATTTAGGACAGATGGCTCAAAAGGTTATGGAACTTGCTTTAGGATTTCGTGAACCTGATGATAAAGATCATTACGCTAACAAAAGATTGAAGTTGGCTGGTGAATTATTTACGTCCCTTTTCAGAGTAGCATTTTTAAATCTTGTAAAAGACATAAAATACCAACTAGAACGTACCGCCGTTCGAGGAAGAGCTCCTAATATTAAAACTGCTGTAAGAGCAGATGTAATAACGGAGAGGATAAGACACGCTTTAGCAACTGGTAATTGGGTTGGTGGTAAAGCAGGCGTCAGTCAATTATTAAATAGAACAAATCATGTAGGAACATTAAGTCATTTAAGGAGAGTTATCTCTCCATTAAGTAGAAGCCAGCCTCATTTTGAAGCAAGAGATTTACATCCTACTCAGTGGGGTAAGATTTGTCCCGCAGAAACTCCAGAAGGACCAAATTGTGGATTAGTAAAGAATTTAGGACTAGCTTCTATTATATCTGTAGGCACCGACGAAAAAGTTATCGAGAACATCTTAATCGATCTAGGAGTAATTCCTATTAACGAAGTGAAAAGCGTAAAGGGGGAAAAAGTAAATGTCTTTCTTAACGGTAAATTAGTTGGTATTCATCAAAAATACAATCCATTTACGAATCAACTTCGAGAAAAGAGGCGGAAAGGTGAGATTGGTCAACATGTTAATATTGGATATTATCACGATTCAAGAGAAATTCAAATAAATTGTGATGCTGGTAGAGCAACTAGACCGTTGTTTATAATTAAAAATAAACAAGCACTTATCACAAAAGAAGATATAGAAAAACTAAAACAAGCCAAGTATACTTGGTCCGAATTAATTCAGAAAGGTGTTATTGAATATCTAGATGCTGAAGAAGAAGAAAACGCGTATATTGCTATGTTTGAAGAAGACATAACAGCTGAACACACGCATTTAGAAATTTCTCCTGCTGCAATTTTGGGTATTTGCGCTTCCATTATTCCATTTCCGGAGCATAATCAGTCTCCTCGAAATACATATGAGGCGGGAATGGTAAAACAAGCTTTAGGGCTATTTGCTGCAAATATGCATTTGAGACTTGATACACGCGGTCACACGCTTCATTACCCTCAACAGGCCTTAGTAAAAACGAGCCCAATGGAGATAATTGGGATTAATCGCCGACCAGCAGGTCAAAATTTCGTAGTTGGAATGATGAGTTTTGAAGGATATAATATTGAAGATGCAATTATTATAAATAAATCCTCAATAGAGCGCGGACTGGCACGGAGTCACTTCTTTAGAACTTACGATGCTGAAGAGAGGAAATATCCGGGAGGAGAATTAGATAAATTCGAAATTCCAGAAAGAGGAGTTAGAGGATTCAAATCCGCTGAATCTTATAGATTATTATCTGAAGAAGATGGAATTATTGAACCTGAAACTGCTGTTAATGGCGGCGATGTTCTTATCGGTCGAACATCTCCCCCACGTTTTATTAAATCTTACGAAGAATTTGAGTTGATGCAACCAAATAGAAGGGAAACTTCAAAAAACATGCGACACAATGAAAAAGGAATTGTAGATACAGTAATCATATCTGAAACTGTCGATGGAAATAAATTAGTTAAGATTAAAGTTAGAGATTTACGCATTCCCGAATTGGGAGATAAATTTTCTTCTCGACATGGTCAGAAGGGAGTGCTTGGACTCATCCAACCCGCAGAAGACATGCCATTCACATCAAACGGAGTAATTCCAGATATTGTTGTAAATCCTCACGCCATGCCATCAAGAATGACTTTAGGACAATTATTTGAAGGAATCAGTGGTAAAATCGCGTGTGCAACAGGAAAATTGGGTGATGCGACAGCATTCGAATGGAAAGACATCACGGAACTTCAAGAACAATTAGTTGAGGCAGGTTTTGAATTTAATGGCAGAGAAGTGATGTATAATGGCATAACAGGGAAAAAATACGAAGCGGGGATTTATTGCGCTCCGATTTATTATCAGAAATTATACCACCTCGTAGCAGATAAACTTCACGCACGAGCGAGAGGTCCAGTTCAAATCTTAACGAGACAACCAACAGAAGGTAGAGCAAGAGAAGGGGGATTACGATTCGGTGAGATGGAAAGAGATTGCTTAGTAGGCCATGGTTCAGCTCTTTTATTAAAGGAAAGATTACTTGATGAGTCTGATCGAACAGTAATACTAGTATGTGAAAAATGTGGGCTTTTAGCAGTGTACGATCGAAATAGAGATAAGAGATATTGCCCTGTATGTGGAGAAAGAACTATAATATCTAAAGTAGTATGTTCTTATGCCTTTAAACTTTTACTACAAGAAATGATGTCTCTTGGATTAGCTCCTAGGCTTAAGTTAAAAGAAAAAATTTGATTTCTTTTTCTCTATTTCTATTTTATATGTTGCTTTATTATTGGTTGCAATAAAAAGAAAAAAAATAAGTTATTCTTTGGCTTACCCAAATTGAACGAAACCATATAGTTCGGGAATAAGTGAATATATAATGTACAAAATGAATAGCGTCAAAAGCGAAACCCATAATGCGTGCTCCCAAGAAATACTTAGTAAGAATTTAGTTAAAGCTAGTAGCAAAAGAAAGAATATTATAGGCGCAAAGTTAGTTAGAAAGTTTTGACCTCCACCATCAATAAGTGATCTTAACATTGCCAATCCATCACCTAAAATATTCAGAACCATCATTATTGCGTTGACGATGATGGGAAGCACTAAGACCGATATAAAAGCTAAGATAAGGATTAAAAGCCATTTGTCTGAAGCTTTAGTTTTAGAAACGATTAAAAGAACAGCTATGTACATAATTAGAAAGACAATTACAGTAGCTAAGATTAACCACAAAACGAAAAATAAAGGATCACCGATATTAATTATTTGAAATATCATTTATCTTCTACTTCTTGTTGAATATAAATTTTATTTAAATATTAAATTAAGAGAAAAATACATCCTTCTTTTATAAATTTTTATTATCTTTTTTATTGATTTTTATGAGAAGGAATTTCGCACATGAAGATATATTGAACTAGATTGCTTTAGAAGCAATTTTAAGCGTTGATAAGACTAGCACAGTTATATCCCAAAAGTAATGAGGAAGAAGTGAAATGCAAACCCTAATAATATTGCAGAAATGCTAATTGAAATAATTGAGAGTTTAATTGATAATTCTCTTCCATATCTTGTATAGACAATCAATATTGTTAAAGAAAGTAATCCAATGAAGAGAAAAACCCACGCTAAGACCCATATAGTTATTGAAGGAACTTGAAAATCATCGATTTGTAAGTTTAAAAATAACATCAAAAATCGTTACTTGTTTTTATGGTTTAAGTAATATCTTATCTTTTATTTTTTTTTAACTTTATTAATCTGATTTCATAAGTGTCGCCATGGGATAAAATGGTTAGTAATTTTTATTAAATTTTGGAAGAATTATAGATTTTTTTTGCTATTTTTAAGTACCTCACGAGATATGGTAAACCATTGTACTTTTTCTCAAGGTAATTAACCAATTCTTGAAATTCTAATTTTCTATGAAGAGCTCCGTTTCTAAGTAAAGAAAAAATAAGAAGGATAAAATTTTTTCGAAGATTTTTAAAATCCATAGAAAATTTATCGGTTCTCCTAAAAATTGTAGATTCGTTCATAAAATGTAGCATGTTTTTTCTTATTTTGTGATCTATGTGTAAATTATTTATATGTATTGATATATTAAGAACAGAGGTTAAATAATAGTTTTTATCGAAATATTTGCATAAATAGAATCCGAATTTGAACACGGCCTTAGTGAATTCTCTCTTGGAAACTGAAGTATTCCCTAAAGATTTACTCTCTTTTAGGCTTTTATCTAGATGATAAAGGGTTCTCGCAAAAATATCATCGAAATCATATTTAAGGTCAGAAACCTTGGGAAGTTGATTTCGTATATCTTTACCATATAAAAGTTGAGAGTTCTCTTGACATTTCAAGTCTAAAAGGCTCCACTCGTAATTAGCAAATGACTCGTAGGCGAACACTTCTTTTTCTTTTAATCCTTGTAGTGTAGTGTATCCAAACCATACATTAAAATTTTCGATAGTTTTAATTTCATATCGAACTTCTGTCCAATCGAGTTTAGGGATCTTATCTAAGGAGTTTACAATGACAATTACATCAATATCAGTGTTTTTCCAATCAGATGGAAGCGTTTTATCAAAATAACTTCCTATACCGTACACGCTGATGATTGTATCTTTAAAACTATCCTCTAAATAGTTAATAATTATTGAAATTATACTATCTTTTGTTTTGATTTTGTTCACTACTTATTGCTAAAATTAAAATTTAAAGTTATGTTCTATTTATAATATCATTATTTAGATATATATTATTAGAGAAATAATTTAACGAGTTAAAATGCATTTTTTAAGCAAGTTAATCGAAAGTCCAAATTTAGACGATCCTGCAAAAAAACACATGAGCATCCATAGACATTTCTATAGATATTCTAAAGGAGATTTTATTGGTCCTGCGTTAAAAATCTCTAAAACAAGTGGAAAAATAACCCTTAAAGGAGCTCATGAATATGAAGATTTAATTTTGGAGCTTGTTGTGAAATCTCTATCGAATTCCCAACCTGATTTTGAGATTAAAGGGAAAATGATTACAGGAAGCGACTTACAAGATACAATATCAAATCTAGGCTTAAATTGGGATTTGAAAAAATCCACTGGCAAAACTAAAAACTACAAAGCAGCCATTATTGACCAGATCAATAAGAGCCTGTTATTACAAGCACTAGAAATATTTAGAGAGAATAGCTACTTATTGTTATCTTTCCTTATTAATCCAAATTGTAAAGTTACGACCAAAAAAAACATACCCCAACCATCCAAAAAAAAAGCTGAAGACGACGATGTGAGTAAAAGAATTCAATTTTGTACTGGAGTACTAAGTAATACAGAAACTAATCTTAAGATGGTGTTAGATTTAACTGCTCCTGATTTTAAATCTGAGATCCCTAAAAATTGGAAGTCTATAATAATACTTAATAATTATAAAATAAATGAGATTCAGATTCCTACGAATATTAAGGACTCTCGTTTATTAAGGATCATGGCGATAAGAAAAGGAAAAATGTTTCGATCGCTTGATATTGACGGTGATTTAATAGAAAAACAATACTCAATATTAGTTTAAAATTCAGAAAACGAAATTCAAAAAATTTAATTTTTTTGAAATATTTACCTATATAACCAATAGTAAAGATTGAGAAAATCACGGATTATGAAGGATTTAAGCCCTCTGTTAAGATCTTTTTTGTATATAATAAGTGGAGATATAGCAATAGAAGTAGGAATTGAATTATTAAATTCGGAAGAGGAAGATATAACTGATGAAGGTATTACTGAAAACATTAAAGACCGCCTTAAAGACAAAAATCCCGATATGAGTTTTGAAAGCAATAGTGAAGAGTTTTTAAAATTAAATACCGTACGAAAGACATTATATAAATTATATAGTGGAAAATTAGCTCAATTTAGAAGAATTCGTGATAAATCTACAGGTTGGTTTATATATTATTGGTGGCATGAATTTGATTTGTTTGAAGAAATTTTAATGGAAAAAAGGAGATTAATGGAGAGAAAGTTAAGAGAAAGGTTAAATTTCGAAGAAAATAACTACTTCTTTGTTTGTAAAGTATGTCAAGATTCAAACAAAAAATTCAATTTTGATAGAGCATTTGAGTTGAATTTCAGATGCCCTGATTGTGGGGGTCCACTAGACGCTCAAGACAATCAGGAATTAATTCATATTCTAAAAGAGAAAATTGTTCTTATTGAAAATCTGGATTTTTCTTCCTTTATTTGATTCTAGAGATTTACTCTAAAAAATAAAAGAATGCCTGTTTTTATAAGCTACTACTATTTAATGTTAGATATTACAACCCCCTTATTTTTATTAGTTCTTATTTCTTTTTCTTTTTAACATAGGCGATATCGCCTAAAGAAGAACCATCAGATTTCTTCATATACTGGCTTTGATGAGCAGTTGGCTCAATCTCATCTATTTTTTTAATAAGCTTAATGTTATAGACTTTTTCGATTTTTTTCGCTAACTTTATTGTAGGTTTAACTTTCCCCGCTTCAATTCTTCTTAATAAAGAAGGTTTTTCGTTTAGTTTTTGAGCAAACTGATCTTGATTAAATCCATGGGAATTGCGAGCATTTCTTATTCTTATAGCATAATCGTTAACAATTTCTACACTTTCTTCGATTTCTCTCCTATGAACTACTTTTTTCACAGAAGATTTAGGTTTAGTATAAAATTCTTTGGAAGTAGCCATTATTTTTGGCTTTGATTTGATTTTAATGCCAAATTGGGCACAGCTTTGACACACAGTAATTTTAGCCCCTTCTATCAATACTTTTTCTCCTCTACCCCATATTTTTCCACCACATATAGGACATTCCTTCTCAAATTGGTTCGCAATTTCTTTTGACATAAAATAACCTAATACTCATTAATTTCTAAGGAAAAGCGTTATATATAAGATCGGGATATAGTACTCTTATAATTTTTGGTTTTTAGCCAAAACTCGTTATAAAATATAATCCAAAAATTTTTTAAAACTCCACTTCTTTCTGATATTAGCGTATTACCTTAAGTTTAAATGAATAAATTGTTATTATTAAATTAAAATATTATCTAAAAATAAGTAAAAGATGGGGAAATTAATAGTTGACAACGACTAAAGAAAGGAGGAAAAAGGAAGAAACAAAGGATGAAGAATACATAATCACTTATACAAGGCATCTAGAAAAGAGATTAAGAAATCTAGAAACCGAAAAGCAACTATTAGATGCTGAACGTTTAAGGTTAGAGCAAGAATTAAACAGCTTAAGGAATGAAATTGATAGATTGAGAGAACCTCCACTAGTTTCGGCAACTGTAATTGATATGTTAGATGATACGGGTAAAGTTATAGTAAAAAGCTCCACGGGACCTAGTTTTGTTGTTAACCCAAGTAGAAAGGTTAAAAATGAAAAATTGACTCCAGGAATGCGAGTCGCTTTAAATCAAAGAACATTCGCAATAATGGAGATTTTACCAACTAAATTAGATCCATTTGTGAAAGGAATGGAAGTTATAGACGAAATTCCAGATCTCTCTTACGAGGATGTAGGTGGATTAGATGATCAGATACTAGAGGTAAGAGAAACTGTGGAATTACCTTTATTAAAACCAGAGTTGTTTGAACAAATAGGAATTGATCCTCCTAAAGGAGTTTTGCTTTATGGACCCCCTGGTACGGGTAAAACATTAGTTGCAAAAGCAGTTGCACACGAAACTGAAGCTACATTCATTAGAATAATTGGTTCAGAGTTAGTTCAAAAATTTATAGGCGAAGGTGCTCGTTTAGTAAGAGAAATTTTCAATTTAGCAAAGCAAAAAGCCCCTACTATCTTATTTATCGATGAATTAGACGCAATTGGTTCTCAAAGATTAAAAATCGCAACATCTGGCGACAGAGAAGTTCAAAGGACTTTAATGCAATTATTAAGCGAATTAGACGGATTTGGAGAAAGGGGAGACGTGAAAATAATTGGTGCGACTAATCGAATTGATATATTAGATCCTGCTTTATTAAGACCTGGTAGGTTTGACCGGATGATTGATTTTCCAATCCCAGATGAGGAAGCTAGAAAATCAATTTTTAAAATTCACACAAGAAATTTAAATATCGAGGGAGACCTTAATATTAAAAGACTAGTTGAGTTAACTGAAGGAGCAACTGGAGCGGATATTAAAGCAATTTGTACTGAAGCCGGAATGTTTGCAATAAGGAAAGAAGCAGGACGAATAGTGAAAGATGATTTTATTGATGCTGTCAATAAAGTAATGAATACAATGAAAGATAAGGCTATACAATCAAGGATGTATACTTAATCTTCTTCTATACAAATAATCATCTTTATTTAATTTTAATTGATAAAGAAATCAAATCAATATGGAAACTAAACTGCTCTTTGCTTTAAGAAAAGTAAAGGCTATATCTGATTACCAATTTGGCCAATCGATAACTGATATTCTGTTTGAAGATGAAAATGAGGTTCATTTTGAATTTTCTAAAAACACCGGAAAAATCAAGCATGTGTTTTATAGAGACAAACTTCTGCTAAATTTAAGACCGACTAATGGTTTTTTTACATTAAGTTTGGCCTCAGCTGAGAAAATAGTTAAAAACATTCCAACTCCTAGGCTAAGGGGCATAGTAATGAGTGAAATATCTGATTTCATTAAAATAGGTCGAAATGTCTTTTGTAAACATATTACAGACATAGACAATAATTTAAGACCATCTGACGAGATTATTGTTGTTAATCAAGAAGATGAAATTTTAGCGATCGGAAAGTTAGTGATCCCAGTCCCGTATGTTCGAAGTTTTAAAACGGGAATTGCCATAAAAGTTCGGAAAGGCATAAGTAAATCAAAATTATAAAATTGAATAGATAATAATAAATATATATAGTTTGGAGTTGTTGAAAAAATTGGTTAAATTACCTAAAGAGATGCAAAAAAAAGAAAAAAGCAAACCAACGCGTCCACAAGCAACAAAAAAAAGAGAAGGGCAACAATTTGCTTCAAGACAGATGCGCCGTCGAATGCAGCAACAAGGAATTGATATGGATCAAATTAACGCTACACGTGTAATAATAGAAAGTCAAGAAAAAACTCTCGTAATCGATCAACCTGAAGTTGTGTTAATGAAACAAATGGGACAAGAGATTTATCAAGTAATAGGTGAAGCAGAAGAATACTCTGTAGGGGAAGTTACATTTGGAGAAAAAGAAGAAGGAGAAGTAGCAGAAGTTATCGAGGAATCTGAAGCAAAACCGGTTATTACCGAAAATGATATAATGTTAGTGGCAGCTCAAGCAAATGTAGATAAAGAAGAAGCGAATGCTGCATTAATTGATACTGAGGGAGATATTGCAAAGGCAATATTGTTTTTGAAAAACAAACCTTAATATCTTTAATCGTATTTATAGAAAAAAAAAGAATTAAGAATCATTAACCATTCAATTTTTTATAATTAGTATGGTAAGAAAGATATGTCAAAAGTAAAGAAAAAACCTACGAGGTTACCTGGAGGATTATCTAGGGAGGAAATCATATTCGAGAAAATTATTCATTTTTCAGGATGGATTTTTTTAATTGCTTTGCTGCTACTTTTAAGTGCGTTTTTTATTTTTGACTCAATACTAGGCTTAATTAAATTAGAGTTAAATGCGTCAACATTTACATTAATCATTTTCACTGGAACAAATTCAGCAATTAGTTTTGCATTAGCGACAAGAGTTAAAAAAAACAGAGATCAAAAAAAGAAATTATACATTGATTGGCTACTAGGCGAATTTATATTGTGTATGATTGCAATTTTTGTTGTTGCTGCTTATCAGTGGTAATTATTTTTTATTTCCTTTTATAGTTACACAGATTTATTTATAATCCTCTCTTGAAGGACTAAACACATCTATAACTTCTGAATCTTCCAATATTTTAGCCCCGTGTTTTTCGTTTGATTCAAAGACATAACTATCTCCTTCTTCAGCCATAAATTCTTCATTTTCGGTAAAAAATTGTAATTTTCCTTTTATTACATATCCAATTTGATGTTCTTTATGTGAATGGAGGGGAACATCAGAATTTTCTTTGAGAAAAAAATGGCATAGCATCATATTGCTGTTATAAATTAGAGTTTTTCGATATATTCCGGGTAATGCTTCTATTGATTTGACAGAACTTTTATTCACAGGATTTACATTCATTTTAAATGCTCTTAATATTTGATTTCATCTATTTTTTCTTTAAATACACTCATAGTGAATAATTTTTAAATTTTATATTGTTCATTTGAAAATTACAAAATCCGTGAAGACGACAATTTTAATTTTACGATTAAAATATCGAGATTTAAGATGACACAACCGGACTTATTGATGAAATCATTAAAATCTCTGTGGATTAGATAACCGGTTTTTTAGATTGTGAATATAAGGTTAATAGATTAAGTTTATATTGGAAAAAAAAATACATTTTTATATCAAAAGAAGCAAAGTATTAACGAGAATAAATAATAAATAAAGCTATAATTTCGGTTGATTAAACCGACAAAAATTCTTAGTTTTTAGAGTGGTAAAATACCGTTATCACTTAGGTGGAAATAGCAAATTAAAAAAAAGAAATGATTAATATGGTTTTAACTCCAGAATCTGAAACAACTAAAGAAAAGAAAATGTTAGAAAGTGGATTTTTAAAAAATTTACTACCAAGAGTTTCACGAACAGAAGGCGATGTAGTACCTTTTAACCCAATAAAAATAAAGCAAAGCATTGTTAACGAAACAGGATTAGATTTAGATTCTGCTGATAGAATTACGGAATTAGTTGTGAGAAGAATTATTTCTTCCAACATTAGCTTTCTTTCTGGCCCACACATTAGGGAGATCGTTTGCTCAATATTATCAGAACAACACTACGAAGATGAGCGTAAGATATATACTAGAATAGGTATGCCATTAATGGATTATGAAGCGATATTAGAGAAAGGAGTTAATGAAAACGCTAATCAAGATATGAATCCCGAAAGTATCCATCATTGGGCTGCAAATAGAATTTCTGATGAGTACGCCCTCTTAAGGATTTTAAACTCGGAAGAAGCGCACGCTCATTTATACGGCGATATCCACGTACACATGTTAAGATATTTCGATCTTCGTCCGTTTTGTCAAGAATGGGATCCCCGCATGATTCTCGAGCATGGACTTCCTCCCGTAAATAGTTGGGCACATTGTAGTAGGTCTGGACCAGCTGGAAGCTTGCGAGTCGCAGTTACACATTTAGCAAAATGGTTAGGGATCATACAAGGCGAATTTAGTGGAGGTTTAGGATATGATTACATAACGACATTCCTCGCTCCTTACGCAAAAGGACTTTCCGCAAGGGAAATCGAACAATCAATGCAATGTTTAATATTTGAAACAAACCAGATATTTGCTGCTAGGGGTGGTCAAGTACCCTTCACATCAATTTCGTGTACTCCCACGGTACCTGAAGGTTTGTTAAGTATTCCTGCTATTGGCACCCACGGCAAAATTATTGGAAGATATGGCGATTATAAAGATGAGTGTCTAAAACTTTTTGATGCTCTAACCGATGTTTATATACACGGTGATTATGATGGAAAACTGTTTGCATTTCCAAAACACGAAATAAAGATTAAAAAGGAGTGGCTTAAAGAGTTCGAACCGTCTTACATTAAACTAATGGAAGAGGTCACTAAGAGGGGTACTCCTTATTTTCTTAACATGTGCCCAGAATGGATGCCAGACGAAATTCATAGTCAATGTTGTCGAAAATTTTTAAGTGGGAATAAAATTATAAGTAAATGCGTAATAGACCCCGAAGAGAGACAAAACGCCAATGTATGGGAAAATTATGTCTCCATTGGTTCACTTCAAAGCGTTAGTCTTAATTTACCTAGATATGCTTACATGTCTACTAACGAAGAAAATTATTTTAGGATTTTGGATAAGAACATGGAGCTCTCCGCAAGAATTTTACTAAAAAAATGGAAATTAATAGAAAAACGCTTAAGATCTGGCCATTTACCATTATGCAGCGGTGAAATTAATGGAAAACCAATTTTTAACCTAAAAAATCAAAATCTTTCTATAGGTTTTACTGGCTTAAACGAAGCCGTAAAAAGTCTGATTGGATATGAATTGCATGAAGATGATACTGGTTATAATTTTGGGAAAAAAATACTAGAGTATATGGTTGCAAAATGTAATTCTATGACGGAAAGCAATGGAATTAGTTTTTCTCTTTGGGAACAACCCGCTGAATCTAGTTCTGGGCGTTTTGCTAAGTTAGATTTGAAGCATTTCCCTAAAAAAGCAATTCCGCAGTCTTCGGGTAATTCTGCTTACTATACGAACTCAAGTCACTTTAGATATGATGCTGACATAAGTTTATCCGAAAGAATTAGAAAACAGGGGGATTTTCACCCTATTGTTGAAGGAGGTGTAATAACTCATATCTGGCTTGGTGAGCAAAATCCAGATATTAATGGATTATGGGAACTGACTAAGAATATTTGTCTCAATACTAACACGGCTTATTTCGCTTATACGACCGATTTTATTTATTGTCCTCATTGTAGAAAGATGTTTCGAGGTGGAAGTTTTACTTGTCCTAAATGTTACTCTGGAGATGTTAAAGTATATTCAAGAATTACCGGGTATTACAGTGAAGTAAATAGATACAATTCTGCCAAGATAGCAGAATGGGAATCTAGAAAAAGATATAATTTCATTTCCTAATTCACTGACAATAAATATACCAGTATCTTACATTATTTATGAACGAAGATTTATCGCTTAAAGAATTTCAAAAAAAAATTGATAAGTGGATTTTAAATCACGGTGGATATTGGCCTCCTCTTTCTATGTTAAGTGCGATAGTTGAAGAGGTAGGTGAATTAGCTAAGGAAATAAATTACCTTGAAGGAATCAAACCAAAAAAGTCTAACGAAACGGCAACTAAAATAGGCGAAGAGCTCGCAGATGTTATTTTTGCGATAATTTGTGTTGCTAATTATTATAAAATTGACATTAACGACGAATTAGGCCGGGGAATTGAAAAATTTACAAACAGAGATTCAAATCGGTTTAATTAAGTAGGGGATTTTACCGTTTTTGTTAGATTTCTCCGAATATAAATCTTAATAATGTAAAACTTTAATTCTTTTAAGCTTTTTATTTTTTAGAATTATAGGAAATTATAACAATAATTAATTATTCACCTTAAAAAATGGAAGAAGAAGGTTTAGAGAAACGAAATATACTTCATTTGCTGGAAAAAAAGCTAAAGAAAGATTTTTCCTACGATTCAGGATCAATTTTAGGATCTATGTGCACAGTCCCTTTAGATTTTGCTAAAGAAATCTATCTCAAATACATTTCTAAGAATTTAGGAGATCCCGGGTTATTCCCAGGTACTGCTGCATTGGAGGATGAACTCATCTCCGAAATTGGTGATTTATTTGGAAATAAAAACATTGTAGGATCATTTACTACTGGTGGGTCTGAAGCAAATTTGATAGCTATGAGGATTGCCAGAAATTTGCGATCTGATATTAAAAATCCGGAAGTTGTTATTCCAATTTCTGCTCATATTTCTTTTGATAAAGCAGCAGACATATTGAATCTTAGACTAAGAAAGGCAAAGTTACTGGATAATTACGAAGTAGACTTAAATCATTTTGAAACGCTAATTAATAAAAATACTTGTGCCGTCGTTGGAGTTGCGGGCACAACTTCATTAGGTTTAATTGACCCAATTGAAGAAATAGGTAACATTGTTGAAGGAAAAGATATTTTCTTTCATGTTGACGCCGCCTTCGGAGGTTTTGTCTTACCTTTTCTTAAAAATATAGGTTATCAGGTTCCTCTATGGGATTTTTCAGTAAAATCTGTAGGTTCAATTACTGCAGATCCCCATAAAATGGGTTTAGGAATAATTCCTTCTGGGGGCTATTTTGTTAAAGACTCTTCAATATTACAGAAAACGGGTTTTGAAATTCCTTATTTAGCGGGGGGACCTTTTAAACACTTTCATATTGTTGGAACTAGACCAGGAGGCCCAGTCATAGCGTTTTGGGTAATATTAAAGTATTTAGGCGTAAAAGGCTTTAATGAGATTGTAAAGAAATGTATGGAAAACACTCATTATTTAGAGCAACGAATATCTGAAATTCGCGGGATAAAATTAGCTGCGAATCCCGTTATGAATGTGATAGGGATCACCACAGAGAATGGAGTTGACATATGTGAAATCGAGAAAGCATTACGTAATAATAACTGGATGTTAGGGAAATTTCTGGATTTAAATTTAATTAGAGTTGTGATAATGCCGCATGTAAAAAGAGTCCATTTATCTAATTTTGTATCTGATTTAGAAAAAATTGTAAAAAAACTAAAATTATAAAAGTAAGAAGTTAGAATTTTATTATATCCATCAGTAATATATTTATTAGTTGAATAGTAATCTAATAATTTATTCAAATTTATTTGGGTAAAATTCCTCTTTAGAAATGAATCGAGAATGGGAAAAAAAAAAAAAAAAAAGCTTGGAATAAAAACAACGAGATATTTTACGAAAAGTTGCACTAATTGTATGTTTGAATACCCAAATTGGTTTACTAATTGCCCTAAATGTGCTGCTGCCTGGGATTCTGCTAAAGCGGAGAAAATTGTAGGCCAAAAAGAGATTCTTAAAAAGACAATCAAAATCGTCGTTAAAATAACAGAAGAAGATTTCAACAATACTTTAGAGAGGGTTCAGCTAATTTTTAGTGCTGATCACGGAAAGTCGTGGTATCGCTTCAAAATGGAACACGAGTTAGATTATTTTATTGCTGAAATTGTCGATGTTCCGATGGGCTCAATTATTATCTATTATATTGAAGTATTACTGGCCCACGGTGAAACTGTTATCGAAAATAATGAAGGGAATTACTTTTATTATGAAGTTGGCATTCCTATCGAAGATTCAGTAGCAAATCGACAGCTGCCAAAACAGGGTACAATAACAAGCGAATATAACGAAAAACAAGAAGTACGTAAAAACTCGATCACAGACCCTAATCTTAATATACGGGAAAAATTACGCGATTCTTCAGTTCCACTATCTCAAATTTATGTAAACAATAAAGATATTCAACCACCACAACAACCGAAAAAATACAGTGTTGAGGATAATGTAACTATTTTTGGAAAGCTTCAAACTCAAATAGATCCAGAATTAAAAATATGTCCTTATTGTAATTCAAAGATCAAAAAATTATGGAGCACTTGCCCTATCTGTGGTAAAAATCTTTAGAGGAACAAGATCGAAAATATCTTGTTTGGATTTTAGAATTTATAGCTCATTACCGCACTTATTACAAAATGTATAATCAGAAGATAAAATAGACCCGCATTGTTCACAGACTAAGAGATCACTAGATTTAGGTTTAGGTTTTTCTTCTTGAATTGGTTGAATAGGTGTAAACGCTGTAAAAGTACTAGAATCGGCTTCAATATCTGCTACATTAGGAATAATTCTTAATTTGGATTTTCCTTCTTCCTTAGTTTTACTTTCTCCTCCAAAAGGCATGAAAGGAACGCTCTGATTATTGGTTAAGGGTTCAGTTTTTTGAGTGAGAGTTTGAAATAAGGACCCCATCTCAGATTTAGGTTTTTTTGGAGCAGGAGCCTGTGAAGGTTTCGATTTAGTAGGTTCAAGTTGCTTTTCTTTTTTATCCTTTTTCGATTTTTTCATAGCTTCAGTTAAATTCTCTTGCTTCTCCCTACTTTCAACAATTTTCTTCTCTTTTTCAATCTTGGCTTTCTCTTTATCTTGCTTCTTTTTTTCCTTAGCTATCTTTTTCTTCTCTTTCTTTTTTATAATTGCTGGAGGCATATAATCAATTAATGAATCAGAAGAAGATACTGTAGGTTTTGCGGTTTGAAAAATTGGGGATCTACCAGTCAATTTTGGTTGGGGTTCAGGGCTAGGTTCAAATGTCATTGAAGCCGGTTGAGGTTTAGGAGTTTCTTCCCTTTTCATTACACGAAATGGAGTTTGACTCTGATAACTTTCTATTGATTTTTCTGAGTATGAGCTCTGAAACTCCTTGGGAGTTGGTGCCGGTACTGGAACGTTAGATGTAAAAGGAATTGTTTTTGGTTTATACACCTTATCATCACTAGTTAAGTTTTTTAGTTCTGATTTAGTCGCATCTTTGATCAGAATTTCATCAGGAGTTTTAAATTCTATTTCGGTTGGTTCAGGTATTGAGATTTCAGGAGCAAATTCCGGTTCCGTCACCAGTGTTGGTTCGGGGACAGGTGGAGCTTCGTATTCGATTTTTGACTCAGGTTCAAAAAGAGGAGCAGGTTCTACTAATTTAGTTAATTTCGGTTCGGGGACAGGAGGGGCCTCATATTCGATTTCAGGCTGTAATTCCATAATTTGTGTTGGTTCGGGGACAGGTGGAGCGATATATACATCTTGAGGTTCGCTAGAAGGAGTTACAGGGGTGGAGATTTGACTTCCTCCTTTAGGAATATTTCCTGGAGCATAAACGGTAGTATTTGCAATCAATTGCTCAGGAACACCCTGTCCGATCATTAAGCACGCAAGAATATAAAAACAATCCCCAACTCCATCACCCGTTTTAGCTGAAGTTTCCATATAATACAAATTGAAATTATTAGTAAATTTACTAATTTCTTCAATTGAGACGGCTCTCTGGTCAATTAAATCGCTTTTATTTCCAACGAGCAATACTGGAATTTCAGCTTTTATGTTTGCTCTAACTTCCTCTATCCATTGCGGTAAATGTTCGAAACTTGCGGAATTTGTGAGATCAAAAACGAGTATTGTTCCTAACGATCCCCTATAGTACATTGGTCTTATGGAACTAAATCGTTCCTGACCCCCTGTATCCCAGAGTTGGAGTTTACACTTAATGGATTCTTCAGAGGTGTCAATTGAAATTGTTTTCACATGAAAATCAACCCCAATTGTCATTTTATAATCCTCGGTAAAAAATCCTTTTGAGAACCGGAGTGTAAGAGCTGTTTTACCAACTCCTCCATCACCTACAACAATAGATTTAAAAAGATAATCGTATTCCTCAACCATTTGAAATCTTCCATTAATTTATTCCGTCTTTATTTTAAAATTTAAAATACTAAACAAAGTTCTTATATTATTATTATTAATAAAAATTTATTTAATTATACTTTTGGATAATTTACATCTTATTCTCTAAATTCTTCTTGATTAATGAAAGGGTATTTTAAATATATTTCGAGGATAAATCCAATTGTTTGAAAATAAAAATCATTTAAAATCCTTAATCAACTTAATATCCATTTTACTAGGTTTTTAAGTTATCAAAACCTTGTGCTTACTTAATTTCTTTTTCTATTTCAACGCTTTCAAACCAACTTTCAATCTTATTCAAGTCCTCTTTTGGAAATTCGTAAGAGTGTTCTGTATCGGGATATAATCCTTTTTCTACCTCGTTTTTATAGCTATTTATAGCGTTTCGTACGGAACTACCAATATCCCCAAAATATTTGAGAAACTTCGGTTTAAAATCTGTAAAAAGCCCCAACATATCGTTTATGACTAGTATTTGTCCATCGCAGTGCGATCCAGCACCAATACCAATGGTAGGAATGTCTACCGATTTTGTTATTAATTTTGCAATTTGCCAGGGAATGCTCTCAAGCACAATTGAAAACACCCCTGTTTTTTCTAACTTCTTAGCATCAATAATTAGTTTTTTTGCGGTTTCTACGGTTTTTCCTTGTACTAAAAAACCTCCAAATTCATATATTGCTTGAGGTGTTAGCCCTATGTGCCCCATTACTTGTATATCTGCATCGATCATCGCTTTTATCGTTGGACAGATTTTAGCTCCACCCTCAACTTTCACAGCTTCCGCACCACCTTCTTGAATAAACCTTCCAGCGTTTTTTACTGCTTCTTTAATACCAATTTTATACGATAGAAAAGGCATATCAGCAACTATCATAGAATTTGACACCCCACGAGCCACTGCTTTAGTGTGATGAATCATTTCGTCCATAGTAACAGACAAAGTATTTTTATATCCAAGAACCACCATGGAGAGGGAATCTCCTACAAGAATTAAGTCTATCCCACAATCATCAACGATTTTAGCAAATGAATAATCGTATGAGGTGATAGTTACGATTTTTTCTCCCCGTTTCTTTTTCTCGATGATTTTTTTGGCAGTCATTTTTTGAAGCGCCATATATGAACTAACCCTATACTTTAGAAAAATATTATGTTTATTTGTAAAAATAAAAGGTTTTAAAATTCGAAAAGACGGATAAAAAAGTAAGAATTTTGTTATTCAAAGTTTATATAAAACTTTGCTGCAAAATTGCTCTTAACTTTTCTAATTCTATCTTAATTTCGTTAATATTACTTTGTGTCGTGCTTACGCCTACATAGAATATATTTTCTTTATCCTCGGATAAGATCGTAAATTTTTCAACATAATCGGTTTTGTCCATGGAGAATGCTATTCGATCATTTATGTTAACATTGTCATCTTTTAACCTTTGAAAAAATTCGAGATCTTCGCTAATTTTGCGGCCGATTTTCTCCTCAAACTCACTTATGTCCATAGTTTCTATATAATGGTCAGATATAACTATCCCCGAATCCGTGTATAAAATAGCATACCTGCAATCAAATTGTTTTACTAGCTTATTTAATTCGTCATCGATATCGTTTAGATTTAGTAAACTGTTTAACGAATGAGAAAAGGCTTTCGAAATTGATGAAATGTCGTAGTATGACGTATAATAAAATTCAAATTTAATATCCTTGTTTTGGGATATAATCAATTTTTTAATCATATTCGCTCGATCTAAAAAATCTTCACTATTTCGATACTGGGGATCAAATTTGTTAAAACATATTATTACTTCATTAGAATAACTCAAAGTTCTATAAATATCAAGTAATTCGTGGAGATATTCTACAGTTTCTTCAAATTTGATTTCGTCTTGGATATCTATGAGATAGTAAATATAATCTGTATCTTCAAAATAAATAGGATTGTTAACATAAATTTCTCTGAATTTTCTTTGTCCTCCCATGTCCCAGAGATTGATTCGAAAGGTTTTAAGAAATTTAAATGAACTATAATCTATTTTTATCGTAGGTTTTAAATTTTTAACCCGCTCGTAGAAGTTATATTTTTGTCTTAACGCAATTAAAGCGCTAGTTTTGCCCGCGTTATCTAATCCTGCAATAACCAGTTTAAATTCGTTTGATTTACGAGGAATTTCGGTCATAATTCTTAGGTATTATTATTTTGTAACAGATATTTTCTAAAATTAATTTATAAATCTCGTTTTTTTTATTTATCTTTATTGATTTTTCCAATGGTTTGCCAAAGATTATTGATTTAGAATATTCTAATTATTTTCAATAAGGTTTTTTAGTATACTATTCATTAAATAAATCTGATAAAATAAAGAAGGAATTGATATTTATGGATGCTAAAGATATAGATTATTATTCTCTAGGTTTCAATTTTATTGAAACAAAAGAAATGTTTGTGTCAAATTACAAAGATGGCAGTTGGGATAAGGGAAAATTAGTCCCTTTTGGTAACTTTGAGATTTCTCCCGCTGCTTGTATACTAAACTACGGCCAGGGAATTTTTGAGGGTATGAAAGCTTTAAGAGCTAGGACTGGAGATACAGTTCTTTTTAGACCTAAAGAAAACGCAAAAAGGTTCAACGATAGCGCTGACCGATTGTTAATGCCTAATTATAAAATCGACGATTTTATTCCAGCTGTAAAGGAGGTAGTGAAAGCGAACGAGGATTACATCCCGCCTCTTGATAGCGGTGGAGCACTCTATATTCGACCCTTAATGGTTGGAACGGGTCCCATAGTTGGCGTGAAACCTGCTGATGAGTACAAATTAATAATATTCACGGTTCCAGTAGGACCCTATTTTCCCGAAGGTTTTAAGGGGATAGATTTAGAAATTACAAAAAAATACACAAGAGCTGCCCCTGGTGGGACTGGTGCGTCTAAAACCTGTTGCAATTACGCAGGATCTATGCTCCCTGCAAAAGAGACAAAGGAAAAGGGATATGCACAAGTTATATTTCTAGACGCGGTCCATTCGGAATATATCGACGAGGTCGGAACAGCTAATTTCTTTGCAGTGATTAATGGAACTCTTGTAACACCAAAAGCAGCGGGGACTATTCTGCCTGGAATTACTCGAAAATCGATTTTAGAATTAGCATCAAAGAAAATAGGAATGAAAACAGAAGAGAGAGATGTATCTTATAAGGAATTGTTTGAAAATTCATGTACCGAAGCTTTTTGTTCAGGAACTGCCGCTGTTGTTACTCCAATTAAATCTGTTGCACTTGACGATAAAAGGAGGATTTTTAGCGAGGGTGAACCAGGCGAAGTTACTAGAAAATTATATGAACTCCTTATTGGAATTCAGCGTTTAGATATCGATGATGAATTTGGATGGGTTGAGAAAGTTTAACAATCCCTTTAATTAGCAGATTAAACTAAAGAAACAGATTTCCTATTAAAATTTCAAAAGCCTTTTTGATATTTTCCCCTGTCTTCGACGATATTTTTATGTATGTTATTATATTCTCATACTCTTGCTTAATTTCTGAGATATGATTGTCGATAGTTTGGGATTCATAAGGGGTAATTAAATCACTTTTGGTTCCAATCAATATAATAGGAATGTGTCCGAAAGTTTCTAATGTAACTATCCATTCATATAAATTTTCTATGGTATTGATTCTCGTTAAATCAAAAAGAATAAATGCGGCGAGAGAGCCTTCAACAAAACCATTTAATAGCGCTTTGAATTGTGATTGTCCAGCAAAATCCCACATTACGAAATTAAATTCAGTTCCATTAACATAAATGCTTTTTGAATAAAAACCAACACCTCTCGTTAATTCGCTATTATCGTCAAAACTATCATTAACTAGACGATTTAAAAATGAGGTTTTTCCTACGCCACCATCTCCAGAAACTATGACCTTTACCGTTTTTTTCATGATTACTATTATATGTGTAAATAAAAATTAAAAAAGTGATAGTTACAGTTAATTTGAGTAATATTAACACATAATAAAGTTTTTAGAATATTCATTGCTTCATAGTTTCTTACAAAGTGTCTAATAATGTTGAATCAAATCTCTTCTCTAAGCTTTAATATTTTATTCTTAAATTTTTTTATCCTAGGATCAGTAATATTATAAACTCTAAAACCGTCAAGAATTTCTAAAGATTTTTGATAATAATTGATGCTATTAATAAAATCTCCGTATTTTTCAGCATTTTCTGCTTTTTCGATATTGAACTCTAATTCGATATATTTGGTTTTTTGTTCTAAATTAAAGATTTTTTGTGATATTTTATTAATCTCCTCTTTGATTTTAAAATCTTTAGCTATATACAGCGCTTTATTGTACTCATTTAGTGTATCTTGATATCTTGAATTTTTTGCTGCAGTTTTGGCTTTGCGCGTTATTTCTTTAATTAACTTCCGTGCTGAATACTCGTCCATTGTTTCTAGTTGGTTTTTCAACTCGTCGATATCGGAATTAGTCATGATAATTGAAGATATTGAGCTAGTTTTTATCTCTTTTTTTTGATCGGCTACTTGAACCGATTCTATCTTATCTACCATAGCTTCTATTGAAGTAGGAGTGAATACGTGTCTTTCTAATAGTTGATGTATTTCGTAAATAACGACCTCGTCTTCAATATTTACAATTTTTTTAAGCCGTTTAAGCATATTATAAATAAAAAAGAAATGTTTTACCGCGAGCATTTCCTTTGCGAGATTGTATATCGCATTTTGAATTAAACTCCCTTTTACTTTTTCTAACTCATACGGGGGAATTGAGCGTGCTAATGTCATTGGAAACATAAGGCTTATGTTAAATGACTCTATAATCTCATTAATCATACTTTTAATCTCAATAGCACCCGTATTTTGAAAAACAATAAGCTCTTCCTCGAATTTTTGTTCAAATTGCTCTACAAATCGAAAAGTATGGCTTTTCAGTTTATTGGAAGCTTTATGGTCGAGTATTAAACAAACTCTGACATAGTCTCCATCCTTCAGAAGTATGTTAAAGCTTTTGTATTGAAACTCATAATAATTGTATTCAAACGAAGGTATAATATATTGGTCTGAAACTTCCCCCGATTCGGAAAAAGTTATATTAGCTTGAATAAAGCCACTTAACAAATCAGCATCGATATCGACTCCTGAGACTGCGTAGTTTAACAGGGTCAGCCCCGATCCTTTATCCATTATAATCATATGCTTAATATTTAATACATCCAAAAATTTTTGCCAAATCGTTTCCCTTTCTAATTTAAGCTGCTTTTCAATTGAATCTATTTTATATATCTCTATTGTTGAATCGAATTCGAACCCTAATTCCTTTAACCAGGCTTTAATACATTCTATACAAGAGATCTTCTCTTTTGGGCATTTATTCTCATGGTATCCACAGTTATACCCCAAACCATTAATTTTAAAATATACCATAATATCTACTGAAACAAATCCATTTTTTCTAAAAAATAAAGAAGATTCTCTAGCTAGACCGTTTCTAAAATAATAAAACTCCTTCTTCTTAAAATTAAGTTAAGCGAAAAAAAAAGAGGGTTTATAAAAGAATTTTACAAAATAATGTGAGAACTATCTCATATAAAGTCAAAAGGTATTAAAAAATGGAAAGCAAAAAGAAAAAGTTTCTATATAGTATTTTTATGGTAATTCTTGCTTTAACGATTCTTTTCAGCGTTTTATACTCGATATATTGGCCTACTTTAATTGCAACGATTTTCAGTAGTGAAGGTTTATGGATAGGCGTAGTTGCTATAATTGGTAGAACCTTAATATTAGGAATAATGTCGTTCTTTCTATATCGAAAATGGTTAAGACAAGAAGCAATATATATATCAGATGCTTATTTTTTATTTGGATCCTTTTTTGGAATATTAACTTGCGCAAAAATCTACGATCTCTTTTTTAATTTAGTAGTTATCTCTGCCGCTTTTAGTACTGAATTCAGCTTACTTTTAGTAAAGATTAGGTTTTTCATAATAATAGTAAACTTAATCCCTATATTGTACATTGGTTTAGACGCGATTCTTATCTATATAAATATGAATAAGAATAAAGAGATGAATAAGGAGCGGTTCAACAAGTTGAGGTTGAGAATAATGTTTGGTTTTGTTTTAGTGACAGCATTGGTTATCGTCTTAAGCCCAACATTAAATTTTCTTAATCTTGCTTTTCCTTTCATAACCATATTAATCTACGTTGCAATTGCTTTTATGTTTTTGTTTATGTACAAAAACAAACGTCTCGTTCAAGCAAACGGATTGATCATTGGAATTGCTTTTATTTGTTTTATCGTTTCAAATATGTTGAGGACGGCCCTAGTCAATGCTAATCCTTTATATAGTATTTTTTCTGAATTAATCGATATTGGGGTCAATTTGTTCATGTTTGTTGGATTCATCTCAAAACCAAAATATGCGTAACGACTACATTTTAACGATCTAAATGAAGGTAAATCTGAACCTTTTTTTTGATTTTTTAAATTCTTACTTTTTTTTTTAGTTTGGTGTATTATTTTCGAGCTTTAAAAATGTTAATTTAAAAATAATATAAGAATAACCATTTGGTGGTTTTATTGAAGTTAATTAAAAATTGGAAATTATTTGCTTCATTATTTATTATATTCGGTCCCGCTCAATACATAATATTAACAGCTGTAGCTATGTTATTTTACGCAGGAGGTACCATGATAGACCCTCTAAGTCCAGGATATTATTTTTGGGGTAATTTTTTTAGCGATTTAGGTCGTGTTATAGCGCTTTCAGGGGCTCCAAATGTCGTTTCCTTTACTATATTTACAATAACGGCGACATTACTAAGTCTATCTTTTATACCATTTGCTTTCGTAATCTCATCGTATTTTAAAAGCGATAAAAAGCAATATTTAGTAGCTAGAATTGGTTCTTTAATCTGTTTAACTTCCATCATTTTTTTAATCGCTTCGATTCTCACTCCTTGGGATGTTTTTGACAGAATGCATTTGATGTTTGCTAACTTGTTTAATATTACCGGCGTGCTTGGCATAGTTTTTTTTACTATTGCCGTTCTATACAATAAAGACTATCCTAACTTATACGGGTTCGTATATATCGCGCTGTTAATCATAGCAGTTATTTACACCATAGTTTTAATTAGTATACCAAAATCCATAACGGTAGATGGACTAATAATACAAGCTTCAATGCAAAAGTTTTCTCAATACTCCTTTTTACTCTGCTTTTTAATTCAAGGATACGGAGCTTGGAAGCTACAAAAATATAAGATAAGTATATAGTTTACATATCTCAGTTGTTTTCATTGATAGTATTGGAGCTGAGATACCTTTTTTTTTATTTTTGAATTTAGAATTTTGTTGTACATACGAGAGTCAAGACAAATTCATACTCTTTGATTTCTGTACTAAAATACTAAAATTTTTAACCATTTCTTCTAAACTGGGAAAATTCGGTAGATGATGTTCAGCTAATTTCAGGGAGATTTCCTCAACTTCCTTTGCGTCTCCAACTAACCAAAAGAAAATTGGTTTTGAAGACCGTTTTGCGTTGGCTATAATATTGTCCACATTATTCATAAATTTAAACTGTTTAGAGCAAAACATCATGTGAAAGATACCTTCAATGTTAGGATCTCTCAATAAGGCCTCATACACTCGAAAAGTTACTACTTCGGGTTTTACGTTATTCATCATCGCTTTTTCCATTGCAGGCCATATATCTACAAACGCAAAGTCGTTTGGATGCATCCACTCGGGAAACACGTCAACAAGGGTAGTGTAGGTTTTCTCGTTAAGAACAGGTAATGTTAAACCATATTTAGCTGTAAGATCTGCTGTAATCGTTCCGGCACCTCCTGATCCCGCCAAAAATGAGGTGTTTCCTTTTTTAGGAAGCGTTTTACCCGATAAATACATAAAAGAAAAGGTGCGTGCATATTGAAATAATTCGTAAAAACTATTTGCATAAATTACCCCTGACTGCTTTACGATTCCATCAATTAATTGTGAATTTTCTGCTAAAGACCCTGTGTGACTTCTAGTTGCTTTTTGACCTTGTAGTGTAACTCCACCTCTAAGCAGGATTATAGTCTTATTTGACATAGTCCTAGCTTTTTTGCATAGTCCAATAAATTTTCTTGAATCTTTAAACGATTCTAAGTATATTGCTATAACATTTACGGTATCATCTTTTATTAAATAATCCAGAAATTCAATTTCGCTCAAATCCATCTTGTTCCCAACCGAACAAGAATAACGAAATCCCATATTCGGATATTTCGTCATTATATGCATTAGATAACCGCCATTTAACATCCCAGATTGACTAATTAAGGCAATGTTACCCCTCTTATAGGTAGATAAAACAGCAAATCCCGAAAAAAATCCTTCTTTTTCTTTACTATCACTGTCACCATCTATGGTGCTAAGGCCCATACAATTAGGACCAACAACCCTTAATTTGGTAAAGTTATCCGTTATCTCACGTATTTTTTCGCTCAATTCAAGGCCTTTCTCACCTACTTCTTCGAAACCCGATGCTTCAATTATCGCTCCTTTTACTCCTTTTGTCACGCAATCCTTTAAAATATCTGGAATAAGTCGATTTGGAACGTAAAATATCGCAAGATCTACTTCTTCCTCGATGTCCAAAATACTCTTTTTAAATTCTCTATCGTAGAGTTTACCCTCCGCATTAGGATTTACAAGATGAACATTACCTTTGAAGTTGTTAGTAATAATGTTGGTGGCAATCCGATATCCGCCTTTTGCGAATTTTTTAGAAGCTCCAATAACAGCTACGGACTTAGGGTGTAAAAATACATCGATTATGTTATCGCTTTCCATTTTCATACAAAACTCTGTTTTTTGTTAGGGATTCAATCTTATGAAATTATTTTACGAGAATGATGTGATAAAGGGTAACTTACTGCGTTAGAAAAAGTATGAATTAAGTTAAATTCTTCGAAATGTAAGCATTATGTTCCTTTTAGTAAAAATTATAGAAAACTCTCATAGTCGTTGTATTTATATCTTAACCAGATCACAACAATTATATTATGAACAATATCGACTGGAACGATTATCGTCACCCTAAATTTCTACAATCTTTAAGCTTAACATTAAACGAATTAAAAATTTTAAACCTGTTTTTAAAAAGACCAAATTTTGGGACTGATGCAAATATAGAACACATACAAAAAATAACCTTAGTTTCCCCAAGGAGAAGTATAAATTCTTCAAATATTATAACTCAAGAAAAAGTTAGCATCAAAATTTAACTTGCTAATTTTATTAATCCTACGTATTCTTGCCAAGGGCGGCTACAACTCTTTCTTTTTAACTATTTACTTTCTATTTATACACGAGAAGAAACGAAATTCAAAGCATATATTTAAATAGGAAAAGTAATAATTGTTTTTATAGTAAAAAATATTTTTACAGTAAAAAAAATGTGATCATTTTATGCCTGAAAAAAAAGAAAAAAAAAAAACTATTTTCGAAAAGGTCGGTCTCGTGTTTCGAAATCCTATGAGGGTAGATATAGTAAGAGAGTTATCTACAAATTCTCAAAGACCAATTGACTTAGCAAATAAATTAGAAGTTGACCGTCAAAACATCAATTATCACATAAGCGCCTTAAAGAGAGGAGGTATAGTCAAAACTCAGAAAATGGAAGTGTCCGAAGAGGAAGTCTCAAAATTGAAAGGTGCAATTGTTAACAAAGTGACCAAGGAAGGAAAATTAAAAATCTCTTATGGAGTCGAACTTACCAAAAACGGTAAAGATGTAGTAAACCAATTTGTTAACCCCCTTTACGAAGAAGTAATGGTGGAAGAAGAGCATAAAGATGAGAGTGTAAAAAAAAAAAAAAAAAAAAAAAAGGAAAAAAAAATAAAAAAAAGAAAAATAAAAAAAAAAAAAAAAAAAAAAGGAGGAAAGAAAATTATGAAAAATGTAAGTATCCAAATAGTAGAAATGCTGTTTGAGAATCCATTAGAAGTTTTAGAACTTGGAAAGCCTCAATCTCACGGTAATATGACAGTTATTCCGATTATCTATAAGGCTAAAACCTTAGAATTTATTAGTGTGAAAGAAGCCGAAGAACTTGGCTTAATAAGCATAAATGAAACAGATACGGTTAGCCAATTGGAAGTTATAAACAATAGCGATAAACAAGTCTTAATCCCTTTTGGCGTAACCGTTCACGGTGGAAAACAAGATAGAACCATATGGGAACCGATCCTTTTGGCAGCAGGAGGAAAGCAAAACATTTCCGGTACCAATAAAGGAGCAATGGAGCAAAAATACACAATCCCAGCGAAATGCGTCGAACAATCGAGGTGGAATTATCGCAAGGGAAAAGGGTTTAAATCTTCCAGTACAAGACTACACCCCAATGTTGCTTACGAAGCCATATCTTCTTCAGGTCAAGGCTCAGTTTGGAATGAAATCCAAGCTTATAGATCAGAAATGAAATACAACAGTAATATTGCCCCAACTCAGAGTTACCTAGAAATGACTGAAAATAATGAAAAAGAAACAGAGAAAATCGTAAAATCGTTTAAAAATATAGAAGATCAGTGCGGTATCGCTACTTTTATCAACGGCGAGTTTATAGGTATAGAATTTTACGCAAACGCACAAGTATGGGAAGCAATGAGTGAAGACATCCTTAAAGCGTTTGCCATCGAATCGTTGAGATTTAAAGATAAACCAATCAATGAGAAATCAGATCTAAATGAGACGCAATTGATTACCGCTTTACAGAGCCTTAAATTGAGCTTCACTACTAGAAAAGGCATCGGTCTTGGTGAAGTGGTCGAATTTGAGTCGCAAGATAAAAAATGGAGAGGTAATACCCTTGCACACGAGAATTCGTTAGTTCAGTTCTATATCGTGTCAAAAAGAGGAGGTAGCACGCAGACTAATCGGGGAGAGCAATTGTTCCAGACGAATGTTAGCCAAAGATACATTTAATCTACAAAAAAGAAGCAATAGAAGTTTTCGAATGAAAAAATACTAATTTCATTTTTTTTTTATTAATTCTTTGTTTATTAATATTTTTGAAGTAAAGTGTTAAATGCGTTTAATACTTAGTTTGAAGTTAACATTTAAAGTAAGATTAAATAAGAATTTCAGTAAGAAAGGTTTTATTAAAAAAGATGAGGATCAACTCTTAACAATTTCGTTGAACATATTCACAAATACCTTAAAATCTTTGTTAATAAAATAGATCCAAAACGGATGGTGACTCTTTAATACGAGCATATAATAAGGTAAAGTTGTTTTCCTTAAGGTGATTGGTTTGAACAAGAAGTATTTTCCCATTTTTTTGACAACTATTTGATCTTCTTGCTGTTCTATTCCCATCTCTTCAAAAACATCATTTAGTGTTAAAAAATAAGCAATTGAGCTACTCAAAAGTTTTTTTGACTCATCATCTTTGAAGCAGGAACCTAAAATAATCGAATTTTTATCGACAATGATTAATCCTTCACAATCTAATTTTCTCGCAAATTCTTCAATCGTTTTTTGCACTAACTCTGCTTTTGGAAATAAATCAAGTAACATTTTAGACATCGCGCTCATGATCGTATATGGATTATATATTGATGTTGTAAAGAATTGAATCTTCTCGTAATTCACTGTCTCAGTAATTTCTTTTTTTAACGCAAGCATTTCAGATTGAATTTGTGCTTCAACGCTATGGATTAACTTAGGATCATATTTATGAAAGAAAATATTGATAGGGGGTTCAATTTTCAATTCTTTGAATTTATCAACGACATCATAAAAGTAACTCAGAGATTCTTTTATACGAGAGGCATCTAATATATCAATAACATAGATTGCGATTTCTGTCTCATCAAAATATTTGTTGGGGTTTTTTAGATAGGAAATAAGATATCTCTTTTGACCTCCTAAATCCCAGTCGGTGATTTCCCTTCCTAACAATTTAAAACTGCTCCTTAGAGCACCCCTCGTTGGTTCAATTAAAGCTATTTTTGAGAATTCCCTCTTCAGAGCAAAAATTATGCTTGTTTTACCTGCTCCATCCAAACCTGTGAACAAAATCTTATAAGTTTTTTCTTTAGAATCCCCTTCCTTTTCATAAAATAATAAAGAATCTTCCAATAGATTTACACCTCAATACTTAATAAGCCACGGATTAATAAATAGTTCTAACAAGAATTAAACGGTTAAGTTGATATTTAAATTTATGTTAATAATTCAATAATAATAAATCTGCATTTTAAGAAGTGTTTTTCTCCGGTATTTGTTATCCACGCGATTATTCAAATAAATATTAATTTAATTACAGTTTTATTCGTATGTTTACTGTTTCTCCAGTCGCACATTCTTTGTCTTTAACGAAAAGCGAGCAAGATACAGTAGTTTTTCTTTCTTTCACTTCCTTAATTCTTGCTCGAAAAATCCAAGGTTTATTCAATGGTGTTGGTCGTAAGAATTTCACAAATAAAGAACCTGTTGCATATGCAATTGGAGGGTCGGTACCTTCCTCTCGACCTTCCGCTTTGTGGGCTGCTGAAGCAGCAGTATTTAGACAATGACAATCAAGAATAGTAGTAATTATTCCTCCACATCCCCTACTAGGATAAGCACAATAATATCTCTTAGGCTTCCAAGTACAAACACACTCATCACCTTCCCAATAGCTTTTTATTTGTAAACCTTGCTCATTATTTCTCCCACAACCCCAGCAATAAGTACCAATATCAGGCCATTTATCTTGAATTGCTTTATTTTCCATTTATAATTCTCCTTTTTTTGATTTTATATAAAATCTAATGAATTTCAAAAAAGTTTTTTTTTGACAAAAATATCAATTTTTAATGATATTAAAAGATTGTTATAGATTTTTTTAAATCGTAAAACATAATTTAATTTGTCTTTTAAGAAACTTACTAAACCTCAAAAATTAAAGTAAAGGGAGATAATATTAATAATGCTTATATTCACAATATCATTAATTTAAGAGTAGTAATATGACATCAGAAGAATTTTGGTCGAAAGTCAAGGTACATTATTTAAAAATGAATGATGTCCAGAAACAAGGTGAATCGCTAAAAATTAGGAAAAAAATGTTTGCTATGTTCAGCAAGGGAAATTACGTTGTGAAATTACCGAAAGAACGGGTAGAAGAACTCATTAGTTCTGGAGATGGTTTACCCTACGATCCCGGAAATGGAAAAATAATGAAAGAATGGGTAATTGTTCCTGAAGAATATGCTAATAAATGGATTGAGTATGCATCAGAAGCAAAAAAATTTGCAAAAACACTCGCAAAATAAAATATAAAAAATAAAAATCTGGAACACAACCCCCAACACCCTACTTCTCAACTTCGAAACATATATCGTCTGCCACTCAACACAAACTCATTATTATTATAGGCTAATTGTAATCGGAAATCGCATTCCAGGCTATAAGTTGGGCGATATGAAGGTATACAAGCGTAATAAACACACTGATTAACGATTTCAATGGAAGCGGGGGAATAAATAGGAGATAATATCGAATTTGACTACGCGAAAAAAATTTATCATGTTAAATACGATGCCAAAATCTAAATTCAAAGATAATACACAAGTCTGAAAAATAAAAGATATCCAATATCATCCAACTCGTTTTAGCATTAGTTCTCCAACGAGTTCAAACATTTTTTTGACGCTAGCACCAGTTTTAGCAGATATTTCCATATACGACGCTAGGTTGTGTTTCTCCCGAAGATCATCTGCCCTCGTTTTAGAAACTACTCGCCGTTCTTCTTCGTCTACCTTGTTTCCCACCAGTAGAATTGGAATGTTACCGCAACGCTCTTCAAGCATTTCGCACCATTCGGGCACCCTGTCTAAGCTTGACGCGTTCGTTATATCGTAAAGTAAAATTGCGCCTGAAGATCCTGTTAATTGCATTGGAAATTCGGGCATCTTAATAAACCGTTCTTTGTTCGACATGAACCAAATTTGCAATCTAACTCTATACTCTTTTATATCCACAATTAAATTTTGGAAACTTACTCCAATCGTGAATTCCGATGAAAATTGCGGATCAAATACTGGATCGAGATGCGTCTCTAAAGTAGCTTTTCCTACTCCATCAGCACTGAAAATTATAAGTTTACTCACGTAATAACAATCGCTCATGACATGTGTCTTCCTCAAATATATGATATGACTCCATCTTAAAATACTTAAGTAAGCATTACATTAAAAAAAAAAGTAAAATTCAGGAACACAACTTCTCAATTTCGCAAAACATGTATCGTCTGCCACTCACACACTTAGCCTTACATAATTGAAAAATCCAACTCTTTGCTGATCCAGCTACAACCCATACAATTAATACCAATACAAGAATCAAGTAAAATGAATGAATATTTCTCATTGATTTCTATAGCATAGTTATCTCTAAGATAATTTATCAAGACTTTCTTGAATACAAACAAAGCCCTAAAATAATTAATATTATCCCAACCGGTAATAATAGAGGTAGAGTGTATTGAATACTCCCTATCCACGCAATGTACCCGAAGATTTTTGAGCCGTTAGGTACTAAAAATAAGAATAAGCCGATGGTGATAATCCCTAGTATGAGAAAGATGAGTCCTAGAATATTTTTTATATTAGCCATTACGTTCACGCTTTTTTTAGTTTGATCGTAATTCGTTTTCATTATATTAAAGTATTTCGAACCTACCATAAATACAACTTTTACGAAATAGCAAAGCACGATTTAACCTAAAAGTTGAAATAGAAAAATATAATTAAAAAAAAGTAAAATTCAGGAACACAACTTCTCAATTTCGCAAAACACGTATCGTCTGCCACTCACACACTTAGCCTTATTCACTCTAAGCCTGAACCTTATATTTCCTCTTTCGAGTGCCACACACTTGCGCTGTTGAGAATGGCGGGCTGAATACCTCGCCCGAAAGCTCGGCACGTACACCCCCATCTCACCAAACCCGTCTTTTACGGGTGCGCTCGTCTCGCTTCCACGGTTCGCGTCACCGCGCCCCGCTCTCGACAAGACTACAAACCATCCATTTCGCTTATAACCTTTATTGAGCTATTATCCGACCTTCACAGGAGGGTCTTACTAACTCAGCTAAACAAAATACACAGCTCATAACTTATACAATATGAAGTAAGATTGGATGACTCTTTTCGGGACCTGCTTCGTGCTTAGATGCTTTCAGCACTTATCAGTTGGCGCGTAGCTGCCCGGCGATGCCTTGTCAGACAACCGGTACACCAGAGGCGCCGGCAAAATGTTCCTCTCGTACTGATTTTCCCTTACCCTCAGTCATCCCACATACCTGGTAGATAGAATCCGACCTGTCTCACGACGGTCTAAACCCAGCTCACGTTCCCTTTTAATGGGCGTACAGCCCCACCCTTGGGAGTTATGCGCACCGCTCCGAAACCGAAACGATTATGTGCGCTCCCAGGATAGGAAGAGCCGACATCGAGGAAGCAAGCCACGAGGTCGATAGGAACTCTTACTCGTGACAACTCTGTTACCCCCGGGGTAATTTTTCTATCACCTCAACCAGCCACACGAGCACAGTTAAGGATCGCTAGACCAGGCGTTAGCCTCAGGATTCCTTGGTAATCAGAATCCAGTCAGGCCAGCTTTTGCTCTTAAACTCTTCAGCGGATTCCTGACCCGCCTGAGCTGACCATTGGTTACTCTAGATATTTTTTCTAGAGTGAGCCGCCCCAGCCAAACTGCCCACCTGCGGATGTCCGATGCTTGCGCACCGTTAGTGATCTCAAAAAGGAAAGCCGGTATTCCAAAGTCGCTCCACCGTAACCGAAATTACGGCATCTACGCTCCCGACTACACTCTGTATTCAGTTCAAAACCACAACAACAGGCTGCAGTAAAACTCCACGGGGTCTTCTCGTCCCACCAGGTATCTCCGGACCGTTCGCCGGAGTGTAATTTCAATCGTCAGAAGGCTGGGACAATGGGGAGAACGTTGG
>Ga0255055_10000247_pt1 | contig 42819 bp, 40 predicted proteins | sample JV7_2_27_MG_FD_188633 | JGI IMG/M metagenome (GOLD analysis project Ga0255055, IMG submission 188633) | Seawater microbial communities from Jervis Inlet, British Columbia, Canada - JV7_2_27 | ecosystem: Environmental > Aquatic > Marine > Inlet | place: Canada: British Columbia | collected... | reverse complement strand
GATCGTGAGAGGCCTTCTCGAACGGCTCGGCCTCACGGAGGAGGACCTGGCGTGCGGGCAGCATCCTGCACTGGCGCGCGACTTCACGGTTCCCCCGCCGGGGAGCGCGGGCGGCGAGCGGCCGCAACTGGCTGATCGGTCCCGCCTCGCCAGCAACTGCTCCGGGAAGCACACCGGGATGCTGGCGCTGGCGCTGCACCATGGCTGGGAGACGCAGGGCTATCACGTGAGCGGCCACCCGGTTCAGCAGCGGGTGAAGCGCGCGCTGGCGTCGTACGCAGGCCTGCCGGAGGCCGAGATCGGCGAGGGCGTGGACGGCTGCGGCGTCGTCGCGTTCTCGCTGCCGCTGGCGAGCATGGCGCGGGCGTTCGCCCGCCTCGTGGCGGACGGGGAAGCCGCCGCGCAAACCGTAGTGAGCGCGATGACCGCGCACCCCGAGCTCGTGGCGGGCAAGTGGCGCCTGGACACGGAGCTGATGCAGGCGTACCCGTCGCGCCTGGTGCTGAAAGTCGGCGCCGAGGGCGTGTACGGGGCGGCGCTTCCGGAGCAGGGCCTGGGCGTGGCTCTCAAAGTGGAGGACGGCAGCAGCCGCGCGGCGATGCCTGCGCTGCTCCACGTGCTGGATCAGCTCGGGCTCGATCCGGCGCCGTCCAGCCGGCTGCCGCGGTTCGCGACCCTGGGGATCTTGAATACACGGGCGGAGCCGGTGGGCGCGATGTTTGCAGCGGGCGCGCTCACACTCGTTTGAACGGTGATGCAACGGATGGATACCGTTTTCCTGCTGCTCGCACAGCACTCTTGTCGAGTGCGACGAGCCGACAAGCCGCGAGGTGCCGGGCGATGAAGTTCATAGACCGCGCCACGATCCGCGTGACCGCGGGTACGGGAGGGTCGGGCTGCATGTCCTTCCGGCGTGAGTCGTACGTGCCCAAGGGCGGGCCGGACGGCGGCGACGGCGGACGGGGCGGGAGCGTGCTCGTGCGCGCCGACCGCCATCTCAACACGCTGCTCGACTATCGCTACAAGACGCACCGCAAGGCGGAGCGCGGTCAGCACGGCAAGGGCGGCAACAAGACCGGCAAGTCCGCAGACGACGAGTACCTGCCGGTGCCACCCGGCACCGCGGTGCACGATGCGGAGAGCGGCGAGCTGCTCGGGGAGTTGCTGCAGCCGGGTGACGAGCTGCTCGTGGCCAAGGGTGGGCGCGGCGGCCGCGGGAACGCGCGGTTCGCAAGCTCCACCCATCAGGCCCCCCGCGAGTGGGAGCCCGGCGTCGAGGGGGAGGCGTGCACCATCGAGCTGGTGCTCAAGCTGATTGCCGACGTAGGACTCGTTGGGGAGCCCAACGCAGGCAAGAGTACGCTGCTGTCGGTCGTCTCGGCAGCTCGGCCCAAGATCGCGGAGTACCCGTTCACGACGCTGAAGCCGCAGCTCGGTGTGGTGGGGCTCGGCGTCGGACGCTCCTTCGTGATGGCCGACATCCCGGGTCTGATCGAGGGAGCGCACGAAGGGAAGGGGCTGGGCGACCAGTTCCTGCAGCACATCGAGCGCACCCGCGTGCTCGCCTACCTCGTGCCCGTCGAGGTGGAGGACCCTCAGGCCACCTACGAGGCGCTGCGCGCGGAGGCGCGCGCATACGACGAGGCGGTGGCCGCGAAGCCGCACGTCGTGGTGCTCAGTAAGATCGATCTCCTCGCCCCAGGGGAGGAGCCGCCCGCAATCGAGGCTCCCGAGTCGCGCGGAGTGCTGAGCATCTCCTCCGTCGCGCAGCGCGGGGTGGATGAGCTCAAGGAGGCCCTCTGGCGGCTCCTCGCTGAGAGCGGCGAGTGAACCGAGCCGACCTCGCCCACATGGCCCTGGCGTTGGTGCCGGGAGTGGGGCGGGCAAGGTTCGACGCGCTGCTGGGCCGATTCGGCTGTGCCGACGTCGTGCTGGCCGCGTCGCAAGACGAGCTCACCGGCGTGCGCTGCGTCTATGCCGCTACGGCGACCGCGATCCGACAGGCTTCTCTCGGCCGGGCCGAGGCCGTGGTCGAGCGCACGGAGCGGTTGGGCGGCCACGTGCTGCTTCCGGGCGATCCCCGCTTCCCGCCCAGGCTCGCCGAGATTCCCGAGGCCCCCCTGGCGCTGTTTGCGCTCGGCAGGCTGGAGCTGCTACAGCGCGAGGCGGTGGCAATCGTTGGGAGCCGGCTCCACAGCCGCTACGGCGCTCAGGCGTGCCGCCACTTCGCGGCGGGGCTCGCGCGGGCCGGGCTCGTGGTGTCGAGCGGCCTGGCGCGGGGACTCGACGCCGTGGCGCACGAGGCCGCACTGGACGCCGGTGGAGACACGGTGGCAGTTCTGGGGAATGGCCTCGGAGTGATCTATCCCGCCGCCAACCGCGCGCTCTACGAGAGGGTGGCGCAGGACGGCTGTCTTCTCACCGAGTTCCCGCCGGGCGAGCGTCCCAACGCCGGGAGCTTCCCCAGGCGCAACCGCCTCATAAGCGGACTCGCGCGCTGCACGCTGGTAGTCGAGGCGCGCGCTCGCTCGGGCGCCCTGATCACCGTGGACTGCGCGCTCGAGCAGGGGCGCGAGGCTCTCGTCGTGCCGGGTCCCATCACGAGCCCGCTCTCGGTGGGCTGCAATCGCCTGTTGCGCTGCGGAGCCAAGCCGGCGCTGGGACTCGATGACGTGCTGGAGGAGTACGGTCTCGCGGCCGAAGAGGCGCCACAAATGCGCATCCCGGCCGACCTCTCGGGACTGGAGCGCCGCGTGCTGGACATCCTGGCGCTGGGCGACGAGCACGCCGACGAGATCGCGAGCCGGTTGGGCGTCACCGCGGCCGAGATGGCAGCCGTCCTCACGGGATTGGAGATCCGTGGATTGGTGATGCAGGAGCCCGGCAAGCTGTTCCGGCGCGCTTCGATCGAGCTGGTTCCAAGCTGAATCCGGGGCCCGAGCAACCGCGTTAGGTTGTGACCGTGCGGCACGTATACGTCCACGTTCCCTTTTGCCGCCGGCGATGCGTGTACTGCGACTTCTCGATTGCGGTGCGCCAGCGCGTTCCGGCCGAGCGCTTCGTCGGCGCCGTGCTCACCGAGTGCGACACGAGGATCGAGTCCGAGGGGTGGGATGGGGGCCCGATCGAGACGCTCTACCTCGGGGGCGGAACGCCATCGCTGCTTCCATCCGAGCAGCTGGCGATGCTGATCGCGGAACTGGTAGAGCGGGGCGGCGGCGCCGGCCCGGCGGAACTGACCCTCGAGGCCAATCCCGACGACGTGACGCCCGAGCGCGCGCGAAGCTGGGCCGCGGCGGGAGTGAGCCGCGTCTCCCTCGGAGTTCAGTCGTTCGACCAACGGGTGCTGGACTGGATGCATCGCACCCACCTGGCCGCCGCTTCCGCAGCGGCCGTGGGCGCCCTGCGCGCAGCCGGGATCGGCTCGGTCTCGCTGGATCTCATATTCGCGCTCCCCGCTGCGCTGCAACCGGATCTTCGGGCCGAGCTCCAGGCCGCGCTGGCGCTGGAGCCGGACCATCTCGCCGTGTACGGGCTCACTGTGGAGCGGCGCACGGCGCTCGCGCGCTGGGTGTCTCGCGGGGCTGCCGTGCCGACGGGGGAGGGACGCTACGCCGAGGAGTTTCTCCTGGCGCACGACGTGCTGGCTGGGGCCGGGTTCGAGCACTACGAGGTCTCGAACTACTCGCGGCCGGGGCACCGCTCGCGCCATAACGGCATCTACTGGGTGGGCAGGCGCTATCTGGGGCTCGGTCCATCGGCCCACAGCTTCAGGGACGGAGAGCGGCGCTGGAATGTGGAGCCCTACGCGGCCTGGGAGCGGGCGGTGAGCGAGCGCGGCGAGGCAGTGGCAGGCGCGGAGCGGCTCACCGCCGAGCAGCGCGACCTGGAGGGTCTCTACCTGGGGCTCAGGACCGTGGATGGCGTGGCGCGCGACGCGGTCCCGCCGCGGCTGGTGCCGGTCCTGGAGGCCGCCCGCCGCCAGGGATGGGTCGTGGAGCGAGGAGACCGGCTCGGTCTCACGCCCCAGGGCTGGCTCAAGCTCGACTCCATGGTCACCGCTTGACCACCTTTCATGAAGGTGGGTAAATTGCTGAAATACGGTAACTTGGGCGATGACTAGGGACGATCTGACTGAACGCGAGCGACAGGTGATCGAAGCGGTGATCCACGCCTTCGTGGAGACCGCCGAGCCGGCCGGATCGCGCACGATAGCCAAGCGCTACAACCTCGGGGTCTCCGCGGCGACGATCCGCAATACGATGAGCGACCTCGAGGAGAAGGGCTATCTGTACCACCCCCACACGTCGGCCGGCCGCGTCCCCACCGATCAGGCCTATAGGGTGTACGTGGACAGCCTGATGGAGCCCACCGTCCCAACCCGGACCGAGACCGACCAGATCCGCCGCGAGCTCCACCACGGAGCCAGCGTGATCGAGAGCCTGCTCGAAAAGGCCGCCGAGGTGCTCGGGGTGCTCACGCAGGAGCTAGGTGTCGGCGTCGCCCCCTCGTTCGACAATGCGGTGCTCGAGCGTCTCGAACTGGTTCAGGCGTCGACCGAGCGGCTGCTGATGGTCCTCGTGCTGAGCGGCGGAGCCGCGCGCACCATCTTCCTCGAGGTCTCCAACGAGCTGCCGCCCGCGGCCTTGGCCAGCGTGCAGCTGGTGCTCAACGAGCGGTTGTCCGGGCTCACACTGCGCGAGATCCGCACGACGTTGCGCGAGCGGTTGCGCGACGTGAGCGCAGAGCGTGAGGCGGGCGAGCTGCTCAACATCTTCGTGGAGGAAGCCGACCAACTGTTCGAGATCGGCGCGTCCGAGGAGAGCGCCCTCGTACTGGGCTCGACCCAGATGCTCGTGGACCAGCCCGAGTTCCACTCGAGCGAGCAGATGCGCAACCTCATGGAGCTCACCGAGCAGCGCGAGGTGCTGCGCCAGGCGCTCCAGGCGAGGCGCGCGCCGGGCATCAGCGTGACGATCGGCGGAGAGAACCTGGAGCCCAAGCTCGCGAAGCTCACGATCATCACCTCCACCTACCGATGCGGTCCGTTTGCCGGAATGATCGGCGTGATCGGCCCAACTCGTATGCCCTATCGCAAGGTCGTGACGATGGTGGAGCACACGAGTCGTCTGTTGGGCGATCTCGTCAAGTGACGCGCGCGCAGTAGAGAATCCCACAGCCATGGCTAGAGACTTCTACGACGTGCTCGGCGTGGACCGCAGCGCCTCCGAAACCGACATCAAGAAGGCGTACCGGCGGCTCGCCATGGAGCACCACCCCGACCGCAACGCGGGCGACGAGGGCGCCGAGGAGCGGTTCAAGGATGTAACCGAGGCGTACGAGGTGCTCGGCAGCGCGGAGCAGCGCGCCCGCTACGACCGCTACGGCATGGCGGGCCTCAAGGGCGGGCAAGCCGGGTTCGGCGGGTTCCATCACGTGGACCTGTCCGAGGCCCTCAGCATGTTCATGCGCGAGTTCGGGGGCATGGGTGGCTTCGACGCATTTTTCGGAGGCGGCCGGCGGGCTCGGCAGCAGCAGCAGAGGGGGCAGGACATTCGCGCGAAGGTGCGCGTGACCCTGGAAGAGGTGGCGACCGGTACCACCCGCACACTCAAGCTCAAGGCGCTGGACCGGTGCAAGGCCTGCGGTGGCAGCGGTGCCGCTCGCGGCACGACTCCGGTGCGGTGCTCCACCTGCAATGGGGCGGGCGAGGTGCAGCGCACGGCGCAGTCGCTGTTCGGGCAATTCGTATCGGTGGCGCCTTGTCCCACCTGCGCGGCGCAGGGCACCGTGGTGGAGCATCCTTGCGAGGAGTGCCACGGCGACGGCCGTGTGCGCGGGGAGCGCGACGTGAAGGTCGACGTTCCAGCCGGTGTTGCCGACAACAACTACCTGACGATTCGGGGCGGCGGCGTGGCCGGGCCGCGCAACGGCACGCCGGGAGACCTGCTCGTCGAGTTCGAAGTGGAGGAAGACCCTCGCTTCGAGCGCCACGGGGACGACCTCGTGCACGATCTCCCGCGCTCATTCAGCGAGGCCGCGCTGGGCGGCGCGGTCACGGTGCCGACCCCGTACGGCGATGAGGAGATCGAGGTGCCGCCCGGTACGCAGAGCGGCACGGTCCTCACGCTGAACTCGCGCGGTCTGCCCAACGTGAACAACGGGCGCAAGGGCACCCTGTACGTGCGCGTGCGGGTGTGGACGCCCCCCAAGCTGACTCCCGAGTTGCAGGAGCTGTTCGAGCAGCTGTCCAGGATCGAGGGTGAGCCGCCCAAGGAGGCATCGCTCGGTCGCCGGCTTTGGGAGAAGATGAAGGAGGCCTTCGGGACTTGAGCCATGAGTGACTGCCTGTTCTGCAAGATGGTTGCGGGAGAGATCCCGTGCACCAAGGTGAAGGAAGACGACGACTACCTGGCATTCCGGGACATCAGTCCGCAGGCGCCCACGCACGTCCTGGCGATTCCCAAGCGGCACGTGGCATCGCTGAACGAGGCCGACGACGGCGCGATGTTGGGCGGCCTGGTGTTGTTTGCCCGCGACGTCGCTGTGGAGGAGGGACTCGCCGAGGATGGCTACCGCGTGGTGCTCAACACGATGGCGGGGGCCGGCCAGACGGTGTTCCACATCCACGCCCACGTTCTGGGGGGTCGGGCGCTGGGCTGGCCGCCGGGTTGAGCGAGGCCCTGAAACCGCCCGCCGCGTCAGCTTGCCATAGAGTCGGGTGGCGTCTAACTTGGTTCGTCTATGAAGACAATGGCTGTAATCGCGGAGCCTCCGCGCGGAGCATGATCCGCGGAGGCTCTGGTCTGTTCGGAGAGGGGTGTAGGTGACGAGAGTTGCCGGCACCCCTTCCTCGTTTCCGCCGGTAGCGGCTCCGCAGACCCTCACCGAGTTGGAATTCGACCGCGCTCTCGGCGTGGTCGCCGGCCATGCCGTGTCCACTCTGGGCGCCGAGTCGGTAAATGCCAGGCTGCCGCAGTCCGACCCGGAGTTGATCCGGGAGGAGTTGGCCGCCGTGGCGGAGCTGGCCGAGGAGCAACACGAGCGGGGCCGGTTCGAGCCGCGCGTCGTACCGGACATAAGTGAGGTGCTGAAGAGCCTCGCCATCCCGGGCAGCGTGCTGGACGGGGCAGCGCTGCGGCAGCTGTACGCGGCGCTCGTGGCGATGCGCGAGGTGGAGCAGCAGCTCAGGGACTTGGCCGAGGATGCCCCGCGCGTGGCGGCCCTGGCGGTGGAGCTTCCGCCGCGCCGCATGGAAGCGGCCATCGATCGAGCCATCGAGCCCGACGGTCGCGTGAAGGACGACGCCTCGCCCAAGCTCAAGCGCGCCCGCCAGCGCCTGCGTGATACGCGGGAGCGCCTGGTCTCCGAGCTCGAGCGACTCAAGCGGAGCCTCGGGCCGCACGAGGCCGCCTCGGAAGGGGCGGTGACTCTGCGCGGCGATCGCTACGTGATCCCGGTGCGCCGCGAGGCGCGCGGCCGCATGCGCGGCATCGTGCACGGCGAGTCGAGCTCGGGCGCGACGCTGTTCGTCGAGCCGGCCGAAGTCGTCGAGCTGGGCAACGATCTGGCCGCCTGCGAGGCGGAAGAGGCTCGGGAGACGCTCGCCGTACTGCGCGGGCTCACGGACGATGCCCGTCCGGATGCGGATCAGATCGAAGCGGGGTGGGAGATGTGCATCGCGGCCGACGACCTCTCTGCCCGGGCGCGCTACGCCCTCGCCACGCAGGCCCGGCTCCCGGCAGTCGGGACCGAGCGGGAGGGACTCTCCATCCAGCGCGGAATGCATCCGCTCCTGTTCGCCGAGGGGAATGCGGTGCCGTTCGACCTCGAGCTCGGAGAGGACGAGCTGACGGTCGTGGTGAGCGGTCCCAATGCCGGCGGCAAGACGGTGCTCCTCAAAGCGGTGGGTCTGATCAGCGCCATGGCCCAGGCTGGGGTCATCCCGCCGGTCGGACCGGGCACAGCGCTGCCCGCTTTCCAGCGCATCTTCTCCGACATCGGAGACCACCAGTCGATCGACGCGAGCCTCTCCACATTCAGCGCGCACGTGGCGGCGCTCAAGGCAATCCTGCTGGACGTGGACGATCGGTCGCTCGTGTTGCTGGACGAGCTGGGCGGGGGTACCGACCCGGTGGAGGGCGCCGCGCTCGCGGGAGCCGTGCTGCTCGCGCTGCATGGCCGCCGCCCCGTCACGATCGCCAGTACCCACCTGAACCAGCTCAAGGAGCTCGCGGCCGAGACGCCCGGCGTGGTGAACGCGAGTCTCGAGTTCGACGGCGAGACCCTGGCGCCGACCTATCGGCTGCTGATGGGCAAGCCGGGCCGCTCGTACGGGCTCGCCATCGCGCGGCGGCTGGGACTGCCCGACGAGGTGCTGGCGAAGGCCGAGGAGCTGACGCCGGAGGAGGCTCGCTCCGTCGACGCGATCCTGGAGGAGCTGGAGCGGCGCCAGGCGGAGCTCACCAGGCGCGAGGAGGACGTGGCGGCGGCCGACGCGCGGCTGGCACGGGATACGGAAGCCGTTCGGTCCGGGCGCCAGGATGTCGAGCGCCGGATGGAGAGCCTCGTGGAGAAGGAGCGGGAGTTGGAGCGCGCTGGGCGGGGGCGGGCGCGCGAGTTCCTGCTGGAGGCGAGGCGCCGCGTGGAGGAGGCCCTGGGCCTGGCGCGGGCCGCCGTGAACGAGGCGACCGCCAAGGAGGCGCGCCGCCTGGTGGAGCAGGGGGTGCAGCAGGAAGCGGACGCCCTGGCGAAGCTCGAGGGGGTTGCGAGAACGCAGGGTTGGAAGGTGACGGGAAGCGGGAAGCGGGAAACGGGAAACGTTGATGGATCCCCGGAGGGCGAGCGCAGTACGCTTCCCGCTTCCCGCTTCCCCCTTCCCGGGCAGTCCCCCCGTCGCTCCTCCCGCCCCGACCCACACGCGGTGATTCCCGAGATCTCCTCCGATGTGGACCTGCGCGGCATGCGCGCCGACCAGGCCGAGGGCGAAGTGATCGCTGCGCTGGACGCGGCGGTGGTCGCCGACCTCCCGTTCCTGCGCATCATCCACGGCAAGGGCACCGGAGCGCTGCGCAGTGTCGTGCAGGACCTGCTCGGACAGGACAGCCGCGTCGCCAGGCACGCCCTGGCGCCGCCCGACCAGGGCGGCTCAGGGGTGACGATCGTGGAGCTCAGGCCGTGAGTCCCATCCCCGACGACATCATCGAACAGGTGCGCGACAGCGCCGACCTGGTGACCCTGCTCGGAGAGCACGTCGAGCTCAGGCGCACCGGCTCCGACTACCGCGGTCCCTGTCCGTTTCACGGCGGCAAGCATCGCAACTTCGCGGTCATTCCCAAGAAGCAGATGTTCTACTGCTTCGTGTGCCACGAGGCCGGGGACATCTTCACCTTCTACATGAAGAAGCTGGGGATGGACTACCCCACCGCGGTGCGCGAAGTGGCTGCCAAGGTGGGCATAGCGATTCCAGAGCGGCGCACCGGCGGCCCCGATCCGCGCGAGCCCTTCTTCTCGGCGGTGGACGCCGCGGCCGACTGGTATGCTCGCCGCCTGCGTGATTCGGATGATGCGAAGGCGGCTCGGAGCTACCTGGAGGGGCGGTCGTTCGACGTCGAGAAGCTGGGACCACTGGGGCTCGGCTTCGCGCCCAAAGGTGCTGCATTTCCGGAGGCGATGGAGAAGCTGGGCGTCGCCACCGAGGTGATGCTGGAGGCGGGACTCCTGGTGCGCCGCGCCGACGGCTCGCTCAGACCCCGCTTCTGGAACCGGCTGCTGTTCCCGATCCACGATCTCAGAGGCAGAGTGGTCGGATTCGGTGGCCGCGTGCTGGGAGAGGGAGAGCCGAAGTATCTCAACTCGCCGGACACCCCGATCTTCCACAAGGGCACGCTGCTGTACAACCTGCACGCGGGCAAGCACGCGATTCGCAAAGCAGAGCGCGCCGTCGTGGTGGAGGGGTACTTCGACGTGCTGCGGCTCGTGGAGGCGGGCGTCGAGGAGGTGGTCGCCCCCCTCGGGACCGCGCTCACGCCCGACCAGGCGCAGCTGGTGAAGCGCTACACGAAGAACGTCGTGCTGCTGTACGACAACGATGCCGCCGGGCTGCGCGCGAGCTTCAGGGCGGCCGACGTATTGCTGCAGGCGGGTCTCAGGGTCACGGTGGCCACGCTACCGGCCGGCCAGGATCCCGACTCCCTTGTGCTTGAGGGCGGGCCCGACGCGGTGGGCACCGTGCTCGACGACGCGCTCGACGTGTTCGAGCGCAAGCTGCAACTGCTGGAGCGCAAGGGCTGGCTCGGCTCCCTCGCCGGGCGCCGCCGCGCCCTGGACCGGCTGCTCCCCACGCTGCGCTCGGCCGCCGACCCCGTCACGCGTGACCTCTACATCATGCGCTGCGCCGAGGCGCTCGGGATATCGCGCGAGTCGGTGGTGCAGGAGGCGGAGCGCGGCCCCCGTCCCGGAGCGGCCCCGCGGCGGACGGCGCCGGCAGGTGAGCCGGCCGAACGAGGGCGCGGGCGCAGGCGCGGTTCCCGCTCCGAGTACGAGCTGCTGCGCGTGATGGTCCACGAGCCGGCGTGGCGGGCTCGCATTGCGGAGCGGCTGGCAACTGTAGAGCTGAGGCCGGGGCCGGAGCGCGAACTGCTCGAGGTCCTGTCGCAGGTAGAGGCGGATGTCGCCGGTGGAGAGCTGCTCGATCAGGTGGAGGGGGAAGCGCGCGGCCTGCTGGTGCAGCTCCTGGCGGAGGAGTGGGGCCAGCTCAACGTGGACGCGATCGTGGACGGCGCGCTAGGCAAGCTGGAGAGCCGCGTGCTGGTCGACCAACTGCGCGCGATAGACCGGCAGATCACCGTTGCAAGTGAGGATGAGAAGGTGGCGCTGGCTCGCGAGAAGGAGTCGCTGAGCCGGCGCATCGCGCGATTGGATCCGGGTTACTGGAACGTCATCACCAGACGGAGGAGTGGCAGTGCACGCTGAACTAACAACGTTATTGAAGCTGCAGGAGAAGGACAAGATCGTCATGGCTCTCGAGGCCGAGCGCGAGGCGCTCGAGCCCGCGCTGGAGGAGCTGAACGGCGCGCTCTCGGGGGCCGAGGAGACCGCGGCCACGGCGCAGGTGCGAGTGGAGGAAGCCGACAAGCGGCGCGGCGAGCTGGATGCCAAGATCGAGGGTTACCGCGTCATGCAGGAACGGCGGCGCCAGAAGCTCGAGTGGGTGCGCGGCGCGAAGGAGGCGTCCAACCTGATGGCCGAGCTCGACCTGGCGCGCTCGGTACTCGCCAAGGAGGAGGCCGAGTGGGTTCGCTCGGCCGACAAGGTGCAGGAAGCGGAGCGCAACGCGGCCGAAGCGGAGACTGCGCTCGAAGAGCTCAAGGCGGAGCAGGCGCCCAAGCGGGAGGAGCTCGCAGCGAAACAGGCCGAGTGCGACGACAATTTGGCGGCGGCGAGCGGCGAGCGCGAAGCGGCGGCCGGAGGCGTGGACGCCGCGAATCAGGAGCGCTACAACCGCATTCGCCGGGGCCGGGCTCCGCTTGCACTGTATCCGCTGCGCAACGGCGCGTGCGGGCACTGCTTCACGTCGGTCCCGCTGCATCGCCGCCAGAAGATCCTCAGCAGCGAGGGGATCGAGTCGTGCGAGGCCTGTGGGGTGCTGATCTACCCCGAGGACGAATGACCGCTGGTCCACTTCGGTGGGCCCTGGCGCCGCCTGCCAGCCCCGAGTTGGTAGCGCCGCTGGCCGGCGCCCTCAACATCCCTCCCGCCCTGGCCGCGCTGCTCGTGCAGCGGGGGTTCACGTCGCCGGAGGAGGCGAAACGCTTCCTGCGGCCGGGTATCCAGTCTCTCAGTGATCCATACGTGCTGCGCGACATGGATCGCGCGGTCGAGCTCGTGGTGCGGGCCGTGCGCGAAGGCCGCCCGATCCTGGTGCACGGCGACTACGACGTGGACGGCCAGTGCGCGACGGCGATGCTCACCCGCGTGCTGCGCGAGGCCGGCGCCGTGGCGATTCCGTTCGTGCCGCACCGCGTGAGCGACGGCTACGACTTCGGCCCCGCTGGCCTGGCGCACGCCAGGGAGCACGGCGCCGGGCTGATCCTCACTTGCGACTGCGGCACGACTGCGGTCGAGCCGGTGCGGGCCGCACGGGACGCGGGCATCGAGGTGGTCGTCACCGATCACCATCTGCCGGGCGTCGTGGCGCCGGCGAGCGCCGTCGTCAACCCGCAGCACCCCGAATGCACATCGCCGCTCAAGCAGCTCTGCGGCACGGGCGTGGCGTTCAAGCTCGCGCAGGCGCTGGTGGCGGAATTGGGGCTCCCCGCCAATCTGCCGTATCACTTCCTGGATCTCGTCGCCCTGGCCACCATCGCGGACGTGGTTCCGCTGACGGGCGAGAACCGACCCCTGGTGCGCTTCGGACTCAAGACGTTGGCGGGCTCCCGCTGGGTCGGCGTGCGAGCCCTGGTGGAGGCGGCGGGCCTGAAGGGCTCCAGCATCAGGGCGGGGCAGGTGGGCTTCACTCTGGCCCCGCGCCTCAACGCGGCGGGGCGGATCGGCGAGGCGATGGACGGCGTTCGGCTACTCCTCACCGACGACGCGGCCGAGGCGAGCACCCTGGCGCGCCAGCTGGAGCAGACGAACGCCCGGCGGCAGGAGATAGATGGGCAAACTCTAGGTGACGCCATCGAGGAGCTGGAGCGCACGGCGGACATCGAGCACGACTACGGGCTGGTTCTCGCGGGCGAGGGGTGGCACCCGGGCGTGATCGGTCTGGCGGCGTCACGGATCGTCGAGCGTTACAATCGGCCGGCGATTCTCATCTCGATGGACGGCGACGAGGGACGCGGATCCGGGCGCAGCATCCCGGCGTTCGATCTGCACGCGGGTCTCTCTGCATGCGCGGATCACCTCGAGCGCTACGGCGGGCACCGTATGGCGGCCGGGCTGACCGTGCGGCGGGACCGGCTCGACGCGTTCCGGGAGGCGTTCAATGAAGCGGCGCACGCGAAGCTCTCTTCCGAGGACCTGATTCCGACGCAGAAGATCGATGCGGTCGTTCCGATGGGGCAGATGGACAGCGAACTGGAGCGGTTGTTGCAGCACCTCGAGCCCTGCGGCTCGGGCAACCCCGCTCCGGTGTTCGGCGTGAGCGGGGCGAGCGCGGCCGACCAACGCAAGGTGGGCACCAACCACCTCAAGTTCACCCTGGCAGACGGGACCGGGAAGCTCCCGGCGATCGCGTTCAACTGGGCCGACCGGGTGGGAACCGACTGGTGGCGGGAGCCCGTCGACGTGGCCCTCAAGCTCGAGAGGAACGAGTGGAGGGGAAGGAGCATGCTCCAGGCCCGGGTTGTACAGATCAAGCCAACGAGCGATGGGGGAAGCGACGGGGCCGATGCGCATCATCGCGGGTGAGTTCGGGGGGCGCGTGCTGCGGCCGCCGGCGGGGCGCAGGGTGCGTCCCACTACCGACCGCGTGCGGGAGGCCTGGTTCAACATCCTGGCCCCGCGACTCGAGGGAGCGAAGGTGCTCGACCTGTTCGCCGGCTCCGGAGCACTGGGTCTGGAGGCGCTCTCTCGCGGAGCGGCGAGCGTGGAGTTCGTGGAGCTCTTGCCGGCGTCCCTCGAGGCGCTGAAGGCAAACGTGGAGTCGCTGGGCGTGGCCGAGCGGGTGCGGATCCGCAGGACCGACGCGCTTCGGTTTGCGGGCCGGCTGGATCCGGAAGCCTACGACGTAGCCGTCGCGGACCCGCCATATGCCACGGATCATGCGGCTGAGCTGCTCGACATCTTCCGCGAGCGCCCTTTCGCCCAGATCTTGGGGTTGGAGCATCGCGTGGCGCTCACCCTGGCCGGTGACGAAACCCGCCGCTACGGCGACATCGCCTTAACCTTTGTGCACGCCCCATGACACGAATAGCGATCTACCCCGGCTCCTTCGATCCCGTGACTCGCGGTCACGAGGACATCGTGCGCCGCAGCCTCCACCTGGCGGACAAGCTCATCGTGGCGGTGGCCGCCAACCAGGAGAAAGAGCCGCTGTTCACGATCGAGGAGCGTGTCGAGCTCCTCAAGACGGCGCTCGGCGACCTGGCCGGCGTCGAGGTGCGCTCGTTCGACGGATTGCTGACCGAGTTCGCGCGCGAGCACGAGGCACGCATCATCCTCCGGGGGTTGAGGGCGTTCAGCGACTTCGACTACGAATCGCAGATGGCGCTGATGAACCGGCAGCTCTACCCGGACATCGAGACCGTCTTCCTCGTACCGGCGCTGCACCTCACCTACGTGAGCTCGAGCCTGGTGCGGGAGGTGGCGCGGCTGCGCGGAGACGTGAGCTCGCTGGTGCATCCAGCGGTGGACGCGGCGTTGAAGGCCAAGCTCGGCAGGTGACGTTCAGGGAGGGACTGCGCGAGCGGGCCGCAGCCGCCGGTCGCACTGTCGTCCTGGCCGAGGGCTGGGACGAGCGCGTGCGCGCCGCTGCACGGACGCTCGAGCGGGAGCACATTGCCGACGTGATCCTGATCGAGCGCTCGATGGCCGGCGATGCCCGGCTGGAGCGCGTGGCGGAGTGGCTTGCGGGTCGCAGGCCCGACAAGGTCAGGGATGGGGCTCACGCCCGGGAGCTGGCCGCCGATCCGCTGCGTTTCGCGGCGTCTTTGGTGGCCCTCGGCGAGGCCGATGCGGCGGTGGGCGGGGCGGTACACCCGACGGCTGACGTGCTGCGGGCAGCCCTGTGGGCGATCGGCCCGGCTCCCGGGATCACGACCGTCAGCGGCGCGTTCTACATGTCGTTCGACGAAACGCCCCAGGGGGCGCTGCTCCAGCTGGTGCGGGAGCGCTGCGACAGCGGTAACGTGCTGACATTCGCCGACTGCGGCGTGGTGCCGGACCCCACGGCGGAGCAGTTGGCCGAGATCGCGCTCGTGGCGGCCCGCGATCACCTGCCGCTGGTGGGCGACGATCCAGTGGTGGCGTTCCTGTCCTATAGCACCAACGGCAGCGCCACGGGGCCGCGGGTTGAGAAGGTGCGCGAGGCAGTGAGCCGGTTCCGGGAGATCGCGCCGGACATGAGGTGCGACGGGGAGTTGCAGGGAGATGCGGCGCTGGTGCCGGCCGTGGCAGATCACAAGGCGCCGTCATCGGAGGTCGGGGGCTGCGCCAACGTGCTGGTCTTCCCCGATCTTGACAGCGGGAATATTGCGTACAAACTGGTGCAACGCCTGGCAGGTGCGACGGCGACTGGTCCGATCCTCCAGGGGCTGGCCCGTCCGATGATGGATTCGTCGCGCGGGGCCACGGCCGAGGATGTGGTGGACGTAGCCGCGGTGGGCCTGCTGCAGGCAAGGGCGCCGACCGGGCATACACTCGAGGAGGAAGCATGAGCTTCACGGTGCGGAAGGACGATGCGACCGGCGTCGTGCACGTGCGCATAGACGGGCAGTTGATCGTGGGCAACCGGCACGATCTCAAGAAGAAGGTGCTGGATGCGATGGAGGAGGGAGAGCGCAAGATCGTGATCGACTTCACCGAGACCGGCTACATCGATTCCTCGGGACTCGGCGTGCTGGTCTCGCTGTCGAAGAAGATCCGCGAGGTTGGTGGCGACCTTCGCCTGGCCGGGCTCAACGACGATCTCAGGACGCTGTTTGAGCTCACCAAGCTCGACACCCTGTTCACGATCATGGGCTCGGCGGAGGAGGCGGCCGGCTCGTTCTGATTACGTGACGGCTCCCCTCCGGCTGTATGTCCGCCGGAGCGAGACGCCCGAACCGGACAGCGACGCCCGTCGCGTCCGCATCTCGCTCCGGGTGCCGACCGACCTCGACGTGGTCGAGGAGACGGTCGATCTCGTCGCCCGCCATTGCCTGGCGTGTGGCGTGCCGCCGCGCGCGGCGCGCTTCGTTGTTCGCGTCGTGCTGTGCGAGACGCTCGCCAACGCCATTGTCCACGGCAACCAGATGGACCCGTCCAAGCGGGTGGAGGTACGCGTGGAGGTCGGTTCCTCGGAGGTCTCGCTGCACGTGTGCGACGAAGGCAACGGATTCAATCCCAGCCTGATTCCCGATCCCACGGAGCCCGAGCGCATCGACCTCGCCCAGGGCAGGGGCCTCTTTCTCATCCACCAACTGGTGGACGAGGTGCACTTCAACGAACGGGGGAACGCGATCTGCATGATCATGCGCCGCGAATAGAGCGGCTGGACGGCATCCTGCGCTCGTTGGGTACGATGGCCGGATGTCATCTGCGTCTGTGGCGCTATGGGCGCGGGCGCCTGCGGCCCGTTCTGGGCGCGGGCGACGCCCCGGCGCCGCGCGTCGACGTGGACGAGAACGGCGTGGTGACTCCGGCCGAGCCGGGGCGGTGGCTCGCGCGCGTTTCGGACACGGGCGGCTACTGGTACGAGATCGTGGACGCTGAGAGCGATCCCGCAGAGGCCGCCGAGACGCTGGCTCCGCTCCTCGCGAGCCTGCTGGACCGCGAGCGCGACACGCTGCGTCTCGCCAAGCAGCTGGCGTCCCGTTACGAGGAGATCGAGCTGCTCTACACGATCAGCGAGACGCTGGGGCGCACCATCAGACTGGAGGAGGCCGCCCGGACCATCCTCACCGAGGTGAGCGACGTCGTGGGGGCCAGGCGGGCGTCCATCTTCGTGCACGATGAGGATGGGGCCATCCTTCGGCCCGTGGCCGCGCTCGGGAAGGATGTGGACCTGCTCCACGACCTCAGCGTGGACGATCCCAAATCCATAACGACTCGCGTGTTCCGCACCGGCGCCGCGGTGGAGCACGATCCGCGCGAGCCGCATGAGCCCAATCCGGCGGTGCACGGCGATCGCGGGTATCGCGGCTCTGCATTTCTCTCGGTGCCCATCGTGTATCCGACCGCCGACGGCGAGAAGCGCCCCATCGGCGTAATCAACCTCACCGACCGCATCGGGACCGACGCGTTCAGCGGCGGCGAGCGGCGACTGGTGAACGCGGTGGCCTCCCAGATCGGCGCGGCCATCGAGAACGCGCGGCTGGTGGAGCGGGACCTCGTGCGGCAGCGGGTCACGCAGGAGCTGGAGCTGGCGCACGGACTGCAGATGAAGCTGCTCCCCAGCCCCGACATCCTCGGGCCGGGGGTGGACCTGGCCGCTCGCTGCGTCCCCGCGCGGAGCGTGGGCGGCGACTTCTACGACTTCATGCGCCTTCCCAAGGGCCGCATGGGAGTGATGCTGGGCGATGTGTCGAGCCACGGCTTCTCGGCCGCGCTCATCATGGCCCTGGTGCTCTCCGCGGCCGGCATCCACGCGGAGGAGGTGAGCTCCCCCGACGCGATGCTGCGGCGCCTGCTCGAATCGGTCGCCCAGGAGCTGGCCGAGACCGAGATGCACCTGTCGTTGTTCTACGGTGTGTTGGATCCGGAGGCCGGTAGGCTGCGCTACGCGAACGCCGGGCACCCCCACGCGTTCTGCGTGCGTGCCGACGGCACGGCGGAGCGTCTCGGCGCCACCTCGCCGCCCCTGGGATTCACCGAGGCCGACACGCTCAAGGCGGTGCAGACGTCCTGGACCAACGGCGAAGACCTGTTGCTCCTGTTCTCCGACGGAATCGTGGACGCGCGCAACGAGGCGGGTGAGATGCTCGGAGAGGCGCGGGTCCTCGAGGTCGTGGCCGAGCACCGCGCCGAGACCAGCGGCGAGATCATCGACGCCGTCCTCGCGGAGGCCGCGGCATTCGAGGCGCAGGCGACCGACGACCGCACGATCCTCGCGCTTCGCATCTAGTGGGTCGCCGACTCGGCCAGCACTTCCTGTTCGACCCCGCGATCCTGGACCGGATCGTGGACGCGCTGGATCCCTCAGACACAGACGTCGTCATCGAGATCGGGCCGGGGATCGGGACGCTCACGGAGCGCCTCGCGGCGCGTGTGCGGCGGGTGATCGCGATCGAGAAGGATCGGGAGTTGGTCGGTCGTTTGAGGGAAGGGTATGGCAACGACGGGGAAGGGGGAAAGGGGAAAGGGGAAGGGTGGGCATCGCTGCCGGCCAATGTCTCCGTGGTGGAAGGGGATGCGCTGGAGCTCGACTGGCACGGCCTCATCGCGGAGGCCACCGTTCCCCCTTCCCCCTCCCCCGTTCCCGGCAGTTACAAGATCATCGGCAACATCCCCTACGCCATCACCTCTCCGCTCATCGAGAAGGCCCTCACACCGCCGCTTCCTGGGGTGGTCGTATTCCTTGTTCAGCGCGAAGTGGCCGATCGGGTGGCCGCCGAACCGGGCAGCAAGGTCTATGGCGGGCTCTCGGTTGGGGTTCAGACGGTGGCGGGCGCAGAGCGGCTGTTCACGGTGCGCGCGGGCGCGTTCAAACCGCCGCCCAGGGTGGACTCAGCGGTCGTGCGCTTCACACCCATGCCGGATCCGCTCGTCGCGCCGCGCGACCACGCGGAGTTTCGCCGCTTCGTGACGGCGCTCTTCGGCAGACGGCGCAAGCAGCTGCGGGGAGCGATCAGGGGCGTGACTGGTAGGGAGCGGGCCGATGTCGAGGCCGAGCTCGTTCGACTCGGAATCGAGCCTACCGTGAGGTGCGAGACACTCCCCCCGGCGGACTTCGTCAGGTTGTTCGACGCGTTCGCTTGAGTGATGCCCGTTGAGGCGGGCGCGGTGCCGGCGGTAGATTGCTTCGCATGACTGAGGGAGTGCACGCCGCGCCGCGCGGTACGCTCGTGGATCGTGCCCTGCGCAAGCTGAAGGGCGGGACGACCGACAGCTTGACGCTGGCGCGGGACGTGCTGGGCCTGGCGCACGCGTCGCGCGCGATTGCGGAGCGGGTCGCCGTAGCGCTGCTCGGGTCGGATCCACGCGTGCGGCAGATCCACGACGGCCGCTGGGCCCTCGCGGCCGACGTCGCGGGAACGCCGCCGCTTGCGGCGGCGACGTTCGCAGTGGTGGACGTTGAGACCACGGGCACGCGGTTCGCGCGCGGCGACAGAATCACTGAGCTGGCCGTGGTGACGTTGTCGGGGGGCCGGATAGACGTGGCGCTCGAGACCCTGGTGAATCCGGAGTGTCCGATTCCCAGCTTCATCGCCTCGCTCACGCGGATCTCCAACGACATGGTCCGGGACAAGCCCACCTTCGGTGAAATCGCGGACGACGTGCTCGCGGCGCTGGCGGGGCGGGTCTTCGTGGCCCACAACGTCCGCTTCGACTGGGGCTTCATGGCGAGCGAGGTGCGGCGCAGCCGCGACCTCGATCTGGAAGGCCCGCGGCTCTGCACCGTGCGGCTGGCGCGCCGCCTGCTGCCGGGACTCAAGTCACGAGGACTCGACAGCGTGGCCGCCTACCTGGGAGTGGAGATCACCGACCGGCACCGTGCCCGCGGCGATGCCATAGCGACGGCGCACATCCTGAGGCACCTGCTCGAGCGGGCCGAAGAGCAGGGCATTCTGACACTGGCAGACTTGCAGCAGCTCGCACGGCGGCGCCGGCGCCGCAAGAGCGCGCTGCCGAAGTCGATGGAAGAGCTATGACACTCGTGACCACGTTTCGCGTCGGGACGGTGACCTGCCACGCGCTCGAGGGCGGCCGCCTGTGGCTGGACGGCGGCGCCATGTTCGGCGTAGTGCCGAAGCCGCTGTGGGAGAAGCGGATCGCGCCGGATGAGCGCAACCGGATTCCGCTCGGGCTGCGCTGCCTGCTGGTCGAGCACGAGGACGGGCTGGTGCTGGTGGACACGGGGGTCGGCAACAAGGAGTCGGCAAAGTTCAGGGATATCTACGGGGTGGAGAACCCTGGAACGCGGGGCCCCACCCAGTTGGAAGACGCCCTGGCTGAGGCGGGCTTCGTGGCCTCGGACGTCCGCTATGTCATCAACACGCACCTCCATTTCGATCACGCGGGCGGCAACACGTTTGTCGCGACCGAAGGAGGCGAGCCCCAGGTCGCATTCCCGAACGCCGCCTACGTGGTGCAGCAGGCCGAGCTCGCGTTTGCCGCGCGCACCAATGAGCGCACCGCGGCGAACTATCTGCCGCTCAACTTCGCTCCGATCGCGGCGGCCGACCGGTGGCGGCCGGTGAGTGGGGAAGCGGAGCTCTTGCCCGGAATCCACCTGCTTCCGACCCCGGGGCACACGCCTGACCACCAGTCGGTTCTGGTGACCAGCGGGGGGGAGAGCGCCTGTTTCCTGGGTGATCTCGTGCCCACGGCCGCCCACCTGCCGCTGCCCTGGATAATGGGGTACGACCTCGAGCCGCTGGTCACACTCGAGACCAAGCGCGAGCTGTTGGCCCGGGCCGAGGCGGAGGACTGGCTGCTGGTGTTCGAGCACGATCCGGAGCGGGGGCTCGGACGGGTGGTGAGCGACGGCAAATCATACCGTTTCGCGCCGCTTGACACCCCGGAGGGGGGCGGCTAAGTTCCGCAACCACAATCTGATAAGCAAGCGCCCGCGAGCGCTTCGCCCTCCTGCCGCCGGCCCGGTGCCGAGCGTGCGTTCAGGGTTCCGACGACCAGACGGGGGCGAGTGTCCCCGCTGACTACGGACTCCGGAGGGATCGGGTCCGTTTTTTTGTTTCGTTTTTGAGGAGGAGCCCCAACTGGCTGTTCAAAACGACAAACAGAGGGTTCGGGTGAACGAACAGATCCGGATCAGCCCGGTGCGGTTGATCGGGGCAGACGGAGAGCAAGTCGGCGTAGTGCCAGTCGATGAAGCGCTCGAGAAAGCCCGCACCCTGGGCCTCGACCTGGTCGAGGTGGCGCCGGCGGCGCGGCCGCCCGTAGTGAAGATCATGGATTACGGGAAGTATCGCTTCGAGCAGGCCAAGGCGGCTCGGGCGGCGCGCAAGAAGCAGCACAATATCCAGGTCAAAGAGGTGAAGTACAGGCCGGGGATCAGCGACCACGACTTCGAGTTCAAGACCCGGCACGCGCGCACTTTCCTGGAAGAGGGCAACAAGGTCAAGGTGACCATGATGTTTCGCGGCCGGCAGGTGACGCACCCGGAACTGGGCAGGGAGGTGCTGGAGCGGGTGTACAACGCGCTCGAGGACGTCGGGAAGATAGAGATGCGCCCGAAGCTCGAGGGCCGGAACATGACGATGGTAATGGCGCCGAAGTAGCGACGGCGGGAGGCAGGTAGGAGGCCCGCCGGGATGCCTGTGAACCACGAGTACACGAAGGACGTAGACATATGCCGAAGATGAAAACCAAGCGGGGCGCCGCGAAGCGGTTCAAGATCACCGGTAAGGGCAGGGTGAAGCGGCGGCGCGCGTTCAAGAGCCACATCCTGACGAAGAAAGACCCGAAACGTAAGCGGCGCTTGCGCCAGGCGACCCTGGTTTCCCCCCAGGAAGAGCGCAACATCAAGCGTCTGCTGAACGGATAGGAGCGAGCGATGCCCAGAGTGAGAAGCAACGTCGCCCGCCTCAAGCGGAAGAAGAAGATCATGCGCGCCGCCAAAGGCGCGCGTGGTGGGCGCAGCAAGCTGTACAAGTCGGCCAAGGAGAACGTCGAGCGCGGACTCCGTTACGCGTACCGCGACCGGCGCCGCCGCAAGCGCGATTTCCGCAGGCTGTGGATCGTGCGGATCAACGCGGCAGCCCGGCTGCACGACCTCTCCTACAGCCGGTTCATGTCCGGCCTCAGGAAGGCTGGAGTAGAAGTCAACCGCAAGGTCCTGGCTGACCTGGCGGTTCGCGACCCGGCGGCGTTTGGTGAGCTGGCGGAGGTAGCGAAGCAGAGTCTCTAGCAGCTCGGGCTCCAATGCCGAACACCGCTTCCCCCCAAGCCGAGCTCGAGGCGATCGCGCAGGCGGTGGACCGTGTGGCCACCGCTGACGCAGCGACGCTGGCGCAGCTCAAGACCGAATACCTCGGCCGCAAGGCCGGAAGGCTGACCGCCATCCTGCGCTCGGTCTCGGGCCTCCCGCCCGAGGAGCGGCGAGCAGTTGGCAGGCGCGCCAACGAGCTGAAGCAGGAGTTGGAAGCGGCGATCTCCTCCCGGGAGGCCGCTCTCAAGTCGGAGGCCGCGCGCCCGTCCGGCGTGGACTGGACGATGCCGGGTCGCCACCGGTGGCGCGGGGCGAAGCACCCCGTGGCCGCGGTAGTTGACGAGATCTGCGAGATCTTCCGCGAGCTCGGCTTCACGCGCGTCTCCGGTCCCGAAGCTGAGACCGAAGATTACAACTTCACCAAGCTCAACATCCCGCTGGATCACCCCGCCGCGGACGAGCACGACACCTTCTACCTCGGGCCCGGCGTGCTGCTGCGGACCCATACGTCTCCGGTGCAGGCACGCACGATGGAGCGCTACCAGCCGCCGATCCGCATTGTGGTGCCCGGCGTCGTGTACCGCCGTGACCCGTTCGACCCGTCGCACTCGCCCATGTTCGAGCAGATCGAGGGCCTGGTCGTGGACGAGGGTGTGAGCTTCGTGGACTTCAAGGCCGGCATCGACTACTTCGTGAAGCACTTCTTCACGGCGGACACGGCTGTTCGGTTCCGTCCGTCGTTCTTCCCGTTCACCGAGCCGTCGGCCGAGGTGGACGTGCAGTGCCAGATCTGCCACGGGAGCGGTTGCTCGACGTGCAAGCAGACGGGCTGGCTCGAGATCATGGGGTGCGGCATGGTGCACCCCGCGGTGTTCGAGAACTGCGGCATCGATGCGGAGCGGTACACGGGCTACGCGTTCGGGATGGGAATGGAGCGGATCACGATGCTGCGGCACGGCATCCCGGATATCCGCTTGCTGTTCGAGAACGACATGCGCTTCCTCTCACAATTCGTGCAGTAGCCATGCTCGTTTCCGCCAACTGGTTGTCGGCCATGCTGGGCCGCGAGCTGGACCCGGAAGATGCCGCCGAGCGGCTGGCGATGCTCGGCGCGCCGGTGGAGGCGATCGAGCACGTGCGACCCGCTCTCGATGACATCGTCATCGGCGTCGTCGAGAAGGTCGAGAAGCATCCTAATGCCGACCGCCTCACGCTGTGCCACGTGGACGCCGGAAAGGACGTCGTGGAGGTCGTTTGCGGCGCCCCCAACGTACGCGAGGGAGCCAAGTATCCCTACGCGGCCGCCGGCACGGTGCTGCCCGGCGGGCTCGAGCTGGAGGCGCGCAAGATCCGGGGCATCGTGTCCAACGGGATGCTGTGCTCGGCCAGGGAACTGGAGCTCGGCACGGAGCACGAGGGCATCATGGAGGTGCGCACGGACGCCGCGCCGGGAACGCCGCTGCTCGAGGCCATGCAGCTCGCCGACACGCGGATGGACCTGGAGGTGACCCCGAACCGTGGGGACCTGCTGGGACACAAGGGCGTCGCGCGCGAGCTGGGGGCTGCCTACGGAGCGCCGGTCAAGCTCGCCGCCATTCCGGACGCCCCGGCGGAGGGCCCGGCGCCGCGCTCGGTGAAGGAGATGGGCACGGTCGACGGCGTCGAGATCAGCATCGAGGATGTGGAGGGCTGCCCGCGCTACATGGGCGCCGTGATCCGGGGCGTGACGGTCGGTCCCTCGCCGGCGTGGCTCGAGGCCCGACTGCGCGGCATCGGACAGAGGCCCATCAACAACGTTGTGGACGCCACGAACTACATCCTGTTCGAGTTGAACCAGCCGCTGCACGCGTTCGACCTCGCAATGGTCCGCGGCAACAGGATCATCGTGCGGCAGGCGCACCCGGGCGAGCAGATGGTCACGCTGGATGGTGAGAAGCGCGAGCTCACGCCGGAGATGACGATGATCTGCGACGGCGAGGGCCCCACCGCGATCGCCGGCGTGATGGGAGGCGGTGACTCGGAGGTCTCGGACGAGACCGGCGACGTGCTGCTGGAGTGCGCGTACTTCGATCCCAAGCGGATCCGGGCGACGCGCTGCACGCTCAAGACAAGCACAGAGGCGTCGTATCGCTTCGAGCGGGGCACCGACATCGAGGGCATGGCCGGTGTATTGCGCCGCGCCGTCGCCCTCATTCGCGCGGTGGCGGGGGGCGAGGAGCGTGAAGCGGCGATCGACGTGTATCCCAAGCCGCGCAAGGCGCAAGCGGTGTTCCTCAGGCCGGCGCGGGTGGAGCACGTGCTGGGTACGCCGGTTCCGCAGCAAGAGATCGAGCGCCTGCTCCTCAGCGTCGGATTCCCGGTGGCGCCCAAGGACGGCCGGCTCCACGTGCAGGTCCCGGGCTGGCGCCCGGACATCACGCGCGAAGTTGATCTCATCGAGGAGGTCGCCCGGCTCAAGGGCTACGACTCGTTCCCGGTGGAGCTGAGGCCGCTCAGGCCGAGCGTCGTGCCGGACGATCCGGTGGAGCCGGTCAATGCGCGTGTGCGTGGGGTACTGACCGCGCTCGGCCTCAACGAGGCCCGCTCCCTCTCGCTCAGCAGCCAGGCAAGCGAGGACGCGGTGCGGCTGCTCAACCCGCTGTCGGCCGAGGAATCCCACCTGCGCCAGGACCTTCTGAGCGGGCTGGTCCGCTCTGCGGAGCGCAACTGGGCAGTGCGCGAGCGCGACATCCGGCTGTTCGAGATGGGCACGGTGTTCCACGCGGGGAGCGAGGGGGTGCCGCGGGAGTCGCTGTGGCTGGCCGCGGTGATCTCGGGTGCGAGCGCGCCGCCCCACTGGTCGAGCTCGGGCAAGTCGCCCGATTACGACCTATGGGACGTGAAGGGTATGTTCGAAGAGGCGGCGCGCGCCGCCGGCGCAGGCGGCAGCGTCGTTGCCGCCGCAGCCGGGTGGGAATTGCGCGACGCCTCGGGCGAGCAGCGCGGGCGGGCCGGAATGCTCGAGGCAGACAGTCCGGCCTGGGCGGCGCCTCTGTTCGGGTTCGAGCTCTCGGTCTCTGACGCCGAGCAGCCGTACGTGGCCCACCGTGCGTTGGCGACCACGCCGCCGGTGGAGCGGGACGTTGCCCTGGTGATCCCCGACGGCGTTACCGCGCAAGCGGTCGAGAGCGCGATGCGCGAAGTCGGAGGTGCGCTGCTGGTGGACACCCGCGTGTTCGACGAGTACAGTGGCGAGGGAGTCCCTGGGCGCAGCGTAGCCTGGCGACTGATCTTCCGCGCGCCAGACACGACCCTGCGCGAGGAAGAGGTGGATGAGGTGCTTAAGGGGGTCTTAGCGACGCTCAAGGAGCGGCTTGGTGTCGAACGACGAGAGGCCTGAACTCCAGGCGCTGGAGGAGCTCGAGCGAGCCATTGCGGACCTGGGCGGCGAGCTGTCGTCGTGGCGGCGGCGGGCGCTCCGGGCCGAGGGCGAGCAGGCCGAGCTGGGCGCGGGCTACGACGCCGTGGGCAATCGCGAGCGCATCATGGAGCTGGAAGCCGAGAACAAGGAAATCCTGAGCCGCCTCGCAGCCGCTCGCACGAGGGTGAACGAGCTGCTTGGGCGGCTGCGCTTTCTCGAAGAGCAGGTGTCGATCGAGGAGCAGGCCCGGTGACCGCCAAGAAGACGGTCGTAAAGGTCACGATCGGAGGCGACGAGTACTCGCTCAAGTCGGACCGGCCGCCGGAGTACACGCGGGCGGTCGCCGAGCACCTGGACCGCGCCCTCAAGGAAGTGTTCCAGGTCGGAGCCATCGTCGAGACCCACAAGGCGGCCGTCCTCGCCGCCCTCGCGATTACCGACGAGCTGTTCCAGTCGCGCCACTCCCAGGCGGAGCTGGCCGAGCGGATCAAGGCCCTCACGACCGAGGTTTCCCGCCTGTTGCCCCCCGCCAAACGCCCCGCCTAGCGGCCCGTTTGCCTCGCCGCCGACCGCGGCGTAGATTGCTGTAGCGCCAGTACTTGGGGCGCTTTGCACCTCCCAACCCATGGTTATCGCGGCGCATGCCCTCGGGGCGGTTGCTGCCGCTGGAGATAGATTCATGCCAACCGATCTCGGGCCCGTGATCGTGGCCGTCCTCGTCGGAGCAGTTGTCGCCGGGGCGGTCTTTTTCATGCTCGGGCGGCGCGCGGAGAGGCGGGAAGCGGAACGGCAGGGCCGCTCGGCCGAGCAGCAAGCGGATCAACTCCTGGGCCAGGCCCGGCGCGACGCCGATTCCGCCAAGCACGAAGCGCTGCTGCAGGCCAAGGAGGAATCACTCGAGCTGCGCGAGCGGTGGGAGCGTGAAGAGAAGGAGCGGCGCGACGAGTTGGACCGCCACCAGCAGCGGCTGGAGGAGCGGGAGACGCTCATCGACCGCAAGCTCAATGCGCTGGACGACCGCGAGCGGGAGCTGCAGCGCCTCGAGCAGTCGGTGGCGGACCGGCGGAAATCGGTGCAGCAGCGGGAAGAGGAGCTCGAGGAGCTGAGCGCCGAGACGCGCAAGCGGCTGGAGCGGGTAGCCGGGCTGTCGACCGAGGATGCCAAGAAGGAACTGGTCAACGAGATGACCGAGGCTGCGCGGAGCGACGCGGCCGCCACAGTCCGCGACATCAAGGAAGAAGCCAAGCGCACGGCGGATCGAGAAGCGAAGAAGATCATCGCCATGGCGATCCAGCGTCTCTCCGCAGACCACACCACAGAGAACACCGTTTCGGCGGTTTCACTTCCCAGCGACGAGATGAAGGGCCGCATCATCGGACGCGAGGGCCGCAACATCCGCGCGTTTGAGACCGCCACGGGTGTGGACGTGATCATCGACGACACGCCCGACACAGTGGTAGTGTCGTGTTTCGACCCGATCAGGCGCGAGGTGGCGCGACGCGCACTCGAAAGCCTCATCTCGGACGGCCGCATCCATCCGGGGCGCATCGAGGAGGTAGTCGAGAAGGTGCGCAACGAGCTGGAGCAGCAGCTCGCGGAGACCGGTGAGGAGACCGTCTACGAGCTGGGCATCCGCGGCATGCACCCGGAGCTGGTCAAGCTCGTCGGGCGCATGAAGTACCGCACCTCGTACGGGCAGAACATGCTGGCCCATTCCAAGGAGGTAGCCTGGCTCGCGGGCATACTGGCCGAGGAGCTCAAGCTCGACGTACCCCTTGCCAAGCGCGCGGCCCTGCTGCATGACATCGGCAAGGTGCTCACGCACCAGCACGAGGGAACCCACGTGCAGCTCGGCGTCGAGGTAGCCAAGCGGTACAACGAGCACAAGGTCGTGATCAACGCCATCGCCGCGCACCACGACGATGAGCCGCACGAGTCGACGGTCTCGATGATCGTACAGGCCGCGGACTCCGCGAGCGCTGCCCGGCCCGGAGCGCGCCGCGAGGCGTTCGAGACCTACGTGAAGCGTCTGAGCAACCTCGAGGAGATCGCGACCAGTTTCAAGGGAGTGGAGAAGGCCTTCGCCATCCAGGCGGGGCGGGAGATCCGCATCGCGGTGCTGCCGGACCAGATGGGCGACGACGGCGCCGCGGAGCTGTCCGAACAAGTCGCGCGCAAGGTGGAGAGCGAGTTGCAGTATCCGGGACAGATAAAAATCGTGGTAATCCGAGAAACGAGGGCCGTAGACTTTGCCCGCTAAGATCATCGATGGAAAAGCCATAGCAGAGGAGATGCGCGCCGAGCTGGCGACGCAAATCGAGGAACTCAAACAGCAGGGCGTTACGCCGGGACTCGCCGTGCTGCTCGTGGGGGAGGACCCCGCGAGCCAGGTCTATGTCCGCATGAAGGGCAAGGCCTGTGAGAAACTGGGGATGAGGAGCGAGACGATCACCCTGCCGGCGGATGCCACGGAGGCCGAGGTGCTCGAGGTGGTCGAGCGGCTCAACTCCGACCGCGACATCCACGGGTACCTGGTGCAGCTCCCGCTCCCCGACCAGATCAACGAGAAGCGCGTGCTGTTTAGCATCAAGCCGGAAAAGGACGTGGACGGGTTCCACCCTGTGAACATCGGCAAGGTGCAGATCGGGGATCCGACCGGGTTCCGGCCGGCCACACCCTACGGCGTGCAGCAGATGCTCGTTCGGAGCGGGGTGGAGATCTCCGGCGCGCACGTGGTGATCGTGGGACGCTCGAACATCGTGGGCCGTCCTGCGGCGGCCCTGCTGCTGCACAAGGGAGAGGGCGGCAACGCCACCGTCACCGTGTGCCACTCGCGCACCAAGGACCTTCCCGGGATGACGCGGCAGGCCGACATCCTGATCGCCGCGATCGGCTCGCCGGAGTTCGTGAAGGGCGACTGGGTGAAGCCGGGCGCCGCGGTCATCGACGTGGGCGTGAACCGCGTGGACGATGCGAGCGCCAAGAAGGGCTACCGCCTGGTGGGCGATGTGGACTTCGAGGCGGCAAAGGAAGTGGCTTCGGCGATATCGCCGGTGCCGGGTGGTGTCGGGCCGATGACGATCACGATGTTGCTCTACAACACCGTCCAGGCCGCGCGGCAGTGGGTGGGCTAGACCTCTTCGGCCAAGCACCACCCGCATCTGCCGAAGGGGCGTGGAGCGTGGCGGACGTCACGCGCCGTGCCCGCCAACTGATCGAGTCCGGGTTCCAGCTTGTCTGGGTACGGGGGGAGGTGACCGGATTCAAGTCGTACCGGTCGGGACACTGGTATTTCACCCTGCGAGACGCGCAGGCCCAGGTGCGCTGTGTCATGTGGCGCCGCGACAACGAGCGGCTTCCCGCCGATCCGGAAGACGGGATGGAAGTAATCGTCGAGGCCAGGCCCTCGGTGTGGGAGGAGCGGGGCGAGTTCCGACTCGGCGTAAAGCGCCTCATTGCCACCGCGGAGGGCGGACTTTGGCAGCTCCAGCTCGAGCGGGCCAGGGCAGCGCTCGAGCTGGACGGGTTGCTCGATCCTGCGCGCAAGAGGCCGCTGCCGCAGTATCCCCGACGCATCGCGATAGTGACCAGCCCGGACGGCGCCGCCCTGCGCGACGTCGTATCGGTGATCGGCCGGCGCTGGCCGCTGACGGAGTTGTGGGTCGTGCCCACCATGGTGCAGGGTGAAGGCGCCGAGGACGAGCTGTGCGCCGCACTGGAGACGGCGGGCAGGATCCCGGAGGTAGATCTGGTGATCGTGGGGCGGGGCGGAGGATCGCGCGAGGACCTGTGGGCGTTCAACAGCGAGCGCGTCGCGCGCGCGGTCGCCGCCGTGCCTGTGCCCACGATCTCCGCCGTGGGTCACGAGACCGATGTCGCGCTCACCGATCTGGTGGCCGATCTCAGGGCGGCGACCCCGTCCACGGCGGCGGAGGCGGCGGTCCCGGACCGAAAGGCGGCGGCTCAGAGCGTGGCGGCGCTGGGGCGCCGGTTGGCGCGCGGGCTCGCGCGCCCCGTCGAACTGGGGCAGGAGAGGCTCGAGCGCACTTCGGACCGGCTGAGCTTGAGCATGCAGTCGCAGCTCGAGCGGCGCGCAGCGGTGGTGGAGCAACTGGGCGCCACGCTCGATGCGCTGAGCCCGCTCAAGGTGCTGGAGCGGGGCTACGCCGTGGCGCGCGACGAGGCGGGGAAGGTGCTCAAGCGGGCGGCGCAGTTCTCACCCGGGCTCGCCTTCCGTCTGGCGCTGGCCGACGGTGAGGTCCGCGCGCGCACTTCGGAGAGCGATCATGAGTGATGCCAAGCCTTCGTTCGGTGCCGAGTTGGAGCGGCTCGAGGCGATCGTGCGCGAGCTGGAGAACTCCGACATCGATCTCGACCGTGCCCTCGAGCTGTTCGAGGAGGGCGTGGGGCGCCTCAAGGGCGCCCGAAAGCTGCTCCGTGAATCGGAGCTCACGGTGAAGCGCGTACTGGAGGAGTCCGACGGTGCCATCAGCACCGACGACCTCGACGGCTGACCTGCAGGAGTTCCTGGCCGCCGCGCGGGAGTCTGTGAACCGGCAGCTCGGGATCTGGTGCGCACGAATCGAGGGGGAGATCGGCGGACCCGTGGGGGAGGCCATGGCGTACAGCATGGCGGCTCCGGGGAAGCGGCTGCGGCCCGCGCTCGTGATCGCCGCACACCGGGAGCTGGGTGGATCTGGCGATGCGACGGAGCTGGCTGCGGCGGTCGAGGTTGTCCACACCTACTCGCTGGTACACGACGACCTCCCCTGCATGGACGATGACGACCTCAGGCGCGGGAGGCCGACCACGCACGTCGCGTTCGACGTGGGGACGGCCCTCATGGCGGGCTACAGGCTCGTTCCGCTCTCCGCACGCATTCTGGCGAGCGGGGCAGCGACGCTCGGCCTTCCGGACGAGCGGCTCAGCGCCATCTCGACCGAGCTGTACCGTGCGGCAGGCGCCTCCGGAATGGTCGCTGGTCAGGTGCTTGATCTGGAGGCCGAAGGTCGCAGCGTCACGCTCGACGAGCTCGATCGCATCCACCGCTGCAAGACCGGAGCGCTGATAACGGCGAGCGCAGTGATCGGGGGACTGGCGGCGGGGGCGGATCCGGCGGCGGTCGATACGCTGCGCGCGTACGGAAGGGAGATCGGCCTCGCATTCCAGATCGTGGACGATATCCTCGACATGACGGGCACATCCGAGGAATTGGGAAAGACGGCCGGCAAGGACGCGGCCCAGCACAAGGCGACTTTCGCGACTCTGCTGGGGCTCGAGGAGGCCGCAACGGCGGCGCGGCAGCATGCGCAAAGCGCCATAGACCTCCTCGGGGGGCACGGGATAGATTCCAAGCTCCTCACCGGCCTGGCGCGTTATATCTTGGAGCGGAAGAAGTAGCGGACTGATGGCTCAATTGCTGGATTCCATTCGCGAGCCCGCCGACGTCAAGAAGCTGTCGCGCGAGGAGCTGGTGCAGCTGGCAGACGAGGTGCGCCAGCGTCTCATCGACGTGGTGTCGGAGACGGGCGGTCACATCGGCGCGGGACTGGGCGTAGTCGAGCTCACCGTGGCCCTGGCGTACTGTTTCGACTCGCCGCGCGACAAGCTGCTGTTCGACGTGGGGCACCAGGGCTACCCCTGGAAGGTCCTGACCGGGCGCAACGAGCGGCTGCCCACGCTGAGGCAGAGCGGCGGGCTCTCCGGCTTCCTGCGGCGCGACGAGAGCGAGCACGACATCTTCGGCGCCGGCCATGCCGGAACCGCGATGTCGGCCGCCTTCGGAATCGCGACGGCGCGCGACATGCTGGGCGAGGACTACGACGTGGTCGCAGTGGTTGGCGACGGCGCCATGACCTGCGGGCTTCCCTACGAGGCCATGAACAACGCCGGCCCCTCGGAGCGGAACCTCATCATGGTGCTCAACGACAACGGCATGTCCATCGCCCCCAACGTCGGTGCGATGAGCAAGTACCTCGGCGCCATAATCGCGAGCCCGTTCACGAATCGCATGCGCGGCCACGTGAAGCACCTCATCGAGAAGGCCTCCCACCTCGTGGGCGGCGACCGCATGGTGGACCTCGCCCGCACGATTGAGGAGAGCATCAAGAACCTGTGGTCGCCCGGCATGCTGTTCGAGGAGCTGGGCTTTCGCTACTTCGGGCCGATCGACGGCCACAACATGGATACGCTGCTCAAGACGTTCGAGCTCGTGAAGACGCTCGACGGCCCGCGGGTCGTGCACGTCGTGACGGAAAAGGGCAAGGGCTTTCCGCTGCAGGAGCCCCACCCCGAGAAGTTCCACGCGCGCAACCCATACGATCCTGCCACCGGCGTGCTGCGGCCCAAGGCCTCCGGACTGCCGGGTTGGACCGACTTGTTCGGGACCGCGATCAGCGAGCTGGCCACCGAGTACCCCAGGATGGTCGCGATCACGGCGGCGATGCCCTCGGGCACCGGCACGGATCTGTTCCAGAAGAAGTGGCCCGACCGGTTCTTCGACGTGGGGATCGCCGAGGGCCATGCCACCACGTTCGCCGCCGGCCTGGCGACGCAGGGCATTCGGCCGATCGTCGCCATCTACTCGAGCTTCATGCAGCGCGCCTACGACAGCATCATCCACGACGTAGCGATCCAGAACCTGCCGGTCGTTTTCTGCATGGACCGCGCCGGAATGGTGGGGGCCGATGGGCAGACCCACATGGGACTGTACGACATCGCGTACCTGCTGCCGGTGCCGAACATGACGATAACGGCGCCCAAGGACGGGACGGAGCTGATCGGACTGCTGCGCTGCGCCCTGGAGCATGACGGGCCATTCTCCATGCGCTATCCGCGCGACAGCGCACCGGCGGCGGCGCCACCGGCGGCCGAGGTCGCGGCTACCCCGTACGGCACCTGGGAGGTGCTGCGCGAGGGCAGCGACTGTGGTATCCTGGCCGTGGGCGTGATGTGCGAGCCGGCGATGCAGGCGGCGGAGCGGCTGGCGCAGGACGGGTTCGATGTCACCGTGGTGAACTGCCGCTTCATCAAGCCGCTGGACCGCACCATGCTCGAGGGACTGGTCGGCGATCACCGGCTGCTGCTCACCGTGGAGGATGGCATCGACGTGAACGGGTTCGGCGCCTACGTTGCCGCCGCGGTGGAGAGCATGGCACCGGACGTGCGGGTGGAGGTTGCCGGGATTCCCGACCGCACCTATGAGCACGCCCCGCGCGGCGAGCAACTCGCCTCGGTGGGGCTCACCCCGGAAGGCATCGCGGAGCGCGTGAAGGCCGGGGCCGCAGAGGAGAGTGTGACACCCAGATGAGGATCGGCGTCGTCGGAAACCCGCGCTACGAGGAGCTGAGTGGGTTGCTGGCCCGGTTGGCGAGCTACGGTGCGGCCCACGGCATGATGCTGTGTGCGGAGCCGGCGCTGCTGGAGCTGTGGCCGGACACCTGCGAGCCGCTCGAGTCGGACGGCGACCCACTCGATCTGCTCATGACGTTTGGCGGCGACGGAACCTTGCTGAGAGGCGCCCGGATGCTGGGCCGCAACGAGGTTCCAGTGCTCGGGATCAATCTGGGACGCGTCGGCTTTCTCACCGCAACGACGGCCAATCACCTGGAGAGCGTGCTCGACGCTGTCGTCCGGGGCGACTACCAGGTGGAGCAGAGGCGCAAGCTCGATTCGTGGATCGTGGACGCCGAGGGCGCCAGGCGGGAGGGAGAGCTGGCGGTCAACGACGTGGTCGTTCACAAGACGGGAAACACCAGGATCATTCGGATTCGCCTCTTCGTGGATGGCGACGAGGTGGGCCAGTACACGCTGGACGGCATGATCGTGGCGACCCCGGCTGGATCCACAGCGTACACGCTCAGCGCCGGCGGACCGGTGCTGGTGCCCGAAGTGGACGCACTCGTGGTGACTGCGATCTGTCCACACACGCTCTCCGTGCGGCCCCTCGTGGTGCCGGGGAGCTCGCAGGTGACGATGCAGGTAGAGCCCACGCGGGCTACCGAGATCTTCGTTTCCTACGACGGGCAGCTGGGCGAGCACGTGCAGCCCAACGACTGCGTGGTCGTACGGTCCTCTGCGACCTCCGTGCATTTGGTGCGGTTGGGGCGGGAAGGGTTCTTCCGCAGGATGCGCAAGAAGCTACACTGGGGCGACCTGGTCGACAGGGAGCGTCTCAATAGTGCTGACTGAACTCCGCGTTCGAGACCTGGCGGTCATCGCGGACGTCACCCTTCCACTCACTCCAGGCCTCAACGTACTCACCGGCGAGACCGGAGCCGGCAAGTCGATGCTGGTGGACGCGCTCGCCCTCCTGCTCGGAGAGCGCGCCAGCGCCGACCTGGTGCGCCCCGGTGCGCCGCGCGCGGTCGTGGAGGCCGCCTTCGACGTGACCGGCCTCGAGGGCTTCGAGGCCACGGCCGACGAGCTGGGTGTGGACGTGGAGGAGGAGCGGCTCATAGTGCGGCGCGAGATCAACGCCGAGGGCCGCAACCGCGCCTGGGCAAACGGCAGCCCCACTACGGTAGCCACGCTTGCGACGCTGGGCAGGATCCTCGTGGACCTGCACGGCCAGCATGAGGCGCAATCCCTGCTCGCTGCCTCCGCCCAGCGTGACATCCTGGACAGCTTTGGCGGGGCAGGAGCCGAGCGCGAGCGCGTGCGCACCGCGCATGAGACGGCCGCTCGCCTGCGGATCGAGGAAGCGGAGTTGGGCGCCCGGCGCGACGACGTGCTGAAGCGGGCTGACTACCTGAGGCACGTCGCAAAGGAAATCGGTGACGCCAAGCCCCGCCCGGGGGAGTACGAGGCGCTCGCGGTGGAGTCGAAGCGCCTGGCGAACGTCGAGGAGCTCACCCGCCTGGCGGAGCGTCTCATCGAGTTGCTGGAGAGCGGCGAAGAGGGCTCCGCGCTGGGGAGCGTCGCGGCGGCGGTCAAGTCGCTCGCGCAACTCGAGCGGGTGGACGACAGCGTCGGCAAGTGGAGCGAGCTGCTCGAGTCCGCCGCGGCCAACCTGGAGGAGCTGGTGCTCGCGGTGCGCGACTATGCCGCGGACATCGACGTGGACCCAGACCGTCTCGAGGAGGTGGAGCGGCGCCGCGACGTGCTCTATCGTCTGCTCCAGAAGTACGGCTCAACGCTCGACGCCGTGCTGGAGACGAGGGACGAGGCGGCGCGCGAGCTCGACCTGCTGGACACGGCGGACCTCGACCTCAGCCAGCTCAGCGAGCGGCGGGTGGCCGCTGAGCAGGAGCTGGAGCAGGCGTGCGCCGCCCTGAGCGAGAAGCGCGGCAAGGCTGCCGGGCGGCTCGCCACCGAGGTGAAACGTCTGCTGCCCGAGCTGGGCATGCCCAACGGCAAGTTCTCGGTGGACATCGCACCGGCCCCGGCGGAGACCGCCGCCGGCGCGGACAGCGTCACGTTCGCGGTGCAACTGAATCCGGGACTGGACGCCCGGCCGCTCGCCCAGGTGGCGAGCGGAGGGGAGCTGTCGCGCCTCATGCTGGCTCTCAAGGTGGTGCTGGCGGGGCACGACGCGATACCGACGCTGGTGTTCGATGAAGTCGATCAGGGAATCGGCGGCGAGGTGGCGCTGCAGGTGGGCGACGCCCTCGCCCGGGTGGGCGCCGCGCGGCAGGTACTCGTGATCACGCACCTGCCGCAAATTGCTGCCCGCGCTACCCATCACGTTTCAATCGCGAAGCAGCCGCGCCAAGGCATCGCCACTGCCGACGTGGCCGTGCGAGCGGGTCAGGACCGCGTGCAGGAGATCGCGCGCATGCTGGGTGACGCGGACGATCCGGTGGTGGTGCGGCACGCGGCTGAGCTGCTGAAAAAGACTCAGGTGGCGGGCGCTTAGCTCGCGTCTAGCGAGCGGTTGGGAGCCAAGCGCGGCTACCCGCCCGGCTCTTCCTCTGGGATCGGACGATCTTCGCCGCCACGGCCCCACAGCCTCAGGTATAGCCGCAGATAGAACGTGAGCCGCGAAGCCTTCGGCGTCATCCCGCCGGTTCCCTGGAACGCCGTGCGATAGTCGATCCCCGCCTCGATGGGCAGCTTCGTGGTGTGCCGCCCCTGCGTGGAGTAGTAGTGAATCCCGGCGCCGAAGCTCAGCGTCTCCCGGCTCGTCTCGAACTCCAGGTCCGTGATGTCGGTCGGGAGCTGATCGTCGGGGAGGGAATAGGGCCCAGTGAGGTCGAACCGGTCCGTGGGCTTGTAGTAGTAGTACGCGGAGCCGTACGCCACGAAGGAGCGGCTCAGATAGATGGTCGGGTACAGGCCCGCCTCGAAGTAATCGCCCAGGTTGCGGGAGACGAGCTGCTGGGTGGCGGCGATCGCAATGGGGCGCGTGTGCGACGTGATGCGGCGCTCGAGGTTGTGGCCGAGCTGAAACGTGTAGGACGCCATGCCGGCCAGTGCGAGGATGGATCCGAAGCGCCACACTGCCTCCGCGTCCAGCGCGACGTCTATCTGTCGGTCGCCTGTGCCTATGTCCACGAAGTTCTCTGGTGTGTCGACCTTTCCGGTGGGAAGCCGCACCGTGCCGCCGAGAACGGCGCGCAGGCTACTGCCCTGAAGTGCGCTCCACCGCACGCCGACCTCGGCGTCGCCGAACTTCATGCTGTACTTCACGAACGAGAGTGGGTCTGCGCCGTATCCCCAGCCGTCCGCCACGAGCATGTCGTTGAAGGTCGCGGTGTCGGCCGCCGATGCGGGGAGCGCGAGGCTCTGGCTCACGGGCGTGGCCCCGAACGTGGCGAGGTCGGCCTTCACGTCCTCCACCGCCGCGGTCACCGCCAGCCCGGCCGAGGAGGCCTCGAGCGGCGCATTGGGCGGCAGAATCGGGTTCACGCCCTGAGCCAGCACTCCCGTGAGCGCCATGAGATCGCCGATTAGCGTGCGCGTGCGGCTCACGAGGGCCTGTGCCTCGGTGCACTGTGCGCTGCCCGGGCATCCGTAGCCCCCGCCGGCGATCTGTGACTCCACGAACGCGGCACCTGCCTCCAGCTCCTCCAGTAGTTGGCGTGTTGCCGTCGCCTCGAGCCGCCCGGCCTCGTTGAGTCCCATGTCGGAGTTCGTCGAGTCGATCACGAAGTTCACCTGCGCGCGCGTCGTGACCAGCGGGATCGATGCCGTGATGGTGAGCCGGTTGGAGATCCCGAGCTCCAGGTTCAGCGGGAAGCGCCGTATGTCGGCGTCGAGCGTGGTGCGAAAGGCGCCTGCGTCGATGGTGTAGGCCGGATCCCCGATGATCGAGCGGATGGCGTTCTGCGGCGTCCACATGGATGGAATCAGACGCACGCCCGCGTTGCCATCCGTGAAGTCGGTCCCCAGCGCCTCCACCGTCCCGTCGGAGGCGAACCGCTCGCTGTAGCCGATGTACACGGGCGCAAAGTCGAACCGGAGAGTGCCCCTGGGCACGATTCGGGCATCGGGGTACTGCGCGGTGGCATCCTGGGCCGAGCCGAGCAGTGCCGCGAGGAGCACGACTGCAGCGGCCAGGCGCGCTCGGGACGCAGAAGCCAGTCGAATGCGGGTGGGCATGGGTGGCGGGAATCTACAGCAAAGCGGGAGGCTTACCAAGGCAAGCCTCCCGCTCCTATATCGATGCCGATGCCCGCTCAGGGCAGCGGGATCGCCGTGCTGTACGTCGCGTTGATCAACTGGACCAGCGCCTGTGCGGTCCCCAGGTGGGTCGACGTGCTGGGGTGGATCCCGTCCCGGCTCAGCGCTGTGCCGAACGGCGCCGTCTCATGCTGTGGATCCGCCGGATTGAACGCCGGGAAGGGGCGGATGGCGGTCGGATCCTGGAGCAGACCCTCCAGGATCGTGTTCGGGTCGAGGTAGGCCCAGCCGCGGTCTGATGCTTCGGTCGCGATCGTCTGGTTGTAGGCCGCAACCGCCCCGACCATGTTCAGCAGTTCCGTCGTCGAGACCACGTCCTGTACCGAGCAATCCATGGTGGTGGGAACCCCCGCCGCGGCGGCCCCGAAAAGCGGCGCGCCGTAGGGGAACGGCACCGAGACCCACAGGGTATCGGTCGTCCCGGGGATCACTGTGAAGTCCAGGCAATTTGCCAACACGGTTAGGTCCGGCACGGCCGCCGCAGCCGCGAAGTAGGCGCGGCCCTGCGTCAGGTAGGGGGCGAACACTGCCTGGACGGCGCCGATCAGCACGCCGCCCTGGATCGAGCCGAAGGCGTCGAGCGTGTCCATCATCGCGCCGTAGCGGTCGGCGAACACCGCCGGGTCGGTCACCAGCGCCGGGTCGCCCGGGTTCGTCTCATCGAGGATCGCGCCCAATACGTCGTTGTTGCCGATCCAGACCGATACGAACGTCGGCAGGATCACCGCAGCAGCCTCGAGCTGCGTCTGGCCGCCCAGGAAAAAGGTCGTGAGCGGGTTGGGATCGCTGTCAGTATCGAGGTTGGTCAGCACGTCGATTACCGATGCGCCGACAACCGCCACGTTGTGCAGGAACTCCGGAATCGGCGCCACGCGCAGGAAGCAGTCCGAGCCGCTCAGCCCGAGCAGGCGCTGCTGCGTGAAGATGTTGACGAAGGGCGGCGGGCACCCGGGTGAGTTCATCTCGGGCACGTTGAAGTCGGTGCCCATCTCTGCGGCGAGGAGCACCGCGTACGACTCGTTCTGTGTCGAGTCGTTGAGACCTCCCGACTGGAAGCCGGCCGTGATGCTGTTGCCGATCGCCACGTACCTGTTGAACAGGCTATCGACTTGCGATGTGGGTGGATCGAGGATGTCGTCCGAGCAGGCGGCGGTCAGCGCCACACCCGCGATGAGCGCCATCCAGACCAGGCGAAGTGCAGGATGTCGGCGAGCCATAGCGTAAGCCTCTGTAGTTCTCGTAGTCGTATTCATTAGAAGCGCGCCGTAATGGTGGCGCCGAAGAGATGCGCGCTGAACGTGTACAGCCCGCTGTTGAGATCCGTCGTCGGGGGAAGCGCGTCGCCCGGAGAGGTGTCACGCACCCGTCCGCGACGGTCGTCCTGCCGGATGTACTGGTACGCCAGATCGACGATCCAGTGCTCGCCGAGTCGGAATCCCACGCCGCCCGTGAACTCGTTGCGCGAGCCCTCAGGGAGGAGTGGCGTCACCGTCTGATCCGGCGCGGCGCCCTGATGGTGGAGGTAGCCCCCACGCAGGTTCACCTTGCCGGTGGCCAGCCAGTCGAAGCCGAACCGGAAGCCGTTGGTGTTCTCGTAGCTCTCGTGCAAGGTCTGGTTCAGCAGCGGGTTATCGAATTCCAGCTCTATCGTCTGGAACAGCGACCAGTGCACCCACTGCCACTCGCCCAGCAGCTTGAGCGTCGGCGTCACGTCGAACGCCACACCGACCGTGAGTTGGTCCGGCATCGTGATGGAGGTCCCGCCGCCCTGGTCTTCGAGGAGACCACCTTCATCGAAGAGCCCCAGGCTCGAGATGACGGCATCCAGGGGTGTGCCCCCCGGGACGCCGAACGCATTGCCACCCGGCAGGATGACGCCGGTCGAGACCGAGTCGAACGTCGCGTGGCCCTCGTAGTTCAGCGTGGTTCGGGTCAGGTAGCGCACGCCGATGTTCAGCTGCGGGACGGGAGTGAGCTGCAGCCCGAAGTTTCCGGCGATGCTCTTGGCGCCCTTGGCCTCGATCTGTGTATTGGCGAACTGGGTGTGGAACGGGATGCCGAGCTGCCCCACAGTCACACCGGCGGGTGCCGGTGCCGGCGCCTGTTGCGCGGAGAAGTCCAGCCGCTGGTTGATCTCGACGGAGCCGATCACGATGTCGAACCCGGCGCCGAGTGAGAGCCACTCGGTCACCTGGTACGCGGCTGACGGCTGTACGTAGATCGACCGCAGGTCGTTGTCGTAGCCGAGGAAGCGGCCCTCGAAGTCGAGTGGCCATTTGGTGCCCAGGCCGTACGGCACGAAGACGCCGAGGCCCGCCGACCACTTGTCCTTGCCGTACATCGCGAACAGGTGCGGCACTGGAATGGGGTCGTTGGCGAGGTCGTTCGTGGCGCCGGTGAGATCGGCCTGGAAGTTGCCGGACGCGGCGATGACAGTCACCCCGGCGCTGATCGTCCAGCCGTCGAGCGCCGTCATGCCCGCCGGGTTGTAGTAGATCGCGGAGGCGTCCTCGCAGGGCGAGGCGACTCCCGTGCCGGCGCGGGCCATGACGCACGTGCCGTGCTCGTTCACCTGGAACCCCTGGGCCGCGAGCGCGCCCGGGGCCGCCAGAGCGGTAGCTGCTGCCAGACAAAGTGTGGCTCGTCTCATTCCAATCCCCAGATGTGAAGTCCCGTATAGAATGTGGGCAGGATGAAGGCGACATTATCGCCGCTGCCCCCGAATGTCAACGAATCCGTCGGGATTTAGCCCTCGCGGAGGATTTCCCGGTCGTAGGCGGCCAGAATCTCCTGGCGGCCGATCACGCCCACGAGCCGCTCCGGATCGTCTGCGGCGACGACGGGGATATAGTGACTCCCGCGGACGGCCAGCTTGCGGAGGGCGGTCGTCAGCGTGGCGTCCGGCGTCACGCGCTCGAAGTGCTGGCTCGCCAGGTCCCCCGCGAGAACCACCGGGGCGTACCGGTCGCTATCGGTCAGCACTGTCCTGAGGTCGTCGTAGTTGATCATCCCTACGAGGCGCAGCTCCTCGTCCATGACGGGGAACTCGATCTGCGGGCTCGAGCCGATCGCCTTGAGGATCTGCTGTACCGTTGCGCTCTCGGCGATGATGTCCGGGTTGTCGTTGTAGGCCTGGCCCACCTTCAGCCCTTCCATCACGGCGGTGTCGCGCCCCATGTGGATGTTCTCGCCGCGGCGCACCAGCCACTCAGAGTAGATCGACTCCGGGTGCAGCCGGCGGGCGGTGATGTAGGCGATCGCCCCGCACAGCATGAGCGGAAGGATGAGCGCGTAGTCGTTCGTCATCTCGAACACGATCATGATGGCCGTGAGCGGCGCGTGCGTGCTGCCGGCCAGGAGCCCGGCCATTCCCACCAGGGCGAACGCCTCGGGGGCGATGTCCCACCCGGGCAACAGCTCCGACGCGGACGTGGCGAGCCCTCCGGCCAGCGTCGCGCCGATGAACATGGCGGGCGTGAACACGCCGCCGGCTCTCGTCACAGCCAGCGTGGCCGCGGTGGCGAGAATCTTTGCGAACGCGAGCCCGACCAGGAAGAAGCCGGTCCTGGCGCCGATGATCTCGATGGACAGCGTCTCGTGCCCATGGCCCCACAGGTCGGCCTTGAATACCACGTCCAGGGCCCCCACAACCAGGGCGCCGATCAGGACCTGCTGCCAGCGGATCTTGAACCGCCCCAGCAGATCCTGCACGCGGTACACGGTGCGCGTGTACACGACGGCGACCACGCCGGTCACGATGCCCAGCAGCGCGTAGAGCAGCAGCTCGCTCGAGGCTCCGACTCCGTACTCGGTGGGGATCTCGATGACGGGTGCGCCTCCGAAGGCCGCCCTGGAGATGGCGGCCGCGATCACGCTGCACACGAGCACGGGGGGGAACGCCCGCACGCCGAAGTTGCCGATGACCTTCTCGAGCGCGAAGAACACACCGGCGATGGGTGCGTTGAACGCGGCGGAGATGCCTGCGGCCGCCCCGCATGCCACCAGTAGGCGCAGCCGCTCCGGTCCGGAGCGGAATATGCGGCCGAACTTGGATCCCAGAGCTGAGCCGGCTACGGCCACCGGGCCCTCGGCGCCCACCGACCCGCCGGTCCCGATCGCGAGCGCGGCCGCGACAGTCTTCACCGTTACCGGCCCGGCATGGATGAAGCCGCCGCGCTTGGCGACCGCCCGCATCACGTCCGGGATGTTCTCGCCGTCGGAGTCGCCCGTGCCGTAGCGGACGAGGAGCCTCGTGAGCCCCAGCCCGACGACCACCACCACGATGATGGCCAGGCTGCCAAAGCCGGTCATGCTGCTCACGGCCGTGAGCGAGGCGGCCCGGACCAGGTCGATCAGCTTGTAGAAGACGATGACTGCGAGCCCCACCGCGGTTCCGATGACCACGGCGAGACCGAGGAGGAGCGTGTTCTCGTCCAGCCCCAGCTTGGCCAGCTGGCCGACCAGGGAGTATGCCCGCTCCGAAATGCGGGCCGACTGCTTTCGATGCCACGCGCGTACGCGGGCTAGATAGGGCATGGCGCGCGCAAGATACTCAGGTCGGGGAAGGGGCGTTACCCCGCCCCGCATGGCCGTTCACGCCGATGCGGAAACGGCGCCCGATGGGCGCCGCCTTGGAATCATCCGACACTGAGCGGGATGTCAGTTCCACTGCCTGTCTTCTGACAGCTCGCCAGCACTGTCCCGGACCTCCTGGATGATCTTGTGCAACCGCTGCTCGATCACGTCGGCGTCCTTCTTTACCTCGTCTGGCGGGCGCAGGCCGCGCTTGCCGTCCACCATGGTCCAGTTCAGCCGCGTCACCTCGTCGATCATCTGTTGCACCTTGGCGCGCAGCTTGAGATAACGGCGCTTGTGGAGCGGCGCCGTCAGCGGCTCTTCCGTGAGGCCTTGCCGGGCGCCCCACACCAGGGCCCACATGACCGGCAGCAAGGCCAGCAGGCCTGCCGGGAGGCGAAGCCCCGGCTCTTCGATGTAGTAGAGTATGCCGGCCTCGGCCGCGAGCCCGACGACCATGGTGGTCACGACGATCACGTTGGCGGCGTTGCGGGAGATTGCCATCCGGTGCCTCCACCGATGGTTCGGGTGCGCTGGCCGTACGGGGCGGACGGGCCGACGGCGCCTAAGGTGGGGGTCGCCGGCGACTCAGTCAAGCTTCGGGCGGCGGTGGAGGAGTGCCGGAACCTACTGTAGGAGAGGGGGATACGGAGGATGAGGCAGGGCGGGAGCGCTTCCCCGGCCGCGGCCGGCGTGCGAAGTTAAAACCAGGCCCGGGTGGCGGAATGGCATACGCAGGGGGCTTAAAACCCCCGGCCAGCAATGGCATGTGGGTTCGAATCCCACCCTGGGCACTATTGAGGGAGCTCTTCCGACCCCACCTTGCGCTTTGGACGTGGGCGCGCAGACTACTTGCAGGGGTCGAATTCAACAATCGCAATCCGAACTGGAGGCCGCAATGAGGATCAGCAGACTGGTTGCCCTCGTAGCTCCGCTACTCACGCTCGCCTGCGCCAGCAGCACTCCGCAGGCCCAGGACCCCGCGGCCACGGCATTCGACCCTGCGCAGTGCAACGGTCTGTGGCAGGTGCAGGTTGCGAACGGATCCCAACACTCCGCGACCGTCGCCTGGGCGGCGACATCGGGCCGGCAACGGCAGCGTCTGGGCATCGTGCATACGCGGGAGAACCTGCTCTTCCACTTCCGCTCCCCGACGGACGGGATCCCCGAGATCTGGATCAACCACGAAGGGTCGAACATCGACCGCCACAACACCGAGGCGCTCAAGGATCACCAGATTGGCATCGTGCTGAGCTGTGACGAAGGGGGACAGTAGGAGTGCCGTCTCCGTACATCGGTACGTCCATCGCAGCGCTGCACGGCAAGCCGCTCCTCACGGACTTCGACGCCTACGGACTCACCCACCGGGGCAAGGTGCGCAAGCAGAACGAAGATCACTTCATGCTCTGTTCCCTGCGCAAGCAGATGCAGGTGCACCGCACGAGCCTCCCTGACGTGAAGGAGCTGG
>Ga0255055_10000246_pt1 | contig 42854 bp, 30 predicted proteins | sample JV7_2_27_MG_FD_188633 | JGI IMG/M metagenome (GOLD analysis project Ga0255055, IMG submission 188633) | Seawater microbial communities from Jervis Inlet, British Columbia, Canada - JV7_2_27 | ecosystem: Environmental > Aquatic > Marine > Inlet | place: Canada: British Columbia | collected... | reverse complement strand
TGTAGTCATTATCCAGCTCTTTTAATCTCTCATTGTAAACCGATGCGTTCCGGTCGTATTCATCAACTCCATCAGGATCTATCTCTGAAAGCATGGCGGCGATCCGAAGAAGAATGGATTGATCGTAATCAAAATCCAGCCAGATGTGAGGATCATGTTTCGTATGTGAAACCGAATGATCATGATCATCACCAGAATGACTTTCCTCGAGCAGGAGCAATCCTTTGCTCGCCTCCAGGACTTTCAGATCCGGATTTTTTGTGCTTTTGAGCATGTCCAAAGCCCACGGCTCGAGATCGGCTCCTATGTAAATAAAAAGATCGGCCGAGGATAAACGGACGATATCGCTCGGGCGGGGTTCCCAGGTATGTATCTCTGCGCCTGGAGGAATCAGCAGGAAGGTCTCTCCCCTGCCTCCGGAAACTGCTTCCGAAAACTCCATCAGAGGAAAGACTGTGGTTATAATTGTCAACTCCTTTTTGACCGCGGAAAGGAAAGAAAGAGGGAGGAGAAGGAAAAAGATCAAGAACATGCTGGATCGTAAAGAGGCATTCTTTGGGCTAATGGATGCCATTTTTTTATTATGCATGAACAGCTCTTCTCGCACAAGAAATCAATCTCTCAGATGGGGTGAGACCGGATCCCTTCATCGATCTCGATCTGATAGATGGACGGTGTGCTGAATCCTTTTTTTTTGGCCTCCTCCATCAGGGTCTCTCTGCATTCCGGGAGCATCCCCTTCTCGACAAGAGCAATCCCCGATCCTCCGAAACCTGCCCCTGTCAACCGCGCTCCTAAACCTCCAGGGAATCCCTTGATCACCTCGAAGAAAAGATCTAGTTCTGGACATGAAACCTCATAATCATCCCTTAAGCTTTCGTGGGAGCGATTCAATATATCTCCAACGCGGATAAGGTCTTCTCTTTCCAGAGCCTTGAGCATCTCCAATACTCGATTGTTTTCAGAAACGATATGCCTGGTTCTTTTAAAGAGAGTATTGTTCATTCTTCTTTGTTGTTGGTCCAATTGTTCTGGTGTAATATCTTTAAAGGAGCTTGATCCGAATGTCTGCAGATGGAAAAGTGCCTCTGATGCTTCTTTACGTCTTTGGTTGTAATCCGACGCAGCTAAATTCCTTTTGATACCGGAATCATAAACAAATAAATCTGTCTTTTTCCTTATCATATGCAAAGGGACAGGCCTGTGATCGAGCGTCCCGCAATCAAGGAATATTGCATGATGTTTTTCCCCGAACACTGAGATGAATTGATCCATCAGGCCGCATTGAATCCCGACAAAATCATTCTCCGCTTTTTGAGCCATAACTGCTATCGTCAGCTTCGGTATGGAATGATGAAAAAGCATGGACAATCCTTGAAGAGCACTGATCTCAAGGGCTGCCGAAGAACTCAATCCTGCTCCTTCAGGAATATCTCCTGAAATGAGGGCATCGAATCCATGTGTTCTGTATCCATTTACTTCCAGGATCCAGAGAATGCTTTTTATATAATCAAACCATTCTGTCTTCTCTGGGGGAAAGATGTCTGCTTGAGAAAAGCTGGTTTCTCGATCAATATTCACAGAATAGAGATTCATAGATGGGTCGTTCCGGGATGCAGCAAGGAAATAGCTCCTTCGATCAATAGCTGCCGGAAGAACATATCCTCCGGTATAGTCTGTATGTTCTCCGATGATATTGATCCTGCCCGGAGCGGAGGTAAAGATTTCTGGTTTTTTCTGGTAGCGTTCCTCGAATTCATCGATCAATGAGTTTTTCATGCGTATGAATTTTATAGCATCGGCGTGGGACTGTCCATTTTGATCTTTGCATTCAAGTCAAAATCCGATTTCAGTGATCAAATTCTAAATTGCATTTCAGATTCAGACTTATATGTTGTATCTCCTGGGTTTTTATGGCATTATCTAACCCGTTCATAAAAATACGGAGGTCGTGAATGTCTTCATTAGAAGGATTAGAACCAAAGAACATCTGGAAACATTTTGCCGAGATACTGAAAATCCCGCGCTGCTCTGGGAACGAAACTGTCATCGGAGACTATATTATTTCATTTGCCAAAGAAAAGGGAATTGAATGGGATAAAGATGAAGTCGGGAATGTCGTCATCAGAAAAAAACCAACTCCCGGTCATGAAGATGCAGACGGAGTGATTCTTCAGGGCCATCTTGACATGGTCTGTGAGAAAAATTCCGATATAGATCATGATTTTTCGAAAGATCCGATCCAAATTGAGATCAATGGAGAATGGGTAAAGGCAAAAGGCACGACTCTAGGAGCTGACAACGGCATCGGGATCGCCGCCAGTCTGGCGATCATGGAAGAAGAAGATCTTGTTCATGGTTTGCTGGAGGCCTTATTCACGGTCGAGGAAGAAACAGGATTAACCGGTGCCACCCAGATATCTCCCGAGTTTTTAAAAGGAAAAAATCTTCTCAATCTCGACAGTGAAGACGAGGGAGAATTCACCATCGGATGTGCCGGTGGCGCAGATACAAAGATCTTCCTCCCTCTGGAGAGAGAATCTCAACCTATCGAGAATGCCCATCTTCTCAAAATAAAAGGGCTTAAAGGCGGTCATTCCGGAGTTGATATCGACCTGGGGAGGGCGAATGCCATCCAGGTTCTTGCCCGATTTCTTTTCAAGATTGGAGCCGACCTCCCTGTGAAGCTTGTTTCCTGTAAAGGGGGAAATTTGAGAAATGCTATTCCGCGTGAAGCAGAAGCTGTTATCTCCTGCGACCCGAACCGGGTAGATGAGCTCAAAGCAGCCATGGACAAAACTTTTGTCGAGTTCAAGGAAGAGTTTCGTGTGGTTGAGCCTGATGCAGGGATGGAATTTTCGTCATTTAAAGAAAATGCCCTCCCGCCTCTAACAGAAAAATCCCAGATTCAAATGATCAATTTTCTCTTCACAATACCGCACGGTGTCATCACCATGCATGCGGAGATGGAAGGCCTTGTCGAAACTTCGACAAACCTCGCGGTTATCCACACGCATGAAGATCAAGCAGAGATCATCTGCAGCACACGGAGTTCTGTAGCGTCTGCCTTACAAGCCACACGCGAAACCATTCTTGCTCTTGGACAGATGGTGGGAGCAGAGGTTGTTCTCGAGGAGGGATATCCAGGATGGACGCCTAAGCTCGATTCCCCATTGCTAAAAACTCTCAAAGATGTCTACAAAATGACCTTTGACAAGGAAGCTCATGTGGCTGCTATCCATGCCGGATTGGAGTGCGGGATACTCGGCGAAAAATATCCTGATATGGATAAGATCTCATTCGGCCCTACGATAAAATTCCCACATTCACCCGACGAAAAAGTTCACGTTGGAGATGTCGATAAATTCTATACTTTTCTGAAAGCTGTGATCTCTGAATTGGCATAGAGATCAGGTTCAAACCTGTCTGTTTTTTTTATTACCTCAAATGAGTCTGCCTGTTTTTGATTCTGCTGATTTAAGAAGTGATTCACTGGTGATAAGGCCTTCTACCTTTCTGAGGTCGTCAGACATGACGCGATCATGAGAAAGTGAGGGGACAAGCTGCCGGATCGTTTTGTGAACCGCTTTGATCCCATTGCCTGGGCTCTCTTTGATAAAATCCAGTCCTTGAGCAGCGCATAAGATCTCTATGGCCAGAACGCTTCTGACATTCTTTATGATCTCTGCCGCCTTAAAAGCAGAGATCGTCCCCATGCTGACATGATCTTCCTGGTTAGCCGAGGTAGGGATGGAGTCGACCGAAGCTGGATGTGAAAGCACTTTGTTCTCCGAGACAAGGGCCGCTGCTGTATATTGTGTGATCATATATCCGGAATTCAATCCGCCGTCTTTGGTCAAGAAAGGAGGGAGGTTGGAAAGAGATGGATCAACCAGCCGCTCGATTCTCCTTTCAGAGATGTTTGCTAGCTCTGACATGGCGATGGCAAGGTAATCCAGGACCAGGGCACAAGGCTGCCCGTGGAAATTTCCACAACTTATACTTTCTTCCGTATCAGGAAAGATCAAAGGATTGTCTGTAACCGAGTTCATCTCCGTCAGGAGGACCGAATGAACATACCGAACTGTATCCCGCGTGGCGCCGTGGACCTGTGGGATGCATCTTAGCGAATAGGCATCCTGTACTTTATCACATTCCTTATGACTGAGCTGGATCTGACTCCCCTTCAATAGTTTACGCATATTCGCAGAGACAGATTTCTGCCCCGGATGAGGACGAATCCTGTGAATTTTCGGATCAAAAGGGACATCTGTCCCTCGAAGAGCCTCGACCGAGCAAGCTGCGGCGATATCCGCAATGCGGCACAAAACTTGACTGTCGTACAGGTTCAGAACACCAACTGCCGTCATCATCTGGGTTCCATTGATAAGAGCTAATCCTTCTTTAGCCTCCAGGATAAGAGGAGAGAGTCCTTTCTTTTTCAAGGCTGCAGATGAAGGCATGATTTTGCCTTGATATACAACCTTTCCCATGCCTATCAACGGTAGTGCCATATGGGCAAGAGGTACGAGGTCTCCGCTCGCTCCGACACTCCCCTTTTGAGGAACGATCGGAAGGATATCTTGGTTGAGAAAATCCACGATCCTCTGAAGGGTTTTCCATCGTATACCAGAGTATCCTTTGATGAGCGCATTTATCCTCAGAACCATCATCGCCCTGACTTGATCCGGAGATATCATAGGGCCTGTACCTGTAGCATGCGACATAAGAAGATTCTTCTGAAGTTCCCGTACATGATCCTTGGAAATAACGACATTTCCGAAATGGCCGAACCCGGTGGTGATCCCGTAGACAATCTGATCCGTGGCAATGAATGTGTCGATCAAGGACACGCTTTTTTCAACCTGCTTTCTTGCGTTTGGATCGAGGCGGACTTTTTCTCCTGATCTTGCCACGCGGACGACCTTTTCGATGGTTAAGTTTTGCCCGTCCACTGTTATCATCAGTGTCTCCTTAAGATAAAAAAATGTCTTTATAGTGATTTATGGAGTCTGTTGTCCCTAAAATTTCCAGATCAGGACCCTGTCTTCATGAAGGCATCGATCTTATTGGTATCAGTTTGGAGGAAACCAGATAAAGCATCTTTTTTAATCTTTTTCTTGCGATATGCTTCAAATGCCAGTCTCACAAATCGATCGGATATGATCTGCTGTTTTTTTGGACGGTTAGGCGCCAGTTGTTCCAACAGTCCAACAATATAAGACTTTTCCGCTTTTTCTTCAGGTATTTTAAGAAATCTGGAATATTCGGCTGAGGAAATAAACTCAAAATTTAAGAGAGATCTTAGTATATGGGTGATTCCGACGCCGAAGCAGCGTTTTAAGTAGAGAACATCTTCAGTTTTAATTCGCGAAGGAAGAATCTCTCTTCGGACAATCTCCTGGATCCTTCTTCCCGGGATCAGGAATTCGAGTGCAAAATTCTGAGCAAATTGTTCTTTTGAGGGATAGAGATGGATATAGTCATCGACAAGAACATCGGGATTGTCGATGATGGGGTCGTCTTCTCTATCCTTAAGATAGTGACTGTATTGATGCGCAACGGCGAATACCTGCTGAGAGGGAGATAAGCGTGCGTTGATCAGCGAGAAGGCAGACTGTTTGCTTTCTATGAATATGAACACAGCCGCGATGTCCATGTCATCCGGGATCGGCTGGCGCAGAATTCGAAGACCATTCAGCTCTACCAGTGAAAAAATATCTATGAGGGGAGCTGTTCCCAATCCAATTCTTTTCCTCTCGTCTGCAGCCAGTTTCAAGGCCGTTCCGTGAGAATAGAAAGGCGCCAGATCCAGATGTTTTTCTGTGCAATTCTCGAGAAAGAGATAATCCTCACAGTATTTCTTGAATCTGAGCAGCTCTTTTTTTGCTCCTGGTTTAATCTCTTTCCGTTCCAAAAGAACAGAAAAGTCATCTTCCTTATCAATGAGAAAAAATGAAATGTCCTTCCCAAAAAAATCTGATAATGCAGATAGTGTATCCAGGCTCGGATCGCGTTTGCCAAGTTCGAGAAGAGAAATGAATTCGCTGGAAAGACCAACGGCTTTGGCAAGTTCTTCCTGGGTTAAGGTATAGCTCTCGCGTAACTTACGGATTTTTGTTCCAATGATTCGATGCATGATTGCCCCCATATCTTTATAACTGTGAGTTATAAAAAAGTCAATAAATCCCTATTTTTATGACTGTGAGTTATAAAATAAACAGAGCATTATATGGAAAGAATGCTTTTTTTTTAAATTTATTTTCCCATCCTTGAGATAGAAATCGCAGCTTGCTATTTCCATTTCAATTCAATAGGATTTTAAAAAAGCGAGGTCTCAATGTCGAAAAAAAAACCTCTTGTTATTTTAATTATCCTTATGAGTTTTTTGCTTGTTTTCCAGGCATGCAAAAAAAAATCAGACCGGGAACAGGAAGTAACTCCTGTTTCTCCTGCAGGTGATCTTAAGATCACTTTTTCCAGCCCTCAAGGTAAAACTGAAAGTCCCCATGAGTCAGAAGCAGTGGTTGTCATATTTGACCAGCCAATGGTAGCACTTGAGGTGCTTTCAGAGAGCAGGCGATTATCTCATCTCAGAATAATCCCTAAAACAGCCGGGCAGTTCCGGTGGCTGGGGACAAAAACCCTCTCTTTCAAACCGGATGAACGTTTTCCATTCGGTGCCGAGATAACAGCCACTATCCCGGCCGGAACATCTTCACTCGACGGCCATATCCTTCCTCAAGATAACAGCTGGAAATTTACGACCATGCTTCCCCGTCTTATCCGGCATTATCCCAGCAACAATCAAAAATGGATCGGACTCGATGAAGAGATCATTTTAATTTTCAACCAAACTGTGGATAAAAATGACGCAGAAGATTTTATCTCCATTCTCGGTATCAGTCAGGATGAGAATGAAGAGCTTCTCGAATTTTCCATAAAAACACCTTCAAAAAAAGAGCTTGAACAACATGATATTGATGCGTCATTCGGGGAAGTGCTCTTTGTCAATCCCAGAAAAGCACTTCAAATGAACCATACCTATTTTGTCGAGCTTCGGGCAGGACTGCATGGAAAAGAAGGACTTTTGGGAATGGAAAAAAGCATCGTATTTAGATTTGAAACCATCACCGATTTCCGTTTCCTCGGATTAGAAAAAAAAGAAGATGTTTATCCGAGCGGACCGCTAAAATTGGTGTTTTCAAATCCTGTCACAGATAAAGAGGCTGTCAGCAAAATCCAATTCGAGCCGTCAGTTGAGATCCCCGAATACTATTTTGAAAGAGAATGGGGAGATGACGAAATATGGCTTTGGCTTCCCTTTGAGCCTGAAACAGATTACCGGCTTACCATACCGGCGGATCTGATGGATGAATTCGGAAGCCCTTTAGGTGAAGAGTATGTCCTCGATTTCAATACATCTTCCTACCGGCCGTCGCTTTCCATGACAACCGGGATCGGACTCCTTGAGTCTTACGGAGATAAAAGGTATCCGGTTAGTGGTGTCAATGTTGATGAAATCGATTTCAGTGGCGCGCGCATAAGGAAAGAGGATGTCATTCCTCTATTAAATGAAGAAAAGCTGTTTTGGTCGAATGAAAAAATCACAAAAAAAGATTTTTTTCTGGTAGAGAGGCCTCTCAAGACGTATCTTCCTAGAAACCGAAGAGAAATTTTCCCATTGGATCTCAAAGAGCTTCTCCCCGAAAAATATGGAATTCTGTTCATCCAGCTGGATACTCGAACAGAATCGAAATGGGATCGATATCTCAAGGCCTGTCTGCAGGTCACCGATATGGGGATTTCTGCCAAATTCTCTCCCCTGAATAATTTAGTCTGGGTCACAGAACTGAAAACAGGGCTTCCTGTCAAGGATGCCCAGGTAGAGATCAGAGACGACTGGAATAATGTGAAATGGAAAGGCCGGACCGATGAGAAAGGTACAGTCATAACACCCGGATGGAAAAAACTGGGCATCACACAAAGGGAGAGCTGGCAAAAACCCGAACAGTGGATATTTGTGGAAAGGGGTGACAATATTGCATTTCTTTCCTCGGAATGGGGAACAGGGATCTATCCCTATCAATTCGGCATCAATTATGATTGGGACCCCCAGCCGGAAAAGGTGGAAGGATACATCTATACAGATAGAGGTATTTACAGGGCGGGAGAAGCGGTCCATGTTAAAGGAATTCTACGCAGCCGTGAGGAGGGAAGCTGGCAACTTCTTAAAAATAAGAAGATCACATGTCAGGTTATTGATTCACTGTCAAAAAAAGTTTTTGAAGAACCATTCCAACTCGATGATTTCAGCTCATTTTCATTCGATTTCTCAACAGATCTGGAATCTCCGCTGGGATACTACCAAATAAAGACCGTTATTCCTGGTGATTCAAAAAAAGATAAAGAAAAAATCCTTTATTCCTCCTTTCGGATAGAGGCATTCCGTCCGGCAGAATTTGAAGTTCTGCTGAAATCCTCTCGAGATCAATACATTTTCGGCGAGAACTATGATGCAGAGATCCTCGCTCGATATATGTTCGGAGGAGCTATGTCAGACCAGAAAGTGACATGGCATTTCCGGTTGAATCCATCTTCTTTCAGGCCTCCAGGACACAAGGGATATGTATTCGGGAATGAGATGGAAAGATGGCAGAGATACAGAGAACAGGAAGAAAGCCGCTTAATTGCATCAGGCGAATCTGTTTTAGATGATTCAGGAAGGATCCAGGTCCATGCGAAACTGATTCCCGAGCAGGAATCAGATTCTGTGTCAGCTTCTCTGGAAGCCACGGTTCAAGGCCCCTCGAGGCGGTCGGTCTCCAGCCGTATCCAAACCATCGTTCACAGAGGCGAATATTATATCGGTTTGAGACCGAGCACGACTTTTCTTGAAAAAGGAGAGACTCTTGCGGTCCAGATCATCTCTGTAGATCCGGACGGGTCTCTTTTCCCCCGGCAAAAACTTAAGGTCCAGGAGATAAAAAGGATCTGGCATTCTGTCAAGAAAGCTGAAGTAGGAGGACGGTTCCGCTGGGTGACAGAGCAGAAAGACATCCTTCTTTCAGACCATTCTATCGTCACGGATGAAAATCCTGTCAGCATCACTTTCAAACCGGATGAATCTGGTTTTTATATCCTGAAAGCGGATGGAAAAGACAAGAAAGGAAATTCGATATCTACAACAACTTCTTTTTATGTAACCGGTTCGGATTATACACCTTGGGAACGCTCGGATGAAGACACGATCGAGCTCATTCCAGATAATACGGTTTATTATCCCGGAGAAACAGCAAAAATTCTTGTCAAATCTCCTTACGAGAAAGCCAGAGCTCTGGTCACCATCGAAAGAGAACATATCCTTGAGAGCAGGATAATTGAGCTGGTGGGAAGCTCTTCCCAGATCGATATCCCTGTGAAATCGGATTATCTTCCAAATGTATTTGTTTCTATCCTTCTTGTGCAGGGAAGGATTCAAACCGAAGAATTGGATGAGAACCAAGATCTCGGCAAGCCTTCTTTCAAGATCGGTTATGCTCATCTCAAAGTCGATCCATCCGAAAAGCGTCTTTCCATCGATATCAAAAAAAAGAAAGATAAATATCAACCTGGAGACACTGTCGATATTCATTTTAAAGTAGAAGACTGGAAAGAAAAAGGAGCCCTGTCCTCGATATCTGTTGCTGTGGTTGACCTTGGTGTTCTATCCCTCATTGGATTCCAAACCCCTGATCCTTTTTCTCATTTTAACCAGGAGAAATCTTTATCTGTACAGACATCAGAAGTGCGGCAGCATCTGGTAGGATGGCGTAAATACGGTGAAAAAGGAGATGATGTGGGAGGCGGTGCTGGAGAGCGCGCCTCGATGATGCCCTCCATGCAGGAAATAGAGCTGAGAGGAGACTTCAGATTTACGGCATATTGGAATCCCTCACTCCTGACGGATGAGAATGGGGAGGCTCATGTAAGTTTCACCCTTCCCGACAATCTTACGACCTTTAAGATCATGGCGGTGGCTCAAACCGAAGACTCCCGGTTCGGCCGCAGCGAGTCCAATTTCAGGGTTTCCAAACCGCTTCTTCTCCAAGCTGCTCTTCCTCGTTTCGCCCGTGTCGGGGACAGGTTCGAAGGAGGAATTGTTGTCCAGAACCACTCCGATCAAAATGGAAAAGTGATTGTTTCCTGTGAATCTGAAGGCATCCTGATGACGACAGAAAAAAACACACAATCCGTTCTTTTGGAGCCAGGTGAAGGAAAAGAAGTACTATTTGGATTTCTTGTTGAAAAACCTGGGGCAGCCATGTTTGCTTTTCGCGCCCGGATGAACGAGGAAACTGACGGATTGGAGATTGCCATCCCCCTATCTCTTCCCCGTCCTTCCGAGACAGTCGCCTTCTCTGACAGCGGTGAAACGAGTAAAGAGGAAAAAATCATTATCCCGGCAAATGTGTTTGGGTCGGAGACTTCTTTGGAAATTTCTGTTTCTGCCAGCGCCATGGCGGGACTCAAAGGAGATATTAAATATCTTGATGATTACCCCTATCTCTGTCTTGAACAGAGGATCTCAGCCATACTACCGTTTATCCTCAGCGAAGATATTATTGCCGACTTCAAACTCTCTGAACTGTCAAAAAAAGAGATCCGAGAAAAGGTAGTAAAATCCATCAAAGAAATTCTCGCATTTCAGAAAGAAAACGGAGGTTTCAGCATCTGGCCGGATTCAGCATACGATTCTCCTTATCTCACCTGTTATGCGGCTTTTGCACTTGCCAGTGCAAAAATGTATGGATACGAGATTGACGGTCAAAGAATTAATGAATTGACAGATTATCTGACGAATCTGGTCAAAGGCCGTTTGAATGTAAGCAACTATCCCTATAACGATAGAATATGGATGACAACCAAGGCTTTTGCTTTATACTCGCTTGCTATTCTGGGTCAGCCACTTCCCTCTTTCGCGGAAAAACTATACCAGGAAAGAAACCTGCTTTCGTTGTTCGGCCAAACGTATCTTCTTAAGGCTCTTTTCCATGGCCGCGGGGCTTTGAGCGCTCAAACAAATCTAACACAGGAGCTCTTGAATAAAGTCAAGATGACTGCCGTCCATGCTCATTTCGAAGATGATGAAGGGCGTGAAGGAAGGTGGATCTACTCATCGAACATGAGAACCACAGCTCTTATCCTGCAGAGCCTTTTGGAAACAGGCAGCCAGCATTCCTTTATCCCTATGGTCGCTCGCTGGTTGGTCGACAGAAAGAAAGCACGGGCCTGGCATACGACTCAGGATAGCTTTTATGTCTTTTATGCTCTAAACGACTACTATAAAAAATATGAGTACATCGATCCAGATTTTAGAATCGAGATATCTCTTGCCAATAAGCTTCTCCTTAAAGAATATTTCAAAGAAGACAGGAAAAAAATCATCCGTAAAATGACCTCATTGAAAGACTTTTCTCCAGGAAAAACAGTTCCAATAAAATTTAAAAAGAAAGGTGAAGGGACCTTTTATTACGATTCACGGATGACATATGTTCCCAAGAAATCTTTAACTGCTGTGGATGAAGGATTCACTGTTATCAAAACCCTTAGTACTTTAACTGGGGCCCGCATTGATTCCATCCATGCAGGAGACCTTGTTCTTGTTACGCTTGAAATTGCAGTCCCCCAGGAGAGCCTGTACGTGGTCGTTAATGATCCCCTGCCTGCAGGTCTGGAAGCTGTGAATCCCACTTTTGCCACGGAAAGCGAGGAACAAACCGATCTGATGCGCAGGTTGTCCCAAACAAATAACCGATGGTACAGATGGTATGGCTTTTCCCATATCGAAATGCATGATGACCGGGTCCTTCTTTTTGCGGATTACCTACCGCCTGGTATTCATCAGCATCGGTATCTGGCCAGGGCTCTGATTTTTGGAGATTTCCACTCCCCGGGCACTAAAATCGAGGAGATGTATTCCCCAGAAATCTTTGGACGGAGTTCCGAGCTTGCTGTCTCGATCGTAAGATAATCTTCCATGAAGATACGGACGGTCTGGATATCTCTTATCTTACTCGTGCTCTTTATCCAGTCCTCTCTTTACCTCCCTATCTCTCACAAAAAACTCGAACCGTACCCTGTTATTTCTTTGAGACTGTATGACCGCGGAGGATTGCTGATGAGAGAAGTCTTGTCAGATGAAGGTGGTAGATGCCAATGGTTGACTCTGGAAGAGATCCCACTTGCGCTCCTCCTGATGACCGTTGCAGCGGAAGATAAGAATTTTTTTCGCCATCCAGGATTAGATATCGGTGCTGTGTTCAGAGCTCTCGTTCAGAACATCTCAAAACAACGGATCGTATCCGGTGCTTCGACTATCACCCAGCAGCTTGTAAGAAACATCTATCATTCCCAGAGAAACCTCGTCTCCAAACTGTTTGAGATATGGATCTCGATCCGCATGGAACGTTGTCTTTCAAAAGAAGAGATTCTTGTTCAGTATTTGAACAGGATCTGTTACGGGAATCAGACCTATGGGATCGCAGCCGCATCCCGATTTTATTTCGACAAAGATCCCGGTGATCTCAGTCTCGCTGAATCCGCATTTCTGGCCGGACTCCCCCGCTCTCCCTCAGGATACAATCCTCTCAGGTTTTTTGATAAAGCGAAAAATCGTCAGATGGCAGTTCTCAGACAAGCATGTAAACGAGGCTATATCGATAGCGATGATCTCTCAAGAGCAAGACAAGAGCCCATCTGCATTGAGCACGCTTCACAATCATTTCGGGCGCCGCATTATTGCGATCATGTTCTAAAAGATATTCCACGGGAAGACAGAAGACGCTTGAGCGTAATACAGACGACAATCGATCTCCCATTTCAAGAAAATGTCGAAAAGATGATGAACAACCATCTGGATTCTCTCCGTGGTAATAATATCACCAATGCCGCGGTCGTGGTGATAAACAACTACACAGGTGATATCCTCTGCATGATCGGTTCGAAGGACTTTTTTGATTTCAGGATAGACGGCCAGGTCAACGGCGCCACATCTCTTCGTCAACCCGGCTCGACATTAAAGCCTTTCACCTATGCCTTGGCATTGGAAAGCGGCATGACTGCAGCAACACTTCTCCACGATGACGATACTTTTTTTTCAACACCATCCGGAACCTTCCGTCCTCAAAACTATGACAAGACCTTTCATGGGGCGATCCGACTGAGGACGGCACTGGCATGTTCGTATAATATTCCTGCTGTTTCTGTCCTTCAAACTCTCGGCTCGGATCTTCTGTATAGAAAACTTCATGAAGCAGGATTCTCGAGCCTCCAAAATTCCCCTGAACATTACGGCATTGGCTTAACTCTCGGAAGTGGAGAAGTCACTCTTTTAGAGCTTGTCCGCGCATATGCTTCCCTTGCTAGAGGGGGATTGACTCTTCAAACAAACAGCATTTTGACTGCGCAGGATCATACAGGAAAAAAAGTTATTTTCTCTGAAAAAGAAAATCCTTCAAGAATATTCCCTCAGTTAACTTCCTATATCATCACTCATATCCTTTCCGACAAAGATGCCCGTGTTCCTGCTTTCGGATTCCATTCGCCTTTAGAGTTTCCTTTTCCTTGTGCGGCCAAAACAGGGACATCTAAAGACTTTCGCGACAATTGGACGCTCGGCTACACCCCCAACCATACGGTTGGAGTCTGGGTCGGTAATTTTGACGGAAAATCAATGAACAATATTTCGGGTATTTCCGGCTGCGGCCCCCTTTTTCATGATGTCATGCTCCTTTTGAATAGAGGGCGGGAGGAATCTTTCTTTTTGAAACCTCAAGGTCTTGTTTCTTGTTCCATTTGTCCTGTCTCTGGAAAGCTTGTCACCGATGCCTGTCCCGGTGCCGTAGAGGAGATCTTTTTTCCTGGAACTCAGCCTTCACATATGTGTTCTGTTCATAATACCTCAAGCAGTCTATCAGAAGTTACGTCTCTTCCTTCCATCTCAGCAACATATACTCAGAAAGACATCAAGATCCTTTTTCCCTTTGATGGAGACGTTTTCAAAATGGATCCGGTCTTGAGAAGAGAATATCAGATTATCCGTTTAAAAGCCTCAGTTCCTACTTCCTTTCCATATTCCTCCCTGGAATGGAGGTTGAATGGAAAAAAGATCGGGTTGTCCCGCTATCCCCATGCCATCTCCTGGGCTCTCAAACCGGGATCATATCTCCTGGAAATAGCAACAACCCTAAAAAAGGAGGAACAAATGACCAAAAAGATCCGGTTTAAAGTCTTGCAATAAAAAGAGGTTATAATGAACAGAAGAAAGGCGATGATGGCATTAGGATGTATAAGCATCATAGCCCCTGGATATGTCATCCAAAGCGAAAGGAAGTCTCCAATGAAAAAAGAAATCAAAACAAAAAATGCTCCGGAGGCCATCGGGCCTTATTCCCAAGCAATTTTAGCCAATGGATTTGTCTTCGCTTCCGGACAGATCGCCATCGATCCTGCATCTGGAGATCTTCTACAAGGAGATATCAAAGAGCAAACGCGTCAGGTCTTAAACAACCTGAAAGCGGTGTTAGAGGCTTCCGGAAGTTCGCTTGAAAAGGTTGTGAAATGCACTGTTTTTCTTGACGATCTAAATGATTACACAAAAATGAATTCTGTCTACAGTGATTTTTTTGTATCTCCTTATCCTGCCCGTGCTGCTGTTCAGGTCGCACGCCTTCCAAAAGATGTAAAAATCGAGATAGAAGCGATCGCCGTCGTTTGATCTTTTCTCATATCAACTTGACAAGAAATGGATTTATCTCTATATATATATGATTATTGTAATCCAGTCATAACGCGGGTTGAGATGGTAAAACAAAGGATATTGCTTGTGGAGGACGAAGGGATCGTCTCCATCGACATCAGGAATATTTTAAATCAAATGGGATATGATGTTCCTGCTGTTGCATTCACAGGAGAAGAAGCTATCATCAAAGCTCAAGAAGTACAGCCAGACCTTGTTTTAATGGATATCGGCCTGAAAGGGTCCATGGATGGTGTTGAAACAGCAAAAATAATTATTAAAAATCATAAAACACCGATAATATTTTTAACAGGATTTGCAGATAACAACACTCTTCAAAGAGCGAAAATGGTGAAACCTGCAGGATATATCATCAAACCTATCAGTGAAAATGAACTCAAAAGATCTATAGAAATCGCTTTGGATAAGTAATCCCCTCTTTCCTTGTATTTCCTTTTTTACCAGAGTTTTACTTCAGAAAGGGTATGCGGTCTGCATGGAAATCCCTATCGATTTAAAGTAGAATACATCTATGCCTTTGTATGAGTTCTCGTGCAAATCATGTGGAACACGATTCGAAATTCTGGTTTCTATCGGGAAGGAAAGTTCCGTACGATGCCTCTCTTGCAATGATACAAGGATACAAAAACTCGTTTCTAGCTTTGGTATTGGCGGAAGCAGCTCGCATTTAAAAAATTCCTCTAACGCATGTCATTCATGCACTTCATCGAATTGCAGCACATGCAAGACATCTTAGCGATGAAAGAATCTATTCGGATAGGAATTGATACTGGGGGGACTTTCACTGATTTTTTTCTCTATCACAAAGGAAAAATTCATACGTTGAAGATCCCGTCTACCCCGCATGATCCGCCTTTTGCCATTCTAAAAGGGATCGAAGAGATCGCAGGAGCGGAAAAAAACACTTCCGTTATTCATGGTACTACCGTTGCTACAAATGCCCTTCTCGAGAAAAAAGGAGGAAATATTATCCTGGTAACCACCAAAGGATTCGAAGATGTCCTGACCATAGGACGTCAAACAAGAAATCACCTTTACAAGCTGTATGGAGAAGAGCGGACAGAACTTCTTCCCCGGGAGAAGTGTATAGGTGTTGATGAAAGGACGCTGGCCAGCGGAAAAATCAAAAAAAAAGTTTCCATCCAGGAAGCAAAAAAAATTATTGAGATCGCAAGAAAGATGGACGCGCAAGCCGTCGCGATCTGTCTTATCCATTCCTATGTTCAGGATCAAAATGAAAAAATCATCCAGAGGCACCTTGAAGCAGCCGATTTTATGGTCTCTCCATCCTGGGAAATTCTCCCGGAATACAGAGAGTACGAAAGAACAGCCGTGACTGCGGTCAATGCCTACCTTATGCCTATCATGAGCCGGTATCTCTCCAGGCTTGAAACAAAATTAAAAGATTTCAATCTGAGGATCATGCAATCCAATGAAGGTTACATCTCGCCTAGAATTGCCATCCGGCACCCTGTCCGGACTGCATTGTCCGGGCCTGCAGGAGGCGTGGTGGCTGCTGATCATATCTGCAGGACTGCCGGATTTAAAAAGATCATTTCTTTTGATATGGGAGGGACATCCTCGGATGTCTCTCTTATCGATGGTGAAATCTCTAAGACGAATGAAGCAGTTATCGGAGATTTCCCTATAGGTCTTCCAATCATCGACATCCATACAGTCGGTGCTGGAGGGGGCTCCATCGCATATGTGGATAGGGGCGGATCATTGAGAGTAGGCCCAAAAAGCGCCGGCGCTGATCCAGGGCCAGCATGTTATGGGAAAGCCATGATCCCAACCGTGACGGACGCCAACCTTGCTCTGGGACGGCTGACACCTGAATTTTTTCTGGGTGGCGCCATTCGGATCTATCCCAAAAGAAGTATTCAGTCCTTGAATATCCTGGCCAAAAAAATAAAAAAATCAATCAAAGAAACATCTCAAGGGATAATCAATATTGCCAATGCCAATATGGAAAGAGCGATCAGGGTGATATCTGTGGAAAAAGGATATGATCTTAGAGATTTTTATCTTTTTTCTTTCGGAGGCGCAGGCGGTCTGCATGCGGTTGCTATGGCCCAGCAGCTCAGCATGATAGGTGTCATCATCCCTCCGCAGGCAGGTGTTCTCTCAGCCAAGGGACTCCTGTTTGCTGATTCTGTCAAAGACCTCACGAGATCCATCCTCCTTCTTGAAAAGGATATGACTGAAGAGCGGATGGAAAAACATTTTTCAACTCTCGCCCGAAAAGCCATAAAAGAGATGAAAACAGAAGGGTTTCCTGCAAGCAATGTGAAATGCGTTCGCTTGATCGACATGAGGTATCAGGGCCAGTCCTATGAACTCACGATTCCCTATAAATCCATTGCTTCCTCTGTCCGCGCTTTTCATAGAAAGCATGAAAAAATCTATTCATATTGTCATCCGGACCGAACGGTCGAGATCGTGAACATACGAATAAAAGCGGTGGGCATAGGACAAAAAATGAGAGTGAGAAAAATGCCTTTGGGAATATCCAGCTCAAGATCATCGTTTTTCAAGGAGCAAACGATTTTCTTTGACGGTAAAAAAACCGTAACCCCAGTTTATTCGAGAGCTACGTTAAATTCAGGCAATACAATCATCGGCCCTGCACTGATCGCAGACAATGATTCTACTGTCCTCCTTCCTCCTTCATTCGGGCTTGAGGTTGATCTCTTCCAGAATTTAATTATAAAAGAAAAGACCCATGAAAAAACCTTATGATCCCATTGAGTTAGAGCTGTTTAAGAATATCTTTGTTTCAATTTCTGAAGAAATGGGTGCCGTCCTTGGCAGAACAGCTCTGTCTCCTAATATAAAAGAAAGGAAGGATTTTTCTTGTGCCCTCTTTACAGCAGAGGGGGAAACATTTGCTCAAGGGGCGCACATCCCGGTTCATTTGGGTGCCATGCCTCTATCCGTCAAAGCCTCTCTCCAGGCCGTTCATTTTAAAAAAGGCGACTGTGTTGTTTTGAACGATCCATACAAAGGCGGAACACATCTTCCCGACATCACTTTGGTATCACCTGTTTTTATCAAAGAAAAGATTTCCTTTTTCGTGGCCAACAGAGCACATCACTCCGATGTCGGCGGAATGAGTCCCGGCTCGATGCCTCTCTCAACGGAGATATTTCAGGAAGGATTGATCATTCCGCCTATCAAGCTTATAAAAAGAGGAAGTATCCAGAAAGAGATCCTGGATATGATCATGGCCAATGTCAGAACTCCCGAGGAACGCAAAGCTGATATTATGGCGCAGATCGCTTCCAACTATGTTGGTCAAAAACGTCTGCAAGAAGTAGCAAATAAATTCGGTTTTTCTAAGATCAGAAAATATGCAAGTTTAGTCCAGGATTACACAGAAATCTTTCTCCGAAAAACGCTTCGATCTCTTCCGAACGGAACATTCGAATTTATGGACAAAATGGACGATGACGGGATTTCTTCCGAGCATGTCCCCATCCATGTTCGCATCACCATCAAAGAGGAGGAAGCGATCATAGATTTCACAGGGTCATCTCCCCAGGTCAAGGGATGCATCAATGCCAATCTTGCCGTGACCACATCCGCGGTCATGTATGTTTTCCGTTCTCTTATTGAGGAAGACATCCCCTTTAACACAGGTCTAATACGACCGATCGAGATCATCGCTCCGCCGGGGAGTATTGTGAATGCCCAATTCCCATCTGCCACCGCCGGAGGAAACGTAGAGACATCCCAAAGGATCGTCGATGTCCTCCTTGGAGCTCTTTATCAGTTCTGTCCCGAAAAAATTCCTGCAGCCAGTTCTGGAACGATGAACAATATTGCTTTGGGAGGTTTCAACAAGGAAACGAAAACCCGTTTTACCTACTATGAAACGATCGGCGGAGGTATGGGGGCAAGCATGAAGGCTGACGGGCTCAGCGGAGTTCACACACACATGACCAATTCTTTAAACACTCCTCTTGAAGCCATCGAAAATTATCTCCCTCTCCGAGTAAATACATATTCTCTTCGCCGAAATTCAGGAGGGAGAGGAAAGACACAAGGAGGTGAAGGGCTCGTCCGGGAATATGAATTTCTAATTCCCACTCAGGTATCAATGATCTCAGAGAGACGCCGTCTAGCCCCCTATGGCCTTCGCGGAGGACAACCTGGAAAAAAAGGGAGAAATACCCTGATATCTCGGGGAAAAAAAGTCTCTCTTCCCTCGAAGTTCAACATAACGGTTATGAAAGGAGATGTTCTTCGCGTTAAAACGCCGGGAGGCGGAGGATATGGCAAAAAGCCGTAAAATTTCTTTTGGCCCTGGTTTTCTGGTGACCGCCGCCTTTATCGGTCCGGGAACCATCACCTCCTGCACACTGGCAGGAGTTCATTTCGGCTACGCTCTGCTCTATGCCATTCTGTTCGCCACCGTTACCACCATCATCCTGCAGGAAATGACAGGACGATTGAGCCTTGCCTCAGGAAGGGATCTCGCTCAGGCTTTAAGGGAGTTTCCCAAAAGCGCATTGACCAGATTGATGTTCACCATCATGACTCTGACAGCGATCACTTTTGGATGCGCCGCCTACGAAGCAGGAAATATTATAGGCGGCGCCTTAGGTCTTGAATCGTTCACTTCAATCCCTCAGAGATATTGGGTTGGATTGATCTCCTTACTGGCTATAATCATCCTGAGCAGCGGTCGATATCGAATCATCGAGAGATTCCTGGTGGTTCTTGTTTTTCTTATGAGCATCTCTTTTCTGAGCACCGCCGTTATCACAAAACCGGACATAATCTCGATCCTCAAGGCCCTCGTTCCGACGATACCGCATGGATCTCTTTTTTATGTCCTGGCGCTTGTAGGAACGACCATCGTTCCATATAATCTTTTTCTCCATTCGGCAATAGTAAAAAAAAAGTGGCATCTGGCTGCGAATGTGAAAGATGTCCGCAAAGACCTGGTCCTTTCTATCGGATTGGGAGGAATGATTTCTGCCTCGATTATCGTCACTTCCGCTGTTGCCTTTTTTAATAAAGGGATCGGTCTCGAAAGCGGGATCGAGATGGCTCAGCAACTACGGCCTCTGTTCGGCGACATCACCCACATTCTTTTTGGCATCGGTTTATTTGCTGCAGGTTTAAGCTCTGCTGTGACAGCACCATATGCAGCTGCTTTTGCCTCATCCGGAGTGATGGGATGGGATAGCAAGCAAGGCCAGCAGAAATTCAAACTTATCTGGCTCCTGGTGATCATGTCAGGATTCGGCGTTTCTCTTCTCGATCTAAATCCCTTAGCTGTTATCCTTTTCGCTCAGGTGGCAAACGGACTCGTCCTTCCTGTCGCCTCAATATTTCTATTGGTTGTGCTGAACAACCGTGAAAAGATGGGGTCGATGGCCAACAACTGGAAACAGAATATCATTGGAGGACTGATTATCCTCATTGTTTCTGCACTGGGGTTCTGGAATATCCTCAAGCTGTTTTTTGGATAAAAGTCTCCTCAGACAATAAGTAAAGTTCTTGGACGGGAAACGAAAGATTATTTCTTTCCCAGACTAAAGTTGACTGCATACCGTGCATGAAGATCCATGGAATCGAATAAGTGGACTGTACTGTCTTCTTCTTGAATGATGAGGGGGAGTTCTGTGCAGCCCAGGATAATGCCTTCAGCTCCCCTCTTGCTTAAGCTTTTCATGATCTCTTGAAAGGTTTTCCTCGTAGTTTCATTCATAATCCCCAGACAGAGCTCTTTAAAGATAAAGTTGTGAATGATATTTCTTTCCGATTCAGTAGGAATGATAACATCGAGCAAATATTTCTCTTTTAATCTTTGCCGGTAAAATTCTTCTTCCATCGTGAACCGAGTCCCTAGCAATCCGACCTTTTTCAGCCCGCGCTGGAGAATTGACGTACCTGTGGCATCAGCGATATGAAGAAGAGGAATAGAGATGGATACCTCGATATCATCTGCCACTTTGTGAATGGTGTTGGTGCAGATGACAAGACAATCCGCACCTGCTTCTTCAAGTTTCTGTGCGGCCGCGAGAATCAGACGGGTGACGCTTTCCCATCTGTTTTTATTCATCTGTGTTTCAACCTCATGAAAATCCATGGAATACATCAGGCATTTTGCCGAATGGAGGCCTCCAAGGCTCTGTTTTATCCTCTCATTGATTATCCGGTAATATTCAAGAGAAGATTCCCAGCTCATTCCACCGATAAGTCCTATCGTTTTCATGAAAATATCCTTTTTCAACTTTTTTTACGATATCAGAAGGGCAACTATTTGAAAAGGGAAGATATCGCACAGGTCAATTTTTGAGCCTTCACTCTGGAGTTTCGCAAAAAGAAATTTAAGAAAAGAACAAAATTCTATTTGAAAAGTATGAAGATAAAAGGTAGATTTTAAAAAGATAATTAATTCTATTTCTTGAGGTCTATTATGAAGATCGAAAATTTTGAGATGGAAAGATATCAATCCATTTGGGAGAACAGGGTCAAATACAATCTGACGGAGAGCGGGGTTCATCCTTATTCTTTAGATGAATTTTTATCAGAAAAAGAAAAAAAAGAACTTCTTGAACTCCGTTTAGGTTACGGACATACAAACGGATCGGAAGAACTCCGGAAAACCATAAGCCGTTTGTATCAAGGAGCAGATAAAGGAAATGTGCTGGTTACCACCGGATCAGCCGAAGCAAATTTCCTGACAGTCTGGAGCCAGCTTGAACCTGAGGATGAGCTCATCCTCATGCTCCCGAATTACATGCAGATTTGGGGTTTAGCGAGGTCGTTCGGCGTACATATCAAGCCTTTGTATCTGAAAGAAGACCTGGACTGGGCACCTGATTTGAACGATCTGGAGGCTCTTATCAGTGAAAAAACCCGGATGATCGCAGTCTGTAATCCAAACAATCCCACAGGGGCTGTTCTCAGTGAAAAGGCTATGGAAGAGATCGCTTTTCTGGCAAAAAAACATGATCTATGGATCTTCGCTGATGAGGTATATCGGGGATCAGAGTTATCCGGCAGGGAAACCCCGTCTTTCTGGGGAATGACTGATAAAGTTATTGTCTCATGCGGACTTTCAAAATCATATGCGTTTCCCGGTTTGAGACTCGGCTGGATTCTTTCACCCGAAGCTGTCACAGAACAGATATGGGCTTACCATGATTATACTACCATCTCGTCCAGCATATTCAGCAATTATATTGCCGACCTTATCCTTCAACCGGTACGAAGAAAATCCGTTCTCGACAGAACGCGAGCTCTTTTGAATATGAATCTCAAATCTCTGGATAAATGGATTGCGGCGCATAAAGACTTTTTTCAATTTGTGCCGCCGAAGGCGGGGGCCATTACATTTATCCGGTATTCAATGGATATTAATTCGACAGATTGGATGATGAAATTAATAGAGGATAAGAGTGTCTTTGTCGTTGCAGGAGATTGTTTCGGAATGGACTGCTTTATCCGAATCGGAATAGGGACAGAACCTTCTCATTTTTCAACCGCCCTCGGCTGCATCGCTCAAACAATGGATGTGTTCCGCACTTGAATTAACATGCATGGGGTCGTATGTGGAAGTCCTCACAGAATCTGAGAAAGCTCATTCCCGCATCCGTCCTTATGCCAGAGTTACTCCTCTGGAGCTCTCACCACATCTGAGCCTCATGGGAGATGGTAAAACCTATCTAAAATTGGAAAATTTGCAGTTGACCGGTTCTTTCAAACTGCGCGGCGCTGCCAACAAACTCCTGTCGATGTCAAAAAAAGAAAAAAGCCGAGGCGTTATCACCGCTTCATCTGGCAATCATGGTGCTGCATTTGCCTACCTGGTCAAAACCATGGGCATAAATGGAACTGTTTATCTTCCAGAAAATACCGCCAAAGCGAAGATCGAAACGCTAGGTTTTTATGATGCTAAAATGAAGATCTGTCCGACAACAGACTGCGTTGAGTCAGAACAGATTGCCCGAAACGATGCTGCTGAACAAGGCATAGTCTATATCTCCCCCTATAATGATCAGGATATCATAACAGGCCAGTCGACGATCGCATGTGAGATTCTTCAACAGGTGGGTCAGGTCGATGTTGTCATTGTTCCTGTTGGGGGAGGAGGATTGATTTCAGGGATAGGAAGTTATCTAAAAGCGATTGATAAAAATATCTCAATTATCGGATGCCAGCCGGTTAACTCTCCTGTCATGTATGAATCGCTTCAGGCAGGACGGATCCTTCTCCTCGATTCAAAACCGACATTATCTGACGGGACTGCAGGTGGGATCGAACAGGATTCCATTACCTATGAGATTTGCAGGCAAGTGATCGATGATTTTATCCTTATATCGGAAAAAGAAATCATCTCGGCCTTAAAAATATGCCTGGAAAAACATTTCATGCTCGTTGAGGGCGCCGGAGCTTTGTCCATCGCCGCTTTCATGAAAATTAAAGAACGCTTCTCGGGGAAGAATGTGGTCCTGGTCGTAAGCGGCTCTAAGGTAAGCATGGCCACCCTCAAGGAAATTTGGGATTGATACCAGACATATCTTTTGAATGGGTCAAAAATTAAGATCTATAGAATTCTATGATCGAAGAAACCACATAATCCTGCATATTTTGGGTTAACTCCGGATAGACAGGGATCGCCAGCACTTCATTTGAAGCTTTTTCTGATTCAGGAAAAGCCCCTTTCTGATACCCAAGATCAGAAAAGCACTTCTGGAGATGAAGGGGAAGAGGATAATACACCGCAGTTCCGATGTTTTTTTCCTTCAAGTACTGCTGCAGTTCATCTCGTTTGACCGCCCGGATAACATACTGGTTGTATGTATGGTAATTTTCCACCCCGGAATCTTTGAAAACAGCTTTAGGTGTTTGGATATTTCGGGATTGTGTCAAACCGGATTCGAAAAAGACCCGATCATAATAATCTGCATTGTTCTGTCTTTTTTTGTGCCACTCGTCCAAATACTTGAGTTTTACTCGCAATATGACTGCCTGAAGAGCATCCAGCCGGAAATTTCCACCCACAAGCTCATAAAAATATTTATCGCTGGAACCATGAATGCGGAGTTTTTTTAATTTTTCTGCCAGACCCTCATCATGGGTCAATACCATACCTCCATCACCATATCCGCCCAAATTTTTCGTAGGGAAAAAGGAAAAAATGCTCATATCTCCCATGGATCCTGCCCTCCTCACTTCGGTTGGAAAAGGACAATCTGCTCCTATGGATTGGGCGGCATCTTCGATCACTTGAATCTGATATTCATCTGAATAGGACAGGATCTCCTTCATATCGGCACATTGGCCGAAAAGATGAATTGGGATAACTGCTTTTACGTTCCCATTCTGATTTCGGTTCATTTTATCTTCAACAACCTTTTTGAAAGAAAGAGGATCCATGTTGAAGTTGATCGGATCTATATCGCAGAAAACCGTCCTTGCACCGAGACGTGATACGGCTCCTACTGTGGCAAAAAAGGTAAAGGGGGTAGTGACCACTGTATCCCCTTTTTTTATGCCGAGAGCCATTAAAGATATTATCAAAGCATCCGATCCAGATGATACTCCCACCGCGAAGCGTGCCCGGCTGTATTCAGCGAGTTCTTCTTCCAGTTTTTCCACTTCTGGTCCCAAAATGAATCTTTGTTCTGGAATAAAATCGTGAATTTTTTGACTTATTTCATCCTCTATGGATGCATACTGTGCATTCAGGTCGAGCAAAGGGACTTTCATAATTTCACCTCTTAAGCTTTCGGAGTTTCTTTTTTTCTAGCACAATCCGACCCTGATAAGAGACATAGTTCAGGAGGATTAAAACTCTATTCTTTCCACTCATTTCCTCTTTGAATACACCTTTTAGTCCTTTCATAGGACCTTCCATGACCTCGATCTCATCCCCTATTTCAGGTTTTTCTCCGTATTTATCCAGCTCGATCTGACCATCTACTTCCCTAGTTTTTATTTGGTGGATAACATGTTCCTGTAAAGGAATCGGGCCCTCTTGATTGCCGATAATTCTCTTAACACCACGTGTGTATTTCACCAATTTGTATTGATCGGGAAAATCGAACTGGATGAATTCATACCCTGGAAAAAACGGAACGACACGGCCATCCTTCATGTATGTAGGATTGTAGATCAAAAATCCGGCATTGGTGAAAATCTTTTCAACATGGAATTCCTTTTTCGGCTTAGTGTTCAATACAAACCAGTTTTTCATGTTTCAGATTCTTATTTTATGAATTTCCGGTAAAAATCGGGACGCCGGTCAGATAGAAAATATTTCTTAGCAGGACTCTCTTGAATTGCATTGAAATCACAATCCGCATAAAGAATATGATCTTTTCCCTCCGGAGATTGTGCTATGATCTGACCTGAAGGATCCACGACATAGGATTCACCTGAAAACATTAAAGGATCTTCTTTCCCGACTCTGTTGACCAGAGCAGCGAAAAATCCGTTTTGAAAAGCAGCCACTTGAAGTTCTGCCTCAAAAATTCCCTCCGGCCACTCTCCGGAAACTCCTGCTTGAGGCACAATGACGATTTCAGGTCTAAGAAGCCCCAAATGGCGCATATATTCCGGAAAATGCCTGTCATAACAGATGGCAATTCCAATACGGCCGGCCATCGTTTCGAAAACACAGATAGGCTTATCTCCTGGCGAGTAATACCCTTTTTCAAAAAAACCTTGTCCGTTCATGACATGAACCATTCTTATGATCCCGCATATCGAACCGTCAGCATCGATCACAGGAGAAGAATAGAATGTATTTTGCCCTGAGCGTTCAAAGAGATTGATAACCGTTACAGCTTTATGCTCTTTGGCAAGCCGGGAAAAGATCTCCGTCGTCGGGCCAGGAATAGGTTCAGCCATTTCAATGGAGTCCTGTCCTGCGGGCTTCTGAGGGAGAAAAGGTAAGAAAGCGAGTTCGGAAAATGCAATGATCCCTGCCCCCTCTTTAGCAGCTTTTAAAAACGCAGTCTTTGCCCTAGAGATGTTATCATCCAAATCTGTAGTAGCGTGCTGCTGGATGAGTGCTATCTTCAATTTTGTTTTTCATCCTTAAACAGTTGGTAAGCTTCCTCGGGAGATACGCCTCTGTGGACGACAGCTCGAATTCCTTTGATCATAGCTACCGGTTTCGGATTCTGCCAAATATTCCGTCCCATATCCACCCCGACAGCTCCTTTTTGAATGGCTTGACTGGCCATCTTAAAGGCATCGAGCTCGGTTTCCATTTTGGGACCTCCGGCGATAACGACGGGGACAGGACAGCTGTCAACGACTTTTTCAAACCCATCACAATAGTATGTTTTCACAAAACCAGCTCCGAGCTCTGCAGCAATCCTGCAGGCTAATGAGAGAAATCTCGCATCGCGTTTTTCAAGTTCTTTCCCCACAGCTGTCACAGCCAGCACCGGTATTCCATATCGTTGGGCATCATCCACAAGGCGGGCAAGGTTAACGAGAGTCTGGTGTTCATACTTGGCTCCCACATAGATGGACATAGCAACCGCAGAAACGTTCAACCGTATGGCCTCTTCTATATTTGTCGTGATATCTTCATTGGATAGATCCTCCCCCACAATACTGTTTCCTCCGGAAACCCTCAGGACAATAGGCGCTTCTATTTTTGAATCGATAGAAGCCCTTAGAACGCCTCTGGTAAGCATCAGTGCATCTGCATAAGGTAGGAGCGGCTGGACGGTTTGGTGCACATCTTCCAATTTCGAGATTGGACCTAAAAAATATCCATGATCCACGGCCAGCATGACTGTCCGGCCTGTCTTTGGTTTTATGATACGAGATAAACGGTTATCTTCTCCCCAGTCCATTATTTTTCTCCTCTCATAGTTTTTAATGAGTTTATTTATTTGTTCGAAATTTCACCAAGTCCGGATTTCATTGATTTGGCTGAACGATCACTTTTATAGAGTCCGATGCCTGTGCGGTTATGCGAAAGGCATCTGCTGTTTTGTCCAAAGGAAACCTGTGGGTGATCATTTCAGAGACATCAATTGTTTTGTCGGCCATCATTTGAAGAGCGAGCCATGAGTCAAAGGGGGCTGCCCCATAGGATGTGGTTAGTGTGACGTCGTTCCTGAATAAGATGTCATTAATGGATAATGGAATTTTCACATCGGGATCAGTAGGAGCAAAAAAGAGGACCTTCCCTCCCCTTTCAACCGTGTTCAATGCGACTCTCTGGGCATTCTCCGCACCAGTGCATACCATCACCAGATCAGCAGCACGGCCGCAGGTCATTTTTTGAAGAATTGTCTTTACGTCCTCCTCCGGGGAGAGGGCTGAATCCGCACCGAATTGCTTGGCTGCTTCTCTGCGGAAAAGAACTGGTTCAACTGCCATGATCTTTCCGGCTCCTAAAGATCGTGCCGTTGCGACAGCCAATAAGCCGGCTATCCCGCAGCCGATTATTAGAACGGTCTGGCCGGGTTTTAAATCAGCTCTCCTTAATGCTCTCAAAACGCACCCCAGGGGCTCATGAAAAGTTGCTTGTTCAAAAGAGAGTTCATCCGGAATAGAAAATGCTCCATGACTGACATGGATGGACGGCAAGCGTATAAATTCAGCAAATCCACCCGGATCGAAATCGGTGTTTCTCAGTGTATCGCAGGCAGTGTGATGGCCAGTCAAACAGTAATAGCATGTGTTGCATGGAACATGATGGGAGGCGACTATCCTGTCTCCGATTTTAAAAGAAGTGATTCCTTCACCGACTTCTGCGATTTCACCGGAGACTTCATGCCCCAGGACAAGGGGAGCTTTGTGGATCCTGTACCACTCCAAGACATCACTGCCGCAGACTCCGCTGGCAATAACTTTCATCAGTATCTCTCCCCTGCCGATTTGAGGGACAGATATCTCCTCGATCCGGATGTCATGGTTGTTGTAATACATCGCGGTACGCATGGTTTTCATTCCTTGTATGCTTTTCATTTTTATAAAGTCCCCATTAAAAAGTCAACTGAATGTGTTGAGTAGGTCATGAAACAAAATCTAAGAAGGCAGCGAAATATTCAGATTTGTCATAAACCGATTGAAGGTTGATATGGATTGCTTGTTTTTCAGGAATGAAATTATAGAGTCCATCAGAAAAATATATTTTTCATAAAAAAGATTTGTTAAACGACTCAAAACGCCGTATGAAAGAACAGGTTTAATTGATTTGAGGATGCTTTTTGATCTGAGCGAATGTATTTTTAATGGTATTCTGCAATTCGTCTTCGCCAAATGGTTTGCTTATCATGCCAAAGGAATTGGAACCGTTGGCCTTCGTGATAGTGTCCTTGTCTCCATAGGCAGTAAGATATATCACAGGGATGTTCATAGCCTTTTTGATGGTCTTGGCTGCAGTGATGCCTGTCATGTTTCCTTTGAGTTTAACATCCATTAGAATCAGATCCGGAATGGTTTTTCTTGCCAGCTCGATGCACTCTTCTCCTGAAGAGGCAACAGCACACACATCAAATCCAAAACCCATGAGAACGCTCTGGATATCAAGCGCAATGATCTTCTCATCCTCGACAACCATGATCCTAATTTTATTTTCCACTTTAGTCACAACCTCATGAGATAATTCTATCTCTTGACATTTCATAGTTTTAGTCGATTGTAATGTGGATATATTGAAAATATTCTTTAACCATGCATATATATATACGCATAAAAGGAGAAATTGGTTTCCTTTTTTTATTAGGGCTTTACGAAATTTGTATAATGATATATATTTTCTTCGAAATCAGAAAGAGGAGATACGAGTATGAATTCTCATCAAACAAAAGGAAAAATTCTTTGGATTCTGCTTGTCGTTCTGATCCTTATGCTCGCAGCCGCCGGTACAGGATACTATTTCAGTCTGACAAGATTTCAGAAAAAAGTAGAATTGCTCGATGATAAATTTATTGCATTTGAAAGCAAGCATGAAAAGGTAATGGCTACGATCCAGGCAAGTCAAATGGATATCAATGCCTATATCAAAGAGAAAGAAGGAAAAACAGAAGAAGAGACACGAAAAATTCGGCTGACAAGTATTCTGCTTAAGGCGAAAGGAGAGGTCATATCCAGCAAGATCTCTCTCTCTCAGGATGATGTCAATAATGCTGTAGCATCTCTCGACTCCTCCATCGTTGTTCTAAAAAACGCCTACCAGATCGCAGAAGAAGACATGATGAATAAGATCGAAGATCTGCGTTTGAGACTGGCTACAATCAAAGGGCTCATTGAGGTAAATTCTCTTAAAGCCCAAAAAGAACTGGATGCTGTTTGGCGAGAGATCGAAAAACTGACCTCAGATCTGTGAACCATTGATTTTCCTGTAAAAAAAAAGTTTTTTTCTAAAAGCGAATTTACTTTCCCGCGAATTTTCTCCTCGTTCATATACTATGACACTGTCTAAGGGGCACTGTTTTCAGACATCAAGGAATTCTGAAATTCTTTTTCCGGATGTAAAGATAACATATTCCCCCATAAAGAAAGCGTGAGTAATAGAAAAATTCACTATGTGTGTTCTCATAGAAAAACAAAGGAAGAATGAACAGGATACCAATACCTGTTCCGATAATAACTTTCCCCTTTTTCCCAACAAGAAAAAAAGCCATGAAACAGAGGAACAGCGCCAAGATATAGCCGATCCACTCGGTGGTAAATATCATTTCTTTTTTTAATCCACGATAAAAACCCGGGCTCCTTGCTGGGAAAGAACTGAATGGGGATTGGATTTATCGTCACTCGTTTGAAAGCCGGTTCCTTCAGGCAAGACATGGACCTGTCCGTTTTTCATCTCGACTGTCAATTCTCCTTTGAGAACATAGAGGACATGTCCCCGTGAACACCAGTGATCAGATTGGAATCCTTCGGAATAATCTACCAGACGGACACGAATGTTTCCTTTTTCGAAAGTTCTCCAGGATGATGTTCCTGTTTTTCCCTTATGTTCCTGAACAGGTTTTTTCAGCCATTCTGTAAAACTGAAGGGAACATCTAAGATCTTCATTGCCATCTCCTTCCATGTCGGTTTGAAGGTTCAAGTCCATTTATTTGAATATTGTCCGATTCTATGGATTCGGAAAGAATATCAATTTAAGATTTTTGCGTCAATATCTCTTTCCCAAGTGTGCCATCCTCCCAACAGTTAATGTATAATATATTTGGGTTTTAACAGCTTCAGGGATGGTTTTCAGGATTTATGAAGTGTAAATGAGAAAAATAATGAAAATAAAAGACAATATCCCTGGCGATAAAGTGATTTTGATCCCTATGAAAAGAAAAGACGTTCGGCTGATCCATAAATGGGCAAATCAACCTGAGGTGATCCCTCTTTGGAACGGGCGCCAAAAGACCTTAAAGGAAACCAAGGACGATTGGAGACCGCATTACTTTTCAGATAGAGATCCCTATTCAGGACGATGCTTCGTCATTGTTTTGGACGGTTCCCCTATCGGTATGATCGTGCATAATCGGATCGATAAGGACAACAGGAGCACAGATATCGATATCATTATCGGTCCTACTACCTTGTGGGACAAAGGATTGGGGACAGACGCACTCAAGACTTTCCTTTCCTACCTTTTCAAAAGATTCAGGCTGAACAGGATATGGCTGGCGACATATAGCCATAATAAAAGGGCGATCCGGGCATATAAAAAAACAGGTTTTAAAGAAGAAGGCTGTCTTCGGGAAGATGCCTTCATCGAGGGACGCTATGTGGATTCGTTACTTTTCTCTATCCTGCGCTCCGAGTGGGAGGATTCTGCCCATAATAACACATCTTAGATCAGGTGCTGATTTATGTGTTGTGATAGAAGATCATGGTTTTCTGCTAAGTCTTTTTATGGTTGTTTTGCTTGTCAGGTCACGGAAAGCATCTGCAGCGATCCATGCAACAACTTTTCCTTCTTTTTTACTGAGTTCCTCAGAGAATTTAAGAGCAGCTCGGTTGAGCTCGCGGCTGCGTTTCCCAATGCTTCTTAAGGCCCAGCTCACTCCTTTTTTTACAAAATTTCTTTCATCTGCTGCGGCTTTTTGTATCAAAGGAAAAAAGACACTGAATTCTGTATCAGGCGACGATTTATCATGAACCGCCAGGCAAGCTATTAGCGCAAACGCAGCCCGTTTGACAAATTCCTCTTCTTTTTCGGCCCACTCTGTAATTTTTTTTCTTACATAGGCTGTCTTATCAAAGAGATTCATGCACACCTGGTCGCAGATATCCCAGGAGTCGAAATCCTTGACCCATTCTTCCATCTGTTCAGGAGTGACATGAACCGGGATATCCACCATGCTTGCAAGGATCCTCGCATCGGTGATGCCTGTTTTCCATAATTGAAGAGCGAGCTGGTGATCTTTCCCAGTTTCCTTGGCGATCTCGCGTATATTTGGGATGGATACACCATATCTGTTCTCGGTCCGCATGCCGTATCGAGCCATCCCCTCAAGTTGATCTGGTCTGCCGAGATGTTTCAGTTTTTTCATGATATCTGTCTTTTTTTTCATTTCCTTCTCCACCCACTCCACCATAAATATTTTACAGATATCCGTCAATCCTCTTCATTGTCTCTGTTATCAAAAGAAGCGCTTTTTTGCGTGCTCGGTAAAGCTTCTTCTAATTGATCTCTAACACAAAAGCTCTTTTTTCAGGAATCGATTGTGAAATCCAGAGAAAAAAAATGACAGATGTGTACCTCGGCGTATTGAAGACATACCGAAAATCAAATACAATACAATGTCAAAAGAATCCAATGCATTGGAAAAAATATATTGTTTTTGCTGTGATCTTCAGCCTTTCTATATCCTGCGGCCCTAAACAGAATCAATCCATCTCTATTGTCCGCCTAATGGACATTTTCAACGAGGACTGCCTCATTCGATCCCCTTTCGATAGATTGACTGCTGAAGCGCTTGCAGATGAGCAATTTCCTGCCAAATCATTTCCCCTGCCTGAAATCGATATCGAAATGAATCCTTTTAAACTTCTACGGAAATTGAAAATCGGTGGAAGGGAGATCAATATCCTTTTTTCCCCTCCAACGAGTGAATATGCTTTTGATGTCGATTTCAAAGAGGAATCTTTCCTGGAATTCGGTATCGGCATCGTGCGAGATGCTCATTCAGAAAAAATCGCTGTCGGAACGGATGAGAAAATTAGAGGGGTAAACTTCACTGTATCGCTCGAATTTGAGGGGAAGAAACGGACTCTTATGCAAAAATACCTCTCTCCCCCTCCCGAATCGCAACAACGAACGATCTCCTATTGGGAAACAAACTTATCCCTTCCCCCGGTCCGAAAAGGAACGCAGGTAATTCTTAAATGCAGCGGCGGGATGCAAAACTTTTCCTTTTGGTTTAATCCCCACATCTACAAAAAAAAAGAGGAAAAACGAAACGTAATTCTCATCTCCATAGACACTCTCCGTGCAGACCATCTCAGCTGTTATGGATACGAAAAGCAAACCACTCCGAATATTGATCTGCTCTCAGAAGACAGCGCTTTATTTCTCAACACATATGCATCGTCTCCCTGGACACTTTCTTCGCATGTATCGATGATGACCGGTCTTCACTGTGTGCACCATCAAGTCTATTACGATGACGAACGCATGGCTCCTGCTCTCAAGACACTGGCACAGACTTTAAATATGAATGGATTTCTGGCGTCTGCTTTTACTGGCGGAGGCTTTGTTAGCTCGGTGTACGGTTTCTCTAAAGGTTTTGACAGCTATAACGAAGGTGAAGGAGGAGTCTTTAAGAAAAATTCAGCAGAAATTATGTTTCAAGCGACATCGAATTGGCTGGAAAAAAACAAAGAAAAAGATTTTTTTCTTTTCCTCCATACCTACCAAACTCACAATCCTTATTCCTGTCCCGCACCGTATAGCACCCATTTTCTTGAGGATGATTTCAAATGGGATCAAATCGATCTGTATAATTATCTAGGAGGAATGCCGGGTTTGTACAGACCGCTCCCCGAAAAGGACAGGGAAAATGTGATCGGTCTTTACGACGGGGAGATCCTCTATATGGATGAAAAAATGATCAAACCTTTGATCGAGAAGCTCAAAGCACTGGGGTTATACGACCAGACAATGATCATTTTCACAAGTGACCATGGAGAAGAGTTCGGTGAACATAAAGGATGGGGGCACCGGCATAGTGTGTATGAAGAATCCATAAAAGTTCCGCTTATCATAAAATTCCCTGGATCTCGATACAGAGGGAAGCGTATCTCGAGTATCATCAATCTTGTAGATATCATGCCGACCATTCTCGATTGGATGAATATCAGATATCCTAAAATGGAAATGGATGGGAAAAGCCTCATCCCACTTCTTTCTGGAAGAGAACGGAAAGATAGGACTTTTTTAGCGGATATTCCTCCTAATCTTCTAAACACTCCTCTCCCGCAAAGAATCACTATGAACAGCGGACAAGAGAAAATGATCCTGAACAGGCGATTCAGCAAGGAAGACCTTGACTATTTTTCCTTCCCCCCCCCGGTCAATATTCCGGTGGAACTGTTCGCTCTCAATAATGATCCACTTGAAAAAACAAACATTGCCCATTCCATGCCTGAAATCTGCGATCAGATCATACGTTGGATAAATGAGATCTACAGCACTGCGAAAAAACAAAAAACCTCCAAAGTCAAAATCGATGATGATCTAAGAGACCAGCTCAAGACATTGGGTTACATCCATTAAAAATCTGCAAATATACAAACAGGAACACTATTATCAAACAACTCTTTTTTTCTTATATGGAGCATTGACGCTCTGGCTCACCGTTTTTCCGCATTTGTTGACCCCATTCGAGCCCTATGTTATATAACCAAAAGAATGATTTCCGGCTGATCCTCGGATACATGAGGACCTCGCTTTAGAAAGGAGAGAAATGCCGAAACATGAACCTCACAAGATAAAGTCTGTACGACCCGTTCATTTTTTTAGTTTAGAAGAAAGAAAGAAATTTCTGGAAGAGGTCGAATTCAACACCGGACTGCTTCCTGATTCTCAAATCACATTCGATATGACCACCCAGGGAACATCTGCCATGAGCCAGGATCAGGTTGGGGCTCTTTTCCTGGGAGATGAAGCCTATGCGGGCGCAAGGAATTTCTATCATCTCACTGAAGCCGTTTCTGACATCTTCGGGATGAAACATGTGTGTCCTGTACATAACAAGTATGGCGGTTTGAAACTTCTTTGTTCCATTTTTCTTTCAAAGGATAAAGCTGCAGCAGGAAACACGCTTTTTCCGAAAAAGACTGTTGAGTATTTCGGGAGGAACTATCATTATCTCGAGTTAGAAAACAACAAGTCGTATCCAGGAAATATTGATTTGAATATGGCAACCGAATTTCTTGAAAAAAACAAAGGGAAAATCCCTTTTCTCTACATAGATATAACAGGAGATGGATATCGTCCTCTTTCTCTCCAAAACCTATCTGAGCTCAAAACGATCGCAGAATCTTTCCATTCTAAGATCATTTGCGATATCTCATGCATCGTGGAATGGGCATATTTCATTAAAAAAAATGATAATGTTTATCATACAAAACCACTAAGCAGCATCATTTCCAGCATCAAAGATATTTGCTCCACATTTGTCTTTGATGCTGGGCAGGATGCCATGAGCAATGTCGGAGGATTTCTGGCGACAAACGATCCGGAAGACCATGAGCACCATCAGAATGAAGTGGTTGTTTATGAAGGGCTGCATACTTACGGTGGTATGGCTGGAAGAACGATGGAAGTAGTCTCCATAGGATTAAGAGAGATGGTCAGAGATTCCAATGCAGAATGGACAGCATATCAAATCGACCGTTTTTCTGAAAGCCTTGAACAAAAAGAGGTGCCTTTTGTAAAAGGTATGAACGGGGTTCACCTCTTTCCACATACGTTCATGGACGATCCAGAGGGGCATGCCGCTCATGCTTTTTCCGCCGGATTATACCTGACATCAGGTGTGAGAACTCATTTACATGGCTCATATGAGAAAAACAGCGCTCTTCCTATTCTTATTCCACGGCGCTCTTTTATGAACAGCCAGTTGGAACAGATCGCCGAGGCGGTTTCACTTGTTTTCAAGCAGAAGGAAAACATGTCATCTATTTCACTCAAAAACACTCCTGAATTTCAGCATGAGGCTAAATGGGATTGGTCCATCCCTGAACTGAATGAATATAATTTCAGCTGTGAACCCTATACCGTCCACTCTATTGAAAATGTCGGGATTAAAACAGGCAAGGAACGGGAAGAGGCTATGATGGAGGCGGGATACAATACTTTTCTTTTAAAATCAGAGGATGTCACCATCGATTTCTTAACAGATTCAGGAACCAGTGCCATGAGCATTGCCCAATGGATGAGTTATCTGTCCGCCCGTGAAACCCCTGCGTTGTCAGACGCATATCAAGAAGTCGTTGACACCTCTCAGAAAATATATGGACATAAGTATGTCATCCTTACCCATCAGGGACGAGCGGCGGAACATATTATGTCTCAGATGTTCATCCAACCTGGAGACTATGTCCCGGGAAATATGTATTTCACCACCACAAAGCTTCACCAGGAGATGGCTGGAGGGATTTTTGTCGATGTCATCGTTGATGAAGCGCATCAAACGACATCGGAATTTCGCTGGAAGGGAAATATTGACTTGAACAAACTGGAGGACGCGGTCAGTAAAGCTTCAGGTGAAAACAAGCGCATCGCCTATATTTCTTACGAATTCAATGTGAATATGGCAGGAGGCCAGCCGGTCTCTATGGATAACATCAAAGATGTCTATGCCTTTTGCCGTCCGCTTGACATCCCTGTTTTCTTTGATGCAACCCGTTGTGCTGAGAATGCCTGTTTTATTCAAAGGAAGGATCCTCATTACGCCGAAGTCCCTGTCGCAGATATTCTGCTTGAGATGTTCCGGTATGGTGACGGAGCGACCATATCGAGCAAAAAAGACATGCTCAGCAACCTGTCCGGAAGCTTGATGTTCCGGGATAATCCAGAATGGTATAAAAAAGGACTTGCGTTTCTTCAATTATTTGAAGGCCCTCATTCCAGCGGGGGAACATCTGCCGGTGACATGGCCGCCCACGCGCAGGGATTAAGAGAAATGGTAGAGGATACATATATCAACAGCCGGATCGACCAGACAGAATATCTCGGCGAACTTCTCATCCAATCCGGCATCCCTATTGTCATGCCTCCAGGAGGTCATGCTATTTTTTTGGATGCCCGGCGTTTTCTCCCGCATGTCGATCAGGATCAGTTTCCAGCTCAAATGCTTGCCGCTCAGATTTTTATTGAAACAGGAGTAAGGGCCATGGAACGGGGGAATGTCAGCAAGGGACGGGACCCGCAAACCGGAGAGAACTACCGTCCTCATCTCGAACTTGTCAGGTTGACCATACCCCGGCGGGTTTATACACGAGATCATATGAAAGCCGTCGCAGAAGGCATTAAACAGCTCTATAAAAAACGAGATTCCATTCAGGGCCTTAAACTCACATATGAACCGGAAAAACTTCGTTTCTTCCAGGGACGTTTCAAAAAAGTGACAGGTTAAGAATACAGATTTAATGAAAAACAAACAAAGGAGAGGGCCACATGACTTTAATGCTAAACCGTGAGGATGTAATTTCTGTTTTAAACATGAGAGATTGTATGGATGTGATAGAAAAAGCTTTTTCCGAACTGGCCTCCGGAACAGCAGTGCTTCCATTGAGAACAAATATCAAACCCCCGGATGGTTTATCCCTTTACATGCCAGCTTATTTAAAAGACATGGGCGCCCTGGCCTGTAAGATCGTCTCGGTCTATAAACAGAACCCGGAAAAATTCCAACTCCCTACGATATTAGGCAAAGTGCTTCTTCAGGATCCGGAAACAGGAGATGTGATCTGCATTATGGATGGAGGATATCTCACAGCCGTCCGGACCGGCGCGGCATCAGGAGTGGCTACAAAATATCTGTCACGGGATGATCCTGGACAGACTGCTGGGATCTTTGGCACAGGCGTTCAAGCCAGGACTCAACTCTGGGCAGTCTCTGAGGCACGAACTCTCACAAAGGTCCTTGTTTATGACCTGTCTGATCAAGCGGTGGAAAGTTTTATTGAAGAGATGAGCCGGAAACTCGACCTGGAGATCAAAAAGGCAGATTCTCCCGATGCATTGCTCGAAGCGGACATACTCTGTACGGCAACGTCCTCTCCTGAACCTGTATTTGATGGAGCGAAGGTAAAAGCTGGCACCCATATCAACGGGATCGGAAGCCACACCCCGAACACAAGAGAGCTGGATACAGAGATCATTAAAAAAGCGAAATTTATTGGAGATTCCAAAGAGGCTTGTTTTAACGAGGCAGGAGATATCATGATCCCTCTTAAAGAAGGATCTATTGAAGAGTCCCATTTTCATGCGGAACTTGGAGAGATTATCACAGGGAAAAAAACGGGGAGGGAGAACAAGGACGAAATCACCATATTCAAGTCAAATGGGCTCGCTGTACAGGATGCAGCCACAGCAAAACTGGTCTTTGACAGAGCAAAAGAAGCAGGAACTGGTCAGGAGATCAGGATTTGAAGTTCACCTGCCTCACCCATTTTTCATAAATAGATCGCTTTTTCCGTTTAAAAAATAAGACAGTTTTATCACTGTCACCTGGATCGCATCAAATTTTTATCGGCACCACTTATCCAGCCAGGAAATAACCGTTTTATGCCAGAGGATACTGTTGTGGGGTTGAAGGACCCAATGGTTCTCATCAGGAAAGTAGAGTAAACGACTCGGGATCCCTTTCCTTTGGAGAGCTGTGAAGGTCGACATGCCCTGCGTCTCGACCACACGAAAATCAAGCGCCCCGTGAATAACAAGCATGGGAGTTTTCCAGTTCTTCACGTAATTGACCGGATTGTGCTTTTCATAGCCTTCAGGATTTGTCCAGGGAGTTCCTTTGTGATCCCATTCCGGAAACCACAGCTCTTCTGTATCATAGTAGGCCAAGCGTTCATCAAGATTCCCATCATGATTGACAAGGCATCTAAATCTTTCAGGCCAATTTCCGGCTATCCAATTGATCATGTATCCGCCAAAGGATGCGCCTAAAGCAGCGACTCTTTCTCCATCCATCCAAGGATAGCGTTCCAGAGCGGCCTCCAATCCCTTTTGCAGGTCGATCAAAGGCTTCCCTCCCCAGTCTCCCTGGATAGAGTCTGTGAACGCCTGACCATACCCTACAGATCCGTGGAAATCCACCATGATACAAGCATAACCGGCACCTGCATAAGCTTGAGGATTCCAGCGGTAGTGGAAATCATTACCAAAAGAACCCTGCGGGCCGCCATGAATAAGAAAAGCCACAGGATATTTTTTCGAAGCATCAAAATCCACAGGTTCAACAACATAGCAGTAGACATCCTCACGGTTCCAGCCCTTAAATGTGAACTGTTCATATTTTCCCATGCGTGCCGCTGCTACTTTATCAGCATTGATTCGGGTGATCGGCATAAAGTCATTTCTGTCGGCTTTGATCGAATACAGTTCCACAGGTGAACTGAGCGAGTCCATACCGAAAACGATCTGTTCGCCGGCAAAAGAAGGAGATCTCACATGCCCATCATTCATAACAACATTTGCTTTCCCGGACAGGACATCGATCGCGAACAAGGAAACCTGCCCCCTATTAGCAGCGACCGCATAGATCGTCTTCCCGTCTGGAGCCCAGCATATCGAACCGGGTGAATAATCCCACTCCTCAGTCAAAATGACGTCTTTCCCGTCCGGCCATGACCGCAGGACGATCCTGAACCTGTCGGACTCGTAACCTGGTTTCTGCATGGCAAGATATGCCAGTGTATGACCATCTGGAGAAAAGACCGGGCCTGTATCCCATGCTTGATTCGATGATGTAAGACAAACCGGTGCTTTGGATCCATCGACAGGTACGTGATATAGATCAAAGTCCGTAGACCATGCTTCTTTTCTACCAGCATTGCGTGCAGTGAATATCAATCCTTTTCCATCAGGGGTGAAGGCGATCTCCTCAGGCCCTCCGAACGGCTTTGAGGGGGAATCTGCATCCATCCCCTGCATCAGGTCGCGTGCTTCATCTCCTTCCTCAGGAAGTACAAAAAGATGGGACCGGCGGCCATCCTTCCATGTATCCCAATGCCGGATGAAAAGTCTGTCAAAAAGGATGCCGGTTTCTTTGCTGTCAGCTTTTTTATCCAATTGTTTTTTTGTTTCTTCCGGAGATTTCAATTCGGGAAAGACATCCATGGTCACTGCGATGTGTTTTCCGGCTGGAGAAATTATCAGACTGCCGATATCCAATGGAAGGTCAGTTATCTTGATTGGCTCTTCCCCAGACTGCCCGACCTTCCAGACCTGAGATGAGCCTGACCTCGTAGAGAGAAAATAGATAAATTCGCCACATGATGACCATCTGGCGTTGAAATCCGATGAAGGATCTTTTGTCAGCTGCCGTAGTCCGTTTCCGTCTACTCCAACAAGCCAGATATCAGTTCTTCCGCGGTTGGCATCTATGTCTGTTTTCCGGAGATTAAAAACTATCCATTCCCCGCATGGAGACGTCTGGGGATCTGAGATCCTATCCATGGCCAGCATGTCTAAAACAGAAAATGGATGGGTTTCTTCCGTTGCCATTAACATGGAAGACATGCACATGAGAAAAACCACAGAAAGAATGAATAAAGTGCGGATATGCATCATTTCCTCCACATTTCTTAAGTCTTTCTAAGATAAGAATTTTCTATGCATTTTGCAAATGATAGTTGAATACAACCAAAAAATACATGTCGATTAGATTCATATTTATATCTCATGATATACTAAAAACAAATGAAGAAAACTTATCATATTTTATTCTTTATTTTAATACTATCCATATTTGCTGCATCTTTTCCAGCAAACAAAGAGCCGGCAAGTTTTAATCTTCTTGTCATCACCCTTGACACAACGAGGGCCGACAGCATTGGGATTTACGGAAACACAGAAACACAAACTCCAAACATAGACTATCTCGGACAAAACGGGATCATGTTCCGGAACTGCTATGCTCCGGTTCCCTTGACCCTGCCTTCACACTGCTCGATATTTACCGGTCGATATCCTATAGCTCACCAGGTGAGGAACAACGGAACATACTATTTGAACAACCGGGAACTGACATTAGCCGAGATCTTCAAGAGCCGAGGCTTCCAGACATCCGCCATCTTATCTTCATTCACCCTTTTCGCAAAATTCGGTTTGAATCAAGGTTTCGACCTCTATGATGAATCGTTCAACTCCCAAAACATGATTCTTAATTTTTTATCTGAGATCACAGCAGATCGCGTCTATAAAAAGTTTTCAAGCTGGCTTGATCATCACACTGGGGATCGTTTTTTTCTATGGCTTCATTTCTATGATCCCCATACTCCCTATATCCCGCATCCAGAAATAGATCCCCGATTCGATCATTCGAACAGGATGAAATACTACGGTGAAATCGCCTATGTCGACCAATATATCGGCAAAGTCATCCAGGATTTGAGGTCAAAGGATCTTCTCGAGAACACTCTTGTCGTTATCACAGGGGATCATGGTGAAGCTTTCGGCGAGCATGGAGAACACGGGCATGGCATATTTTGTTATGAAGAAAGCCTGAAAGTTCCTCTTATTTTTTATAACCGCCATGAGTTCAAAGAGGAAAGAACCATCGACGAAAGAATCAGCCTCGTGGATATCATGCCGACCATACTGGATATCTTTGATTTTGACATTCCTCCTTCTGTTCAGGGGATAAACTTGAAGAGAAAGATGGAGGGGAAAAAAGATAAACTCAAAAGAAGTCTTTATTTTGAGAGCATGGACGGCAAAGAAAAAAATAACTGGGCTCCTCTTACAGGGATAATTGAGGATGACCGCAAATTCATTTCGCTTCCCGTACCAGAATTGTACGATTTGAAAGAAGATTTTTTAGAGAAAAATAATATAGTCCAGGCAGACACCAAAACAGCGAAAGAACTGGATGCCAGATTAAAACAATTTATGGAAGATAATCTAGAAATGCGGCCATCCTCCAGGGTCGAGCCGAGCGAGAGTGATATACAAAGATTGAGATCTCTCGGATACATCTCCTCTTTTTCATCCAGTGCCGGCAGGATGATCGATCCCAAAAAAGGAATATTTCTTTATGCCGTGATCGAAGAGATAAGAAGAGATATCGCACAGGGACATTTTGAAATCGCAGAGAAGAAATTTGACCGCCTCAAGGCTCAAAATTCAGATATTTCCATTCCAATTTTCTATCAGACCGCTTTTGACATCTATGAGAAAACAGACAGAAGCACAGAATCCCTGGCCGTACTCGAAAAAGGTGTTGAGCATTTCCCGGATAACGAAGAATTGCTTATCCAGCTTGCGGTATCCAATTTAAAAAGAAAAGATTGGGTAAGAACAGAGGAACTTTGCCTCCGTCTTTTAGAGAACAATCCCCTTTTCACAGGAGCTTATATCCTTCTCGGAGACATGAATGAAAGCATGGGCAACAACAGAGAAGCTGTGTTGAATTATGCCAAAGCTTATGAGATCGAACCTCAGAATGGACTGGCCAAAGCGAAATATATCATATTACTGATCAAAGACGACCAATCAGTTAAAGCGAATTCATTGTTAAGAGAAATGCTGAAAAATGAAGATTCATTTATAAATCCTACCCGGATAGATATCATGATCGATATTGGTGTTCTCATGGCCGAAAAAGTTCAAATAGAGGATGCGATTTTTCTTTTGACGAAAATCACAGAACACTCCCCTTCCCGTCACAAAGCCTGGCTTAACCTGGGGACTGTTTATCAAAAAACCGGCCAGTTCGATCAAGCCATCAAGCACTATCAAAAAGCTCTAGGGGTAAATCCTGAATATGCCATGGCCCATAACCATTTAGGAATGATATACTTAACACGATTCTTAAAGAATAAAGATAGCACTCAGCGTATTAAGGCGCTTGAAAATTTCAATAAAGCCATCCGAATCGATCCTTTAATCCCTGATGCCTATAATGGCCGGGGAGTAGTATCGTTAAGTCTTGAAAAGATAAATGATGCTGTCCTCGATTTTAAAAAAGCGATAAAACTCAAACCGGAATATTTCGAGGCGTATTTCAATCTCAGTATTATCCTCTACCAATCCGGCCGAAAAGAGGAAGCTTTGAAATATCTGAATCAGTATAAAGAAAAATATTATGACCAAATCAACCAGGGAAAAAGAGATGTCCTTGACCGCCTCATCTCTGATCTCGAAAAGTGATGCTCTTTCCCTCCCTGAATGAACAGATGATACAAATCATTTAAACGAAAACATATTTCTATTGGTTTCTTATTAATGGAAAATAAAAAAATAGACGAGAAGAAGTTTATCGGAATCAGCAGGTATTAGGTCGTCCAGCTTTTTAAGCTTTCGACAATTTTCTTCCCCGCCAAATATAATAGACTGCTGGAATAACGATCAGTGTTAGAATGGTCGAGGTGACGAGACCCCCGACCATGGGGGAGGCAATACGCTTCATTACTTGTGAACCCGTCCCATGTCCCCACATGATAGGAAGCAATCCCATGATCGTCGTGGTTACTGTCATGAGTTTTGGACGAACTCTTTCAACCGCTCCATGAACTATGGCTTCATGAAGATCACCGAGTGTTTTCATCTTTCCATGTAAAAGGCGGTCTTTATAGGCATTATCAATATAAAGAAGCATCACCACTCCTGTTTCTGCAGCCACCCCTGCTAAGGCAATGAATCCAACAATGACAGCCACGCTCATGTTGTATCCACTTATCCACATCAACCAAATTCCGCCTACTAGAGCGAATGGCAGGGACAGCATGATGATCAGGCTTTCTGTGACGTTTTTAAAATTGAAATACAACAAGAGAAAAATTATCAAAAGTGTTATTGGGACAACCAGCTGCAATCTTTGCTGAGCTCGCTGCATGTATTCATATTGCCCGCTCCAGACTATACTATACCCG
>Ga0255055_10000245_pt1 | contig 42867 bp, 41 predicted proteins | sample JV7_2_27_MG_FD_188633 | JGI IMG/M metagenome (GOLD analysis project Ga0255055, IMG submission 188633) | Seawater microbial communities from Jervis Inlet, British Columbia, Canada - JV7_2_27 | ecosystem: Environmental > Aquatic > Marine > Inlet | place: Canada: British Columbia | collected... | reverse complement strand
GCGGGGTAAATGGGGGGGGTGGGGACGGGGTCGGTGGGGATTGGGTCGGTGGGTGTTATGGTGGGCCGATTGCAAGCGGCGAGGATGATTGCGGCAGTGAGTGGGAGTAGGAACAGGAGACGGGCAGATCGGTTCATGCGCTTCCTCCAACTATCTAGCGGAGGGTGATTATCCCCCGCAGCGGATGACATATCTTCAAGGCCTGCTGGGCTTCTTAGTGCTGTGCCGGGCGCGATGGAAGGGGTGGGATGATGTGAAGCAGGTACCCGCCCGGCAAGCAAAAGGGCCCGTGGCGTCCAATCTACATAGCTTAGTATATAGCAAAACACATGGTCTTCGTTCGGTCGGGAGGGGTATGGGGAATTTGGTGTCCTCATTGTTAGAGGAAAGAACTCAAATTTCCATCACCTTGAATTGGATGTTACAGAAGAGGACGTCTTCGCTCCGCTCCTCGAAATAACAACACACAATGGATGTCCCGAGTATCTTCAGTTTGCTTACGGTTTGACATTGCTCATAATCTTCTTCCTGCGCGGCTACGCTTTTTTTTAAAAACAATCCGCATTATGGATCATACGACCTAGATTGATACCCTGAATGGCTTGTAGCGCTCCCCGCTGTCACAAAACCAAACCCATATCCGCTACAGGATTGAATTGAAGACAAACTTGGACATCATACAGGAGTAATAATCATGTTGAAGTAATTTTGGAAACCATTGATCGTAATTGTGGTGCTGAGCGCATCAGCCATGGCCTGCAATCTTCCGCTGCTGACGGTGCAGCCCGCTGAAGGAGCGGCCATCGTTGTCCAGCCCCCGGCGGACATCCTCCCAGAAGTCGAGGATATCGCCGTGGACCAAGAAGCAGGCATCCAAACCGAAAACATCGAAGCGGATGCCGGTGAAGGTGACGAAACGCTGGGTGATTCCCTCCCTGAAGAGGAAGAGTCACCTATGCCCGAACCGGAGATCGAAGTATGCACCGACATGGTTGCGTTCATCATGGACGTCACCATCCCAGACAACGCAGAAATCGAAGCTGGGGAAGCTTTCACGAAGACTTGGCGTCTTCGTAACGATGGTACGTGCACATGGGATATCTCCTACGACCTGGTTTTCCACCACGGGGATCACATGAGTGCCGCGAGCGCAGTAGCGTTGTCGGGCTATGTGATGCAGGGACAGATTGTGGATCTTTCGATTGATATGGTATCGCCAGCAGATCCCGGGACCTATCAAGGTTTCTGGATGCTCCGCAACGGGGACGACGTGCTTTTCGGCTTGGGCGCCGGTGGTGACGTAGCCTTCTGGACGAAGATTATTGTGCCGGATGAATCAGAAGAAAGCGTATTCATCCCGCCGCTGCTCATGCAGCCGCTGTTTGTTGTCGATCTCTTCGTTTCGAGTGGGTCAGGTCAATCGCTGATCGACGGCAGCTGTTTCGATCTGGATGACGGGTCGATTGTTTCCTGAAGCTCCCGGGAGGCGGACTTCCGCTATGATGCGGACCTGGAAATCGGTGGCTGGCCGCCAGTTCCAAAGGAGACCCATGATCTTGACCCGCGAAACGGCGCGAGTTTCGGGGAGTTTGGGGCAACAAAACCCTCGGGTATCGATTGCCAGGGGACAGTTCTAGGCGGTGGGGATATCGACCTGGACCATGAGTATTACTGCTACCAGACCACCAACGGGAAGTACGGATACATCTACATCACAGGGGCGAACCTGATGATGATGTCGTTCGATTGGGCTACTTACACGCTCCCATAGTCAGGTGAACAGGGTTCCTGCATATGAGATTAATATCGGGACTATCTGAAGGTCATCTCAGACAGTTCCGATGTGATGAAGTGATTTGGACGGGCGCAGGCGGGGAGCGCTCGTTTGATGTAGACAGCCCTTTTCCCCTTCGCCTTTAGAGACAGAAGAGTAGTCCTCTTGAGCAATTCACGTCTTTAGAGCGGCTCGAATTGTGCCGTGAAGTGCCGCAGCAGCTCCGGAGCGTAGGTAATCCGGTAGCCTTTAATCGAGTCCTTGCGTTCCGCGATTCGCGTGAACGCCTCGATCACGAAATCCATGTGCGCCTGGGTGTACATCCGGCGCGGAATTGCCAGGCGGATCAGTTCCATCAATGGATAGTGCTTCTCGCCAGTCTCGGGATCGGTATACGAGAAGGCAACCGAACCCAATTCGACGCCGCGGATCCCGCCCTCCAGGTAAAGCTCTACCGACAGCGCTTGGCCCGGAAACTCATTACGATCAATATGCGGGAGCAGACTGCCGGCATCTACGTAGACCGCATGACCGCCTGGTGGCAGGACGACGGGAATCCCTGCGTCATGCAGTCCTTCGACGAGGTATGCGGTTTGACCCAGGCGATAAGCGAGATACTGTTCATCGAGGCCCTCCCACAGTCCGACGGCGATAGCGGCCAGATCCCGCCCGGCAAGACCCCCGTAGGTGGGGAAGCCCTCGCGCAGGATGAGTTCGTTCTGCGCCTTCTGGAAGAGGGCATCGTCATTCATGGCCAGGAAGCCGCCGATGTTCACCAGAGCATCTTTCTTGGCGCTCATCGTCGCACCATCCGCCAGCGAGAATATCTCCTGTGCGATCTCGAGCGTCGATTTTTCGGCGTACCCGGTCTCGCGGGTTTTAATGAAATAAGCGTTCTCAGCGTAGCGGCAGGCATCGATGAAAAATGGAATTTTGTATTTGCGATAGACTTCGCTCGTCTGGCGGATGTTCTCAAGCGACACGGGCTGCCCGCCAGTGGCGTTATTCGTGATCGTGGTCATGCCCAGTGGGATGTTCTCCCCCCCCGTTTTTTTGATGAACGTCTCCAATTTCTCAATGTCCATATTCCCCTTAAAGGGATGGAGTACTGCCGGATCGGCGGCTTCTTCGATCACCAGGTTGACGGGGCGTCCGCCGCGGGCGCGGATGTTGGCTTCGGTGGTGTCAAAATGCGTGTTCGAGGGAATGCTGAGGCCAGGCTTTATGAGCAAGGTGCTGAGAATGTGCTCGGCGGCTCGGCCCTGATGGGTGGGGACGAAATGCTTGAAACCAAAAATCTGGGACATCGCCTCTTTGAGTTGGAAGAAAGAGCGCGCTCCAGCGTAGGATTCGTCACCCTGCATCATCGCTCCCCACTGACGATCGCTCATCGCACCAGTGCCGGAATCGGTAAGGAAATCAATGAAGATATCGTCGGAGCGAAGTCCGAAAATGTTGTAGCCTGCCGCTGCCAGGGCAACTTCACGCTCCTTGCGGCTGATCCTCCGGATCGGTTCGATGGTTTTAATCCGGAACGGTTCAGGTGGATAGGACCTCATAAATTCCTCCGTGCGAAAAATTTTATGGTGAATTAGGGTTGTTAATTTCTGGGTATTGTTTGTGTCGGTATCGGGCTCAGTTGTTGATCTATGCCATAGATTACTCAACTCGATGATTGTACTTGAAATTTCAGATGGCTGGCGGGAAACCGATTCGCCCTCCTTCTTGATGAGCGCTCCTGTAGCGACTATACTCCAATTCTTGTAGAGAGAAATCAATCGAAGCGGTTAATTATCGTTCTCGCATTCTGCGATAAGCATATGGGGAAGATAGGAGTACCTTTGGCATCCGATATTTTAAAGCTGGGCAATCTTGACGTCATCACCTTTGAATTAGGCCTGGCGATGACGAACACTTACCTGGTTGGCGATCCAGATACGAAGAGTGCGATTGTGATCGATCCCGCTTGGGATGGTGAGCAAATCGCACGCGCGGCGTTGGATCGAAATTGGCAGATTAACGCGATCTGGCTAACACACGCACATTTCGATCATTTCGGCGGCGTGAGCGGCATCGTAAAATCTTTCGATACCCCGATCCCCGTCGCGCTCCACACGCTGGACCTTCCACTCTGGCAGGCCTTCGGCGGCGCCGCATATTTCGGGATTACTGACTTCAACCCCGGACCGGAGCCTACGATCGACGTTGAGGCCGGAATGGAACTCACACTTGGTCAGTATCGCTTTGAGGTCCGGCACACCCCCGGCCATTCTCCTGGTCATGTGATTTATGTATCAGAGGAGCTTGGGGCGGCCTTCTGCGGAGATCTCATCTTCTCCGGCAGTGTCGGGCGGACCGATCTAGAAGGCGGGGATTGGAATACATTGCTTAAGAGCATCCGCGAGGAGATCCTTGTGCTCCCGGATGAGAGCCGCTTGTTCACTGGTCATGGCCCACCCACGACGGTTGGCAAGGAGCGCCGCAGCAATCCCTTCATCACGGGGGAAATTCAAAAGTCGGATTTCTTCTAGGTTCCCACGATATGTCATTGCGAGCCCTTCGGCTAATCCTTCGATCCTTCGACTTCGCTCAGGACTGGGCTTAGGACAGGGCTCAGGATAAACTCTCCGAGAAATCCCGGGGATGTAGCTCGTGAGAGCTCCATCTCTGGAAGCGAAAGGCTTCCCCTCCCCTTAAGACCTTTGCCGTAGTAGTCCTCTATTCTTATGAAGCAACAGCTCAAGGAGCAGTTTGTAGCTCAGATTGAATCCATGCCAGCCAGGTGCGGATATCTCCACCCGGCTCCTGCGGCGCGGTCGCCAAGATCGAGACGGGAAGAGGATAACGGCCATCGTTTATGGTTGCGGCTCCGGGGAGGATCCCTTCGACGCGGATCGGCCGGACCTTTTCACCAAGGGCTGAGTAGGGTAGGAAACCGATTGCCCCTTCATTTTCAACAATAAGCTGTAGTACAGCAGACGGGGTAGGTCCGAGCAGGGCATTATTTGTAAAGCGCTGGCCGCTCATCACGGTCGACTGGAATGTGGCGCGGACTTCATCGCCATGGAGCGGGATCACCGGCTGGATCTGAAGATCGATGTCTGCAAGGGAATCCCAGTTATTCAGATGGCCGGTGAAGATTATAGCCAGTTCGTCAATACTCAGGTCGCGCACGAGAAGATCGGGATGAACAACCACCACAATTCCATCTTCACCCAATGGCGTAGCGAACCAGCCTGCAGGCGGCGTAAGCCCCCCGATAATGACTTCCCCAGCCCCATTTTCCAGAGAGGCGAGGGCAGTTTCTGGCGGTTGAATCACCAGTGAGATCGATGAATCCGGGTTATCCCGTAGGTATCCGTCGAACCATGTTTTCACGAGACCTGCATAAGCAGGCGTTCTGATAACCTGCTGTACGACCGGTGTCGGCGCTGGCGTTGCCGCTGGTGCGCACGCGCTCAGGTAGCTCAAAGCAACCGTGAGCAGGATGAGATCAACCCTTAAACGCATAAACGACCAAGCCTCCAATCCCGATCACCGTACAGTAGATAACGAAGATATTTAGCGGGCGGCGTCGCAGGTAAGAAAGAAGCCAATGGATGGCGGCCAGACCTACGAGTGCAGAAGATGTGAAACCGATGACCAGCAAGAATAGTTGCGACCCTGGATCAGGGATGGCTGCCAGGTCTAACAGAGCGATAATGCCGGCGCCGAGCATCGCCGGAATGGATAAGAGGAAGGAGAAACGAGCCGCATCTTCCCGGTTCAGCGAGCGCAGCAAACCACCGGCGATCGTGGACCCAGAGCGTGAAATCCCCGGGAAAAGTGCCAGCGTCTGCGCGAGGCCGATCCACAGGGAATCCACCCAGTTCAATTCCTTCATGGGTTTGTCGGATCGGTGGAGGCGTTCGCTGACGAAAAGTATAGTCGCAGTAAGCAGAAGGAAGAGCGAGACGACGAGCGGGCTGTCAAATGTCTTCTCAACGACTGGTTTGAGCAAGAGCCCCAAAGCGGCGGCCGGGAGACTGGCTAAAAGGATCAACCACGCCAGGCGGGCATCGGGTTCATCGAACGGGCGACGCTGAGAGATACCGCGCAGCGCAGCTGTGATCATGCTCAGGAGTTCCCGCCGGAAGTAAATGATGACAGCCAGGATGGTCCCCCATTGGACCAGGACGTCGAAGATGAATGCAGTTGAGGGGTCGAAATGCCAGTTGAGAAGCCAGGGCACGAGCACCAGGTGTCCACTGGAAGAGATGGGGATGAATTCGGTCGCTCCCTGCACAATTCCGAGAATGAAGGCTTGAAAAGGTGTCATCGATTACTCCACGTCTAGCCGATGTTTGTTGAAACGAGCACGGAATTCACCTGAAAAATTCTCCAGTTTCCCATCGATGATGGAATTCCTGAGGTCGGCGGCGAGAGAGGTGAGCATATGAATGTTGTGGATGGAGAGCAGTGTGGCGGCGAGCATCTCCCCCGCGGCGCATAGATGGCGGATGTAGGCCCGGGTGAAGGTCCTGCAAGTGTAGCAGGAGCATTCAGGGTCCAGCCGTCGTTCATCACCGGCGTACTGTGCTTTACGCATGTTCATTCGCCCACGACGGGTCAGCGCGCTGTGATTGCGGGCCATCCGGGTCGGCAGGACACAGTCGAAGATGTCTACTCCACGCTGAACGGCTTCCACGAGGTCCTCCGGGCTACCGACGCCCATCAGGTATCTCGGTCGAGCTTCGGGCAGAGCGACATCAACGACTTCAAGCATAGCCTGCATCTCTGCTTTCGTTTCTCCGACGGAAAGTCCCCCGATGGCGTTACCAGGGAAGTCGAGGCTGGCGATGAATCGAGCGGACTGTTCGCGTAAATCGGAAAACACCCCACCCTGCACGATTCCAAAGAGAGCTTGATCGTCCCGGCTCTTCGCTGCAAGGCAGCGCTCCGCCCAGGCGTGGGTGCGGGTGAGGGCAGACTCATTCTCGCCGCGGTCGTATGGGGCAGGGCATTCATCGAAAGCCATGATGATGTCAGCACCGAGTTGTTCCTGGACTGTGATGACACTCTCAGGTGTGAAGCGAAGGGTTGTCCCATCGAGATGGGATTTAAATGTAACTCCATCCGCGTCGATCTCGCGTTGGTCGGCAAGCGAAAAGACCTGAAAGCCTCCGGAATCCGTGAGGATGGGCTTCTGCCAGCCCATGAACGAGTGCAGCCCCCCCTGCGAGGCGATCCTCTCCGCACCGGGTCGCAGGAAGAGATGGTAGGTATTAGCAAGGACGAGCGTTGCCCCTGCCGCCTCGATTTGGAGCGGCGTCAAAGCTTTGACCGTCGCCTGGGTGCCCACCGGCGCGAAGACGGGTGTGAGCAGCTCCCCGTGCGGGGTTTGCAGTGTCCCCGCGCGTGCGCGGCCATCCTGTGCGACCAGGTGAAAGCTGAAATCATCCATCACAATTGATCCCACTCTGGCAGGCCATAGGGGAAGGTTTGAAAAAAGCGATGCTCAGGAAGCGTTTTCTTCGGAGACTCATGGCGCTCGATTATACCCATGCCTGCGATAAGTTGTAATCTCTATCTGACACCTTTATACTCAGCGCCATGACTTCTCAAGACAGTTATTCCACATGGGCCGAAGTTGATCTAGGGGCAATTAAGGAGAACGTCCGCTACTTCTTGCAGAGCACGGGCAAGCAATTCATGGCGGTCGTTAAGGCCGAAGCTTACGGGCATGGCGCGATACCGATCGCCAAAACGGCGTTGCAGGCGGGTGCGAGTTGGTTAGGCGTAGCCCGCGCGGGGGAGGCGCTCGATTTGCGGGCGGCAGGCATCGACGAGCCGATTTTTCTCCTGGGATGGACTCCACCAGCGCGGCTGGACGAGTTAATTCAAGCGAATATCTCACTGACGTTCTGGAGCAATGCGCAGCTTGCAGATATTTCGCGAGCTGCCGAGAAGGTCGGCGGTAGGGCGCTCGTCCATCTCAAAATCGACACCGGGATGAGCCGTGTGGGCGTAAAGCCGGAGGAGGCAACGCCTCTGGCTCAGGAGACAGAACGAATACCGTCCGTGCATCTTGAAGGCGTATTCACCCATTTTGCAAAGGCGGATGAGTTGGATCCGGCAAGTACAGATTCTCAGCTGCGAATGTTTAAAGAGATTGTATCCCGTTGGGAATCATCAGGTCTTCGCCCTCCGCTGGTGCACTGCGCGAACTCGGCTGCTGCGCTGCGTAGGCCGGAGGCGTGGTATGACCTCGTACGGGTGGGGATCGCGATGTACGGGCTGCACCCCTCAAGCGCCTGTAAACTACCGGGAGTGGTGCGGCCGGCGCTTGCGTGGAAATCTAGCCTCTCTCAGGTCAAGGTGCTTTCACCCGGGCGGGGGATCAGTTACGGGCACATTTATACAACAGTAGCGGAGGAGAGGATCGGGACAATACCGGTCGGTTATGCTGACGGTTTCCGGCGCGTCGAAGGAAACGAAGTTCTTGTTAGGGGCAAGCGGGTTCCGGTAGTCGGTCGGGTGACGATGGATCAGATTATGGTCCAGCTCGATGCGCTCCCGGCCGCAGAGCCGGGGGATGAAGTTGTGATTATCGGCTCTCAAAAGGCGGAGCGGATCAGTGCGGAAGATGTGGCGGATCGCTGGGGGACAATAAACTACGAAGTCACAAGCGGAATTATGAAACGCGTTCCGCGGGTATATTAGTAATCAACACATTACCAGGGATTTACACGGTACCGAATAATGTAAATCAAGTAGTAGGTCGACCTGCAAAATCATACAAATCGTGCGCAGTCGCGGACGTGTTCCAACGATTGGGCGTTACGTGAAGAGGCCGACATGCATGTCGGCCTCTTATTTGTTCCGATATTCAACCGCGTCTATTTACCCGCCGAGATAAGCTTTCTTCACCTCCGGGTTCTCCAGCAGATCGTCGGAATTCCCTTCCAATACGATGGAACCGCTTTCCAGCACGTAGCCGCGTTGTGAAAATTGAAGCGCCAAACGGGCATTCTGTTCAACGAGGAGGATGGTCGTGCCCTCCTTGTTGATTTCCTTCAGCGCATCGAAGACGTCCAGCATAAGGAGCGGTGCGAGGCCCATGGAGGGCTCATCGAGCAGCATCATTCTACGGCCGCTCATCAGCGCTCGGCCGACGGCCAGCATCTGCTGTTCCCCACCACTTAACGTACCGGCTTTCTGACTGATCCGTTCCTCCAAACGCGGGAAGATTGAGAAGACCCGCTCGAGGTCTTTTTTGATTTCTGGGCCGTCCTTACGGGCAAAAGTTGCAAGATGCAGGTTTTCCATCACGGTCAGGTTGTCGAAGAGTCTGCGTCCTTCGGGTACATGCGATATCCCTAATTCGCTCACTACATTTTCCGGAGAGAAGTCGAGTAGATTCTTTCCAGCGAAGGTCATCGAGGCGCCCTCTTCCGCTTCCACCAATTGGGATAGGGCCCATAACGTGGTGCTCTTTCCGGCGCCATTGGCGCCGATGATGCAGACGATTTCACCCTCGTCAACTTCAAAGCTGATGCCATGCAAAGCCTTTATGTTGCCGTACGAGACAGCCAGGTCTTTAACCGATAGAAACATCAGATCTCCACCTCCTTGCCCAGGTAGGCGTCGATGACTTTGGGATTAGACTGGATCTCATCCGGGGTTCCCTCAGCGATGACCTCACCGAAGACAAGTGTCTGAATGATCTGGCAGAGTTCCATAACCACCCTCATCCTGTGCTCGATGAGGAAGATCGCCAGGCCAATTTCTTTGTGGACGCGGCGGATAATCTCCATCATCTGCACCAGTTCCTCCGGATTCATACCCGCAGTCGGCTCGTCCAAGAAGAGGATTTTCGGTTCCGTTGAGAGTGCGCGCGCAATCTCAACCCGGCGCTGTGCGCCGTAGGGAAGATTCGTGACTAGTTGGTCTGCCAGGTGGCTAATCCCCACCAAGTCTAGGAGGTCTAAGGCGAATTTGTCGATTTCGAGCTCTTCTTTTTGGCGCTTGGGTGTATCGAAAAACGCGCCAATGAGCCCGTATTTGATCTTGGAGTAACGGGCCATTTTAATGTGGTCCAGCACCGTCATATGACGCCACAAGCGCAGGTTCTGGAAGGTCCTTCCCAGGCCGCGTGAAGCGATCTGGTATGGCTGTAAGCCGTTGATTGTCTCGTTGCCGAGCACGATATCGCCCTCGGTTGGGGCGTAAACTCCGGTGATGAGATTGAAGATCGTAGTCTTACCCGCGCCGTTAGGACCGATCAACCCGCGGATCTGGTTTGGCTCGACCTGCAAGTTGTAATCGTGGACAGCTCGCAGCCCCCCAAAGAAGTGGGTCATTTGTTTGACTTCAAGAAGCGGCATTGTCGACCTCCCCTTCGGTCATCGATTTCGGCTTGATGAGCGAGATAGGATTGAGTTCGGTGAAGGCGATCAATCCTGTAGGTCGGTAGATCATCAACAGGATGAGCATGATCGGTATGATGATCCACTTCAGAATCTCCAGCGGACGCAGCGCCTCGCTGAGCAGGTTGAAGCCGACTGCTCCAACGACCGATCCGGCAACGGAGTTCAAGCCGCCGAGGTAAACCATGGCCAGGACTTCCGCCAGCTTGCGGATGCCGAAAGTTCCAGGGTTGATGTAGCGGATGACGTGTGCAAAGAGACCGCCAGCCACTCCAGCCCAGAATGCGGAAAAGAGGAAAGCAACCATCTTCGTCTTCCGGGTATTAACGGTCATGGCACTCGCGGCGAGTTCACCGTCGCGGACGGCGTTGAGAGCTTTCCCGATGATGGACCGGACGAAATTGTTGATGATCCAGATAGACAGCATCGTCCACACAAAGATCGTCGGTAGATTGGCGTAGTCGGGTTGATTGCTCAAGCCGCGCGGCCCCCCTACGATCTCAAGATTATTGAAGAGACTCACCACGATGAACATGAAAGCCAGGGAGATGATCGCCAGATAATCCCCGCGGGTCCGGAAGGAGGGAATGGCCACGAGAAGTGCACCGATGGCTGCGACAATTCCGCCCAAGACCAGACCAATTGGGAAGAGGTATGGTCCCAATTCTGGGGGAAGGACCGCTTCCCCAAATCGATTCTCAGAGACAAAGAGCACGATTGTGAAAACCGAGGCCGTGTACGCGCCCAGGGCGATGAAGCCCGGATGGGAGCAGGAAAATTCACCCATGTACCCGTTTATGACGTTCAGACTGAGCGTGATAATGATGGCGATCAAGGTGAGTTTGACGACAAGCAGGCGGTAGTCGTTGATGCCGGTCCAAAGATGCAGGACAGCATACAGCAGGGCGATGTGTATGAGGAGCGAGATGCCAGTGGATGTGTCATACAGCTTTGCGACGATCAAATTCGTAAGCTTGGCTGTAAGGCGGGCGGTAATCCCGATGGGCAGCCCGTAGATCAACAGCAAATAAAGCAGCGTGCTTGGGATCAGCCCGGGAGTTTTGAGAATCAAGAGCACACCGAAAAGCGCGGGAATTTTGGACATACCCAGCAGCCGCGCCAGCGGATGCCCGACGAACATCTCAAGCAGCACCGCGACCGACGCCGCGAGCAACCAGCCTAGGAGCGGGACCTGCTTATAAGGTTCCCATAATTTGTGCAGAAGATTTCGGACTCGACTCCTATTCTCTTCCGCATATTCAACGTTGAGTTCCATTGCATTCCCTCAAATTCTCGTTGGACAATATTATCGAAGAGGCAATCACAGGCGTAATTGGGCGCTGTAAGGTTCGCCGAAGAAACCGTGAGGCCGGAAAGTCAGAATGATCAGGATGATCGAAAAGGCGATCAGGTCTCGCATGGTCGAGGGGAAGATCGCCGCTACGAATATTTCGATAAACCCGAGCATGAATCCCGCCAGGCTGGCGCCCAGGATCGAGCCCCTTCCGCCGAGGATTGCAGCCACGAATGCCTTCCAGCCAAAGATAATGCCCATGTACGGGTCAAGTACCGGATAAGCGACGCCGAATAAGATGCCGGCAGCCGCAGCGAGAGCTGAACCCAGGCCAAAGGTTAGCAGCGCGATCTTGTTGATCGAGATTCCCATAAGCGGTACGACGACGAAGTCGAAGGCCATCGCCCGCATTGCCATTCCCCACTTCGTGCGGCGTACGAATTGATGCAGCGCCAGCGTGAGCAGTAAGGAGACAAACACGATCACGATCTTCTTGTTGGTCACGCTTACGCCTGCAATGACGTACGTTACGCTTTCTATTAATGCCGGGAAACTCAGGCGCGTTGGTCCGAGTATGGCTAGGTTGCCGGTCTCGAGGATGATGCCGATCATAAGGCCGGTGATCGCCGCGGATGCTCGCGGCGCGCCGCGCAAGGGCCGGTAGCCAATTCGCTCTATAAGCATACCTACGAGCGAGGTCAGGATCATGGAGATAAAAAGGGTGAGAACCAGGACCAGGCCGAGCATGACGTTGTCAGCTAGCGGGATGATGCCGGTGTTAGCCAGGGCCAGGAGGCCGCTGGAGACGAAGAAACCGATATAAGCCCCGACCATGAAGACATCGCCGTGGGCGAAGTTAAATAGCATCAGGACGCCGTAAACCATGGAATAACCCAGGGCGATCAAAGCGTAGAAACTGCCCAACTGCAGGGCGTTAACGATTTGTTGAAGGTAAAACTGCAACGGCATCGAATACGCTCCTCACTCTATTGAAGAGGCGGGTCAGGGCTTCCTGGCCCTGACCCGCCCACAACGTAACGCACTTCAATGTGTTGTTCTTTAGCCTGCCATCGATGAATGCGTTATTTCAAGTTTCAGGTTTTAGGGGCAGGCTTGATCATAGAACTTAAACGTACCTTCATCACTGATCTGGACGATCACCGCGCACTTGATCGGGTCACCCTGTTCGGTGAAGGTCATATCACCGGTGATACCCGCGAAGTTCTTGATTTGGGCCAGTGCATCGCGCACACAAGCGCGGTCTGCAGCCAGGTCGCCGGTGATTTCGCCGCAGTCTTCCATCGCCTTCTGGATGATGAGGAAGGTGTCCCAGGTCAGGGCACCGACGTCATCCGGGATGTAACCATGTTTAGCATTGTAGGCGTCAATGAAGTCTTTCGTAGCGCCGGTCGCGCCGTCAGCTGCATAGTGGGTGCTGAAGAACAATCCGTAGCAGTCCTCGCCACAGAGGTTTACAAGCTCAGCCGAACCCCAGCTGTCGCTGCCCACGACGGGTGCATTGAAGCCGAGCTCATGAGCCTGCTGTACGATCAACGCCACCTCATTGTAGTACTGCGGGGAGAAGATGAATTCCGCGCCGGAATTCATGATCTTGGTGATCTGAGCGCTGAAGTCCGTGTCGCCGGTGGTGAAGCTCTCGAAGGCGACGACGGAGCCTGCGCCGTGGATGTCCTCCCATCCGGACAGGAAGTTATCCGCCAGGCCCTTGGGGTAGTCACTAGCAACGTCGTAGAGTACGGCTGCCTTGGTGAACCCGAATTCCTCGGTGGCGAAGTTGGCGATAACCGGTCCCTGGAATGGATCAAGGAACGGTGTGCGGAAAACCCAGGGTCGGTCGAGTGTTGTGGCGGGGTTGGTTGACCACGGGCTGACCATCGGGGTTTTGTTGTCGTTAGCGACGCCGCCTGCCGGGACAGCCTGTTTCGATGACTGTGGTCCAACGATCACGAGCACTTCGTCCTGGGTGGTCAGCTTCTGGTTGACCGCCGCGGCCGATTCGCCCTTGGCCTCGTTGTCCTCGATGACAAGCTCGATCGCGTATGTCTTTCCGCCGATCTCGAGCTCTCCACCGACTGCTTCAAGCCACATCTCGGCTGCGAATTTGGTACCTTCGCCGACTTTCGGGATGTCTCCGGTGATGGGTGCGTTCACGCCGATCTTAATCGTGTCCGGCCCAGCGGGGGCGCAAGCGCCGACGATGATGGCCATAAAAAACGCGATTGCGATTACCTTTTTCAACATCTTCCCTTTTCTCCTCTCAATCGGTTGGTAATGCGTAACTCAGATAACTGCCTTCAGATCCTTTTCCGCCGTCTCACCTCCTTAGATGATTTTTAATTATGATGATTGAGTAGACGCAAAAGCGGGCTGAAGAAACTGAACCCGCTTCTCTAATGTTATTGAAATGGCGGCAGGGATAAGGTTGGGCTCTCATGTATTCCCCCCGGAGGGATATCAGGGTGAGAATAACAACTTTGAGCCGTGTGGGTGATGATTACCATCACGCCTGCCAATGAATACATTGAATTTCTTATTCCCTCTCCCCATGTATCGGGACTTGGAATACTAAAGTAAAGATTATGACATGAAAGCTTTCGTGGCAAGTAATGTTTATCTACCATCTTACCATGTCCCAGCCATTAGGTTGGGAATTTTGACCTGATATATGAAAAAGTACAAATCGATTGTGAGCTCGTGGGAGGAGACCGGCCTTAATGGGGCAGAAAGCTTGAGCCCGGATGCAGGAGGCGTTCTCCCCTCCGGTAATTTCAAGAGATAGCCGAGCTAATTCTTGACAGAGCGTATGCTATCATGCTAAAGTGTAGACACGTAGTATTATAGTACTACTCCCGGTTCTTCCGTATCCAGGAGGGGGAATGCATGGTGATGTTCTGGTTCATATAGGTGCGGCGATGCTAGCCGCGCTTTTTGTTTTCACAAACCCCGTCCCGAGGCCTCTCGTTCGGCTGGGATGCTTGGTTCGTCAGCAAAATTGGTTTGTCCGAAGACGGTCGCAGGGTCGTGTGCAATGACCCCTTCTCGGCCGTGTGACGATCCCTGAGGGGGAGTTCTCACGCTCGTGGGATCTTCAGGGACGGAGCGGCGTGGCGGTTCGGACAGAGGTGTCGGCGCCGACCGGCACAGCCGACGTCACGCCGCTCTTTGCTGGTCCCCTGGGATTGAGGGCACTCATATCGCTGGCCCCATCCCCATTCTAATCACAAGCGCATTCCAACGATCAAAGATTTCCGACCTCGGAATCCTACCTTCTCAGGTAGGACTATTGTTTGGGTCCCAACCGCGACAAAGCCCATATTTTTGAAGAAACAGAGTGCTGGAATATTGTTTTCATGAACGCTGGCGATCCACATCCGGATGCAAACTCCGCGGTTAAGAGCAATGCGGTCTCGATCTCGTTCTTCGACGATATCTTGAAATGGCTGAAGGCGAGTGATATTCAAGTCATCACAGTCGCCGATGGCTGTGAGATGCTTATTAAGGTACAGGGGAAGTAGCCAAGGTTAAGCGATTGGCGCCTACCGATCTTGCTTCTCACGAGCCGATCCGCATTTTGAAGAGGATGAATAGGCCTGCGGCTCCGCTTCGAGTTGAATTGCCATGTTTTTCCGCTGAGCGGAGCGACGAAAAAACTCGCTCAACTACAATTTTTAGGCAATACAGAGATTCTACACTCCCAGCGGGCGTGTAGAATTACCTACCTCCAGCGCCACAATACATAGTTGATGTGACTCATCCCGGGCATGGCTACCCATCATTCACCTTGACTCCCCTCTCATGCCTCTCGTAGAATGGGGATACAAATATGCACAGGTCGGGGAGAGACCCAACACTTACAGGGCACCGAAGGGGCAAACCGCAGATAAGCGTGCAGATTTGCGGTGAAACTCTCAGGTAAAAGGACCCGATTTGGCCGCACCTCTGGAAAGTCTCAGGACACCGAAGGGGCAAATCCCCGTATGGGACGAATCTCTCAGGTTGATGACAGAGGGCGCACACCCAGGTTTGGTGTGCGCTCTGCGCGCAGAAACCTTACTTTTATGAACCTAGGAGGTCAGTATGGAATACCCCAAGGATTTGAAGTACACCGAAAGCGACGAATGGGTACGAGTCGAAGGGAACATCGGCACGACTGGAATTACCGACTACGCCCAGGATCAGTTGTCGGATATCGTCTACGTCGAGACTACACCCCCCCTAGGCGAATCCCTGCAAAAGGGTGAGCCTCACTCGGCTGTGGAATCGGTAAAAGCCGCCGCCGATGTCAATATGCCCATTAGTGGTGTAATTACGGAGATCAACGAGAACCTGGCCGACAATCCGGAACTGGTGAATACGGATCCATACGGCGAGGCCTGGATGGTGAAATTCGAGATCAGCGACCCCTCGGAGCTGGACGGTCTGTTGGATGCAGCAGCATATGAGAAGCTAAACGAGGAGAGAGAACACTAATGACTTACATCCCCCATACCGAAAAAGACCTCCAGGAGATGCTGGCGGCAGTTGGCGTGGATCGTATTGATGACCTTTATGAAGCCATCCCAGAGAACGTGCGTTTCCCGGATCTCGATCTCCCCGATCCAATTTCGGAGCTGGAAATCACCCAGGAACTGCAGGCACTTTCGGAGGCCAACCTAGAGGTCTTCCACACATCCTGTTTCTTAGGCGCCGGCGCGTATAACCACTTTATCCCCTCCGTCGTTGATCACACCCTGCGCCGCAACGAGTTCTATACGGCTTATACCCCCTACCAACCGGAAATCTCTCAAGGGACGCTTCAAGCGATCTTTGAATACCAGAGCCTAATGAGCCAGTTAACCGGGATGGATGTCTCCAATGCCTCCCACTATGATGGAGCGACCGCATTGGCGGAGGCCGTTATCTTGGCGCTGAATCACCATCGCGGCAAACGCAGCAAGATCGTGGTTTCTCCCGCGATCCATCCCCATTATCGCCAGGTCGTGCGCACGTACACGCAGGGCATGGGCCTCACGATTACGGGCGATGAAAAGTGCGGGACCGAACCCAACGAGATGATTAACATGCTGGATGAAGACACCGCGCTAGTGGCCGTGCAGTATCCGGATTTCTTCGGTAATATCACGGATCTCTCGGCCCTAGGCGAGGCTGCGCAGGCAAGCGGAGCGCTCTTCTGTGTCGTGGTCAATCCGCTGGCGCTAGGGATGCTCGTACCCCCTGGCGACTTCGGCGCCGACATCGTCGTCGGTGATGGTCAACCTCTTGGTATTTCACTCTCCTACGGTGGACCCACAGTGGGCATCTTCACAACGAAGGACAAATTCGTCCGCAAGATGGCCGGACGCTTGGTGGGCGAGACGGTAGATGACCGCGGGCAGCGCGGCTTTGTGCTCACGCTGACCCCGCGCGAGCAACACATCCGCCGCGATAGAGCGACTTCGAATATCTGCACCAACCAGGGTCTAATGGCGCTCGCGGCGACAGTGTATCTGAGTGTGATGGGCAAGCAGGGTTTGCGGAAGGTCGCAGAACTCTGCTATCACAAGGCTCATTACGCCGCGGAACGGATCGGGGCGCTGAAAGGCTTTAATCTCTGGAATAAGCATCCGTTCTTCCACGAATTCGTCGTTAAATGCCCACAGCCTATTGCAGAGATCAATGAACGCCTGCTCGAGTGGGACATCCTCGGTGGGTATGACCTGGGTCAAGATTACCCTGACCTGAAGGACCATATGTTGATCGCCGTCACGGAAGTGATCGCCAAGGAAGAGATCGACGACCTTGTGGCCGCGTTTGAGGAGGTCTCCAATGACTGAGCCTCTTATTTATGAGTTATCCTCTCCCGGGCGTAAAGGTGTATCGCTGCCGGCGGTAGACGTTCCCGAAACTGCACTCCCAGAGAGCCTGGTGCGGGTGGACTTACCCTTGCCAGAAGTCGCCGAAAACGACGTCGTGCGCCATTTTGTGCGCCTCTCACAATTGAACTATGGTGTGGATACGGGCTTCTACCCCCTGGGTTCATGTACGATGAAGTACAACCCCAAAGTCAACGAAGACATGGCGCGGCTTCCCGGCTTCGCATTGACCCATCCACTGCAAGATCCAGATACAGCCCAGGGTAACCTGGCGATGATGTATGCTCTGCAAGAATGGCTCATGGAGATCGGTGGGTTTGCCGGAGTTAGCCTCCAGCCCGCGGCGGGAGCACACGGAGAGCTGACCGGAATCCTCATCATTCGGGCGTACCATCACGACCGTGGTGAAACTGAACGCATCAAGATCCTCATCCCCGACTCGGCTCATGGGACCAATCCCGCCAGCACAACGATGAGCGGGATGGAGGTGATCGAAATCCCCTCTGACGCCCGTGGCAATATCGACCTGAATGAGCTCAAGAAGCATTGTGATGAGCGCATCGCCGGGCTGATGCTAACCAACCCCAATACTTTAGGTCTCTTCGAAGAGCATGTTCAGGAAGTTGTCGATCTGGTTCATGGTTGCGGCGGTTTGATTTATGGTGATGGAGCGAATATGAACGCGCTGCTCGGCGTGGTCAAGCCAGGTGATCTAGGGATTGATGTGCTTCATTACAATCTCCACAAGACTTTCTCCACACCGCACGGCGGCGGTGGCCCAGGTTCGGGCCCCGTTGGCGTCGTCGAGAAACTGGTCGACTTCCTGCCGAATCCTGTGGTGGGCATTGTTGACGAAGGCGATGAAGCTAAACCGCCGTTATATGGACTTGTTACACCGGAAAAGAGCATCGGCAGAGTGAAGGCTTTCCACGGACATTTCGGCATCATCGTCCGGTCATACACCTACATGCGCATGTTGGGGAAATCGGGACTGCGGGCGGTATCCGATTACGCTGTACTGAACGCCAATTACCTGCTGGCGAAACTGCGCGATGCCTACAAGGTTCCCTTCGACCGCATCTGCATGCATGAGTTCGTCGCCGAAGGTCATTGGGAAGATGCGCCTGACATCCATGCCCTGGATATCGCTAAGCGGTTGATGGATTACGGTTTCCATCCCCCGACGAATTACTTCCCGTTGATTGTGCCTGAGGCGCTTATGATCGAGCCCACAGAGACGGAAAGCAAGGAGAGTCTCGACGCCTTCATCGAAGCAATGCTGGCGATTGCGAAGGAGGCGCGCGAGGATCCAGATATCCTAAAAAGTGCTCCTCATAAAACGCCGGTCGGAAGACTGGATGAAGTGCAGGCCGCGCGGCAGCTGGTGCTGTGCTGTCGGCCGCTCTATCTAGACCAGGCCCCATAATAAATAGCCGCCCCAGGAGGGTGGTTTCAGGGGTGAATATATAAATTAGTCTTCAGGAAGCAAAGCGCCTGCCCGGGATCGGGTAGGCGCTTTGACTCAAATGAGGAATATCAGCCCCGGTTCCCCAACAGTCCCGAAGTCAAGAAAATGCAAAGCTTTTCTTCATTATAGGAGAACTTTCTCAATGAACTCTGAACCTCCAGGAGGCCAATGGCAGTTTCGTGAGCGCGGTGGAATGCGGTAGAATGAAATCATCGAAACGAGGTTCTGGGAATGACCCTTAAATCAAATTCGGTCATCCGTGAGGTCAAGGAGCGGGAGACCATTCAAATCTATTTACCGGACAATCATGTCTTGGAAGGTCCCAGGGGAAGTCAACTGGAGACTTTCTTAAGCGTGCTCACACCAAGTGCGCCGATTGTAGGCGCGGTGGTCAATGGTGAGTTGCGTGAATTGCCGTATTCGATCGAGATGGACTCCCGGGTTCGACCGGTGACGATGGGATCAGCAGACGGCATGCGGATCTACCGCCGTTCGTTGACCTTTCTATTGGCAGCGGCTTTTGAGGAACTGCATCCACATGCGAAACTGACCGTGGATCACTCCGTCTCCTCGGGGGGGTACTACTGCGATGTGAGCGATAGCGATCATCTGACCGCTGCCGAGCTTCAGAAGGTTGAAGATCGAATGCGGGAATTTGTCGATGGCGACCTGCCGTTTGTAAAAACGAGCACTTCGGTGGCCGAAGCGATCGAGTATTTCACAGAGAAGGGGTACACAGATAAGGTCCGGTTGTTGGAGCATCGGAAGAAAGCCCGACTGGTCCTCTATCAACTTAAGTCACATCGGGATTATCACCACGGATACATGGTCCCTTCAACTGGATATCTCCAATGGTTTGCTCTGGAAAAAACCGGCAGTGGGTTTACGCTGCGTTTTCCGAGGCGGCATGAGCCCACAACGATACTGCCGCTTCCGGATTACTCGAAACTGCTGAACACATTCCGAGAATATGGCCACTGGCTGCAAACATTAGGCATTCCCAGCATCGGCGCGCTGAACGATGCCATCCTCGCCGGACGGGCGAGGGAGGTGATCCTGGTGTCTGAAGCCCTGCACGAGGGGCGGATTGCTGAAATTGCGGCGAGAATTGCTAAGGAACACGGGACAACACGCTTGATCCTTGTCGCCGGTCCGTCCGCTTCTGGAAAAACAACATTCTCAATGCGGCTCTCGGTTCAACTGCTGGTGCGCGGTTTATCGCCCTACCCGCTCGCACTGGATCATTATTTTGTAGATCGCGACAAAACACCGCTGGATAAAAAGGGCGAGTATGACTACGAATCGCTCCAAGCACTTGATCTTGACCGGCTGAACCATGACTTACAAAAGTTAATTCAGGGGGAGCAAGTACATCTACCCGTGTACAACTTCATCACGGGGACGCGCGAACCAGGAGAGGATGTGAAGCTGGCTCCCGATCAACTGATCATCTTGGAGGGCATCCACGGACTCAATCCTGATCTCATCCCGGAGATCCCTTCCGAGAACACCTTTCGAGTTTATGTCTCCGCGTTAACTCAGCTCAACTTAGATGGCTTGAACCGGGTATCTACTACGGATACACGCCTCATCCGCCGTATTGTCCGTGATGCTGCGCGGCGAGGGTATTCTGCGGCAGAGACGATCCGCCGTTGGGAGTCAGTGCGGCGTGGCGAGAAACGTTATATCTTCCCATTTCAGGAAAACGCGGATGTGATGTTCAATTCAGCTTTGATGTATGAAGGTTCTGCTATTGCCCCGCTTGCGGAACCCTTGATCCGGCAGGTTCCCTTTGGGACGGAAGAGCACGTGGAGGCGAAACGCCTGCTCACCTTCCTGGACTGGTTTCTCCCCAGCGATACCAGGCTGATTCCGGACAACTCGATTCTGCGCGAGTTCATCGGAGGGTCGATTCTTCATGAATTCAACCCCTGGCCTGCGCCGTGATTACGGGAATTAGAGACTGAAAATCAATTGAAATTTATCGAGAATTTGGGTAAATTCCTTTGGCAGCCGTGTTCGCACGGCTGTTTCGATTTCGTGGGGGATCATTTTGTAAAAGGCCTGGGCGATACCACCCGTGATGCATGCTAGCGTATCGCTGTCGCCGCCGAGTGAGACCGCATTTCGAATTGCATCCTCGAAGGACTCAGATTCGAGAAAGGCGATAATCGCTTCGGGGACGGTTCCCTGGCAGGAGACATCGAAGTTGTACGTTGGGCGGATCTCGTCCAATTTCCGGCTCAGATCATACGCGAACCGTTCGTGGATCTCACCTTTGATTTCCCCTTTACTTGTACCACTACGCGCCAGGTAGACAGCTAACGCCGCCGCCTGTGCACCTTTGATCCCCTCTGGATGGTCGTGAGTGACCTCAGTGCTCTTTCTGGCTTCTTGCAGAACTTCGTCGACCGAGTCAAATGCGAATCCAACGGGGCTCGCACGCATAGCTGATCCGTTACCCCAACTGTTGTAAGGGGCTTTGCTTGGGGATTGCAGCCAGCGCAGGAATAAACCCCCATACCCCGCACGAGGGTGCCGTTCGGCGAATGTGGCGATAGAAGCGCCGTAGTCCGCGGAGCTCAAGATCGCGGATGCAACCGCGATCGTCAGAACCGTGTCATCGGTGAATCTCGAAGCATCGCAGAAGAGCGGGAATGTTTTGGTTTTCTGGGGGTGAAATTCATACACAGAACCGATGATGTCCCCCGCGATCGCTCCAAGCATAATCAGCACTCCCTGGTCAAGTTTCTAAAGATAATTCCCTGTCGAGACCCGTTCCTAGTTAACCCTTATCTTTCAATCGTCGATCATGAGATGGGGGTGTCGCAGGCGCTTCTTTTTGCTGCGGTGTTTTTTTGCTTGCAAACGTCTCTCTCTGGCGCCCCTCGGTGGCTTGGTCTTATATCTGCGCTTGGGCACTCGTGTCGCCAGTCGTATTAAATGGGCTAACCGCTGGCGTGCATCCTGCCGATTACGCTCCCGCGAGCGGAAGGAATGCGCATTGATAATCAACACTCCGCCTTTGGTCAGGCGCTTTCCCGCGCTTTGCATCAACCGAGTTTTAACCTCCGTCGAGAGGGAAGTAGACCCCGTGACATCGAAACGCAGCTGGACGCTGGTCGCAGTTTTATTAACATGCTGCCCGCCAGGACCGGGCGATTGGATATACCGCTCCGTGAGTTCCCGTTCGTCGAGGAAGATCGTCTCAGTTACACGCATAAATACCTGGTTTTCCGTTAATCACCGCTGACGGGGTCTCTTTGAAAACTTAATGTCGCTGCTCCCCTTGGATCGATGCCGAAGTCAGTCAATTCAGGAGCGTTCTGCGGTCAGGAGCGCAGGGCAGTAGATCCCTTTAGAACACGAACGGGATCATTCGCCAGGTGTGTTTCTGGTAATTTGCATAAGCCTCTCTAAACCGTCCTAGATTCTCCTCTTCCTCACACAAGGTTGTCGCCATCAAGAAAGCCGTTGCGCCAAGAGCGAGCCCCGCTGAAGTCCAAGTTGGGTGTTTAAGGAAGACGCCCCAGTCGAAGAAAAGCAGCGAGGTATATAGAGGGTGCCGGATGTAACGAAATACTCCGGTGTCGACAAGTTGTGTCGTAGTTTCGATGCCATTCGTCGGTTGACCGTACGTGCGCAGCATCCAAAAACCGTGGATTGCGAGTGCAACCGACCCGAGCAGTAGAATCCAGGAGAAAACTTGTTGGGTCGAAAAAGGCGAATAAAACCATGACGGGCTGTTTACATATACAAGAAGGAGCAGCGCCTCAAATGCGAGCAATCGAAAAAAACGGTAGGAGCGAGGCTTGAATCGCGGTCGACCCGAAAGAATTATCGCGCCGAGCCCAAGGATGATGAAGATAATGGAGCGCATAGATTTTCCTGTTCGCGATGATCTGTCTTCGGTCTGTATCTTGGGTTAGACGATCGCCAATGACGATCACTTTGATCGGTTATATCCTGTCCGGTTTTCCACTGTATATATTCTAGCTCCGGATCGTACCTTGTGGTAATGCCATGATCTTATAGCGCCTTTAAATGTAACGTAGACAGTCGTTGTGGGGGGGGACAGGTCAGCCTCGAGGAAGGATGAGCCAAGCACCGACAACGAGGAACCCCAAACCAACCAATCTCTCGAGGCGAAGCGGGATTGGTGGAGCACCGCCCCATCCCTGTGTATCGATGACAACTGCAACGAGCATCTGGCCAAAGATTATGGTCGCAAGACCGGCGGCGATTCCTATCTTGGGAAGGGCAAATGCGATGCCCGCTATGATTCCGAGGCCCAATGCGCCCGCGGCTGCAACAATCAGAACAGCAGGTCTCGTGATGGCAGGAGCAGGTATCGCAGTTGTCAGCACACTCAAGGCAAGGAGGATGATTCCTGCGATAACACCACCAGAGAAGTTGACGAGGAGGCCCGTTCGAGCTGGTCCTAGGAGCCGGCCGGCCCAATTCGTGAGTGTCGACTGGGTGCCGATCGCAAGGCCGCTTCCCAAGGCGATAACGAGAGCAGAAAGAACCGATGCCTTCATAGAACCTCCTGATGCGGGGGTTTGGCTGATGTAGTCAGGAAAAAAAAGAGGAGCCATTGGATTTGGTGCCGCTCCGCCTAAGGCAAAATCTTATCGTCGGTGGCGGAGTTGCCCAGCTGCTGTATGCTTCAGGATGTGATTGGCGGTATCTTTCGTTCCAATGTTTTTTCTTCCAATTATCCATTCGTCTCTTAGAGTACTATAGGAAAAAAGAACATGCCAACTGCCATTGTGAAAAGATGTCCTCAGCAATGTTCCTTCTTATCGCAAGTCTAATGTTTAGGTTTTTTTGTCCAGCAAGTGATTTCTTTATGTCCGAAAAACCAAAGAGCCGCTCCGCGACCCAGTTGTGATTATCCCGTGCAACAACCCCTGCTGTGACTTTTTTCCTCGTTTTACCCACATCTTGGGAGTCTTGTTAGCTGGTTGAAAGGGATTTTTCAGGCGGTATGGTGTTATCCTTAAGGTAAGCTTACCTGCGTGGCTGTCTTCAAAATCAAAAACAACCATTCAGGGTACTTAGGTTTCTCTGGATCTCGTCAGGAGAGCCGAATGAAGGGGATGAAAAATCCGTGCCGGAGCTGATTGGTAAGACTCTTGGTCATTACCGCATCCTGGAGGTCGTCGGTCAGGGTGGGATGGCAACCGTATACAAAGCGGTGGACCTTCGTGCTGAGAAGGTTATTGCCATAAAAGTAATGCATCCTATCCTCAGCCGGGACGAAGGTCTCAAGCAGCGCTTCCGCCAGGAAGCGAAGATGCTTAGCCAGCTTAAACATCCCAATATCGTTCCTATTCTTGGTTATGGTGAAGAAAATGGGCACCTGTATTACATCCTGCCATTTATGTCTACCGGGTCGCTCACAGATCGTCTGGCGAATGGTCCAGTGCCTGTCGAGGAATCTGCTCAAATCATCTCTCAGGCTGCGGCAGCTCTACAGCATGCGCATGATAAGGGTGTCGTCCATCGCGACGTGAAACCTTCCAACATTCTGCTGGATAAACAAGGGGAGGCACAACTCTCTGATTTCGGTTTCGCCTATTGGTCTGAGGCGACATTGAGCCTGACGGGGTCAGGACTGATTGGAACCCCGGGGTATATGTCGCCGGAACAGTGCCTCGGAGAAGGTGTCACCGAGTTGTCAGATCAATATTCGTTGGGAGTTGTACTCTACCGGCTCGTTGTAGGGCGGGTACCCTTCGAGGGTGAAACCCCACTGGCGATCGCACTTAAACACATCAACGAACCCCTTCCACCTCCGCGCGAAGTGAATCACGGCGTTCCGGTACCACTCGAGAATGTCTTGACCACTGTGCTTGATAAAAATCCCAAGAATCGCTACGGTTCGATCGCGATTTTCAACGATGCCTTACAGGATGCGATCCTGATATCGTTGCAGAACGGCTACGACTTGACTGCAGAGATGCCGCGACTCAATCGCTTTTATGTAACCCGCGATAAAATACGACGGAGGCTCAGAGCCGCTTTTTCCCGCCGCACTATTCGCCGCTGGCCGGTTTTGCTTGGGCTGATAACACTGCTATTAGCATTCCCGCTAGGTGCATTTGCGCTGCGGGGTGTCATTGGGACTTCGCCGAACGAAGCGGATGAACTTCAAGCTGCCATTGCCTTCGAGGGGACGATCGCCGCACTCTACACCGCGAACGCTCCGCTCGGTGAAAATGCCGATGATCCTGGACAAATCCAGACGGCTGTAGCCGGGACGCTGAGCGCCTTAGAGACTCATGCTGCGAGCGAACAAACATCGACGCCGATTCCAACATCGTGGTCGCTCCTGGATATTTTTCGGAGTGAGACAAACACATCCACACCGACGTCGACTATCTGGTATTTCGCGACAAGCACACCTACGAAAACTCCCGATCAAGGTTCAGGCGGGGAACTTCCAACGAACACATCGACCCCCACTCCTGAGGATCCTCCTGAGCCGACGCCCACTCCGACTCCCACGAGTTCGATTCCTCCGACAACGACTCCAGCTGATCCTACCGATACACCAATTTTTAACTGCAAGGATAAAGCTGAACCGGGTGATAATCGCTACTGCACACCCACACCTACTTACTGAGTCAGATAACCATTCATCCTCATCTGCAAAATGTTTCAATATTGGAGCTGAAGGGGCGCAGTCCGCTCCATCAATAAGTGGGCGTATGCCTAGCGGTTAAAGCCTCGAAGTGGCGTTCGAGATGAAGCGATCTCTACAAACGGTGCGATAGGTAGGGATCAAGATGACAGGGGTTGACCATTTTCTGCATCCCGATCCAGGTGTTGATCGTTCCAGGAGCGGAGATCTTCGAGCGGCTCGATGTGGGTGAAGACCGTCGCCGCGGGGATTACCGCGCGGATTTCACGCTCGATTGTTTCTAGTAAATCGTGCCCTTCCTGAATGCTCCAACTGCCAGGAACTTGAATGTGCATGGAGATGAAGCTGCGTGCTCCAGCCTGGCGGGTGCGAAGCGCATGATATTCGATCTTAGAAATGCAGTTTCGTTCCAGAACGTCATGGATCGCGGCAATCTGCTGCTCTGGAAGCGCGGTGTCGATCAAGCCCAGAGCCGAGCGTTTCAGAATCTTGTATCCATTGAAACCGATCCAACCAGCGACGGCCAGCGCGATCAGGGGGTCAAGGACCTGCCACCCTGTCAGGCCAACAGCGCTTACCCCGATCATGACACCCGCTGATGTCCACACGTCGGTCATCAGGTGCTGGCCACCCGCTTCGAGGGCGATGGAGCGCCTGCGTCGGCCGACGCGGATCAAGATTAGAGCTGTGCCTAAGTTAATGGCAGAAGCTGCAGCAGAGATGAATAGACCCAGGCCCAGGTGGTCAATAGGCTGAGGATTGAGCAGCCTCTGAATCGCCATGACTGCGATTGAAATTGCCGCAAGTGCGATCAACCCCCCTTCAACACCGCTGGAGAGGTATTCAACTTTTTGGTGACCGTAGGCATGATCTTCGTCTGGGGGTTGAGCGCTGATGTGCAATGCGGTGAGAGCTGTGAACGCTGCCGCCAGATTGATGCCGGATTCAAGGGCGTCGGATAACAGTCCCACAGAATCGGTGAGTAAATAGCCAACGGCCTTGAGCCCCATCGTGATCACTGCTGCGCCAAGTGAAAGCCAGGCGTATTTCATGAGAGAGGATCTATCGTTCATGTTAGGCATTGTATCATCGCCATGTGTGTGCAGGAGGGGAGGGTCCGAATCCGGCCGCTCAGAGGAGTGCGAGCAGTCCAAAAGTCAATAACCCCGAAACGATTGTAAGCCAGGTGTTGCGTGTGCGCCATGCGACCAGCGCTGCGATCGACCCGGCGAGGAGACGGTGGTTTGTAAAAGATAGATGCAGGGTTCCATCGAGGAGTAGGATGTCCGGTGCGATCAGTGCGGCTAACACAGCAGGGGGAATGTATCGCAATCCACGCCGGAACCATTCAGGTAATCGGTCCGGGGGGATGAGGAAAATGAAACTGAGTCTAATCAGATACGTTACAGCCATCCCGGCGAGGATGATAATCCAGAGCTCCAACCGGCTCATGTTATATCTCCGTTCGCGCGTCTTGCACTTGCTGATTGGATCTCCACTCCAAGCCCGACGCTTATGCCAATGATGACAGGGATGAGCAGGCCTAGCTTGAAGGGGAGGTTGGCGAGCAAGATCGAGAAGAAGCCGGCCGAGCAGGCAGCAGCCCACGCAGGACGATCGGTCAATGTGGGAATGATCAAGGCCATGAAGGTCAGCGGAAGCGCGAAATCAAGGCCAATTTCTGGAGGAATCAGCACACCAAGGGCGATGCCGAGGGATGTGCTCAGCTGCCATGCAGTCCAAAGCATAAGGCCCGTTCCCAGGAAATACCAATGTGCGAACTCGATGTTACCTCTGCGATAACGGGAGGAGGCGACGATGAAGGCCTCGTCCGTGAGGAGCCAGGAGAGCGGGATTTTCCAACGATTAGAGAGATGATTAACGTGTGGCGCCAACGAAGCGCTGTAAAGCATATGGCGCAAATTGACAATGAAGATGGTCAGGACTATGAGGAAGGGGGAGGCGGCTTGGCCGATAAGACTGACAGCGATGAACTGTGCGCTTCCGGCGAATATGAATAGCGAAAAACTTTGCGCCTCAAATGCGGGGATGCCAGCGGAATCCGCCAAAGCGCCGAAGATGACCCCGAAGGGAACGACGCCCAGCAAGATAGGGAGTTGATCACGTGCGCCACCCAGGAATTCGATCCCTGGACGCGAGAATGAACCCGGGTTTGTGTTGGAAGAACTCACGAGGATTGGAGGTAGGTGATGATGAGTTGGGTTGTGGCGCGCAGCGAGTCGATATGGGTGCGTTCGTAATTGTGAGAGGCGTCGATCCCGGGCCCCATCAGAGCAACCTGCACATCTCCACCAGCCCGCCAATATGCCTCGCCGTCAGACCCGTAGAAAGGGTACACGTCGATTTTGTACGGGATCCCAGCCATTTGGGCGAGTTCTTCGAGTCTGCGCGTGAGCGTATGGTGATAGGGGCCACCTCTATCTTTCGCACAGATCGTTACGTGGAACTCATCCGATGCCTGACCCTCACCCACGGGTGCTATATCGATGGCGACAAGTTCATAAAGGTCGTCAGGTAAGCCGGCTGCAGCTCCGTGCCCTACTTCTTCATAGTTGCTAATATGGATCGTTGTGCGTTGAGACGGTTTTTCATCAGCGTCGATCAATGCGCGCGCGGCGGTGAGCAAACAGGCAACCCCGGCCTTGTCATCCAGGTGGCGAGACCGTATGAACCCGCTGGGCGGGTTCTCAACTCGAGGATCGAAAACCACAAAATCACCGACGCTAATCCCCAGGTCCTCAGTTTCACCCATTTCGAGGCTGCGCTCGTCGATCCGCACTTCCAGCGTATCCCCGTCTCGGGGAGTGGTGCCAACTTCTTTACCGTGGATGTGTCCCGAGGCTTTCGAAAGAAGTACAGAACCGCGAATGCTTCTTCCGGAGCGAGTGAGGATAGAGCAGCCTTCGCCTTCGATGAAGTTCCAAGCATAACCTCCGAGCTGAGAGAGTTTTAAACGACCATTTTGTTTAATCTCGCTCACCATAGCCCCGAGGGTGTCAATATGGGCGGTGAGGCCGCGTGGTTTGTCGTCATTTTTTCCCGGCCACTCCGCAATTAGATTGCCCTTCGCTGTTTGACTGCAAGGTAAACCGAGTTCCTTCAATTTTGATTGCGTGAATTGGATTGCTGCCTCTGTGTAGCCGGTAGGGCTGGGGATGTTGAGAAGCTGGATCAGGATGTCCTGAAGGTAGGTTTCGTCGATGGAAATCTTATTCGCCATTTACAGCACCTTTCGAAATCACACTTTAAGGAATCATACGCAGGGAGAGTTGTTTAAGCAATGTGAGCGAGGCCAGGGGTAGCGCTGGCGCCACTTCAGTCCGCAAAAGGAGCAAGTAGACTTCAGAGTTGGGTTCTAGCAATCCTGAAGCTTCGCTTCAGCCCGCAAGCAGAGCTTGCTGACTCCAGAAGTGAGCCGTGTGGAGTGCTGAAGCTCTGCTTCGGCTTGTGAGAGGAGCTTGCAGACTTCAGAGTTGGGCTTTATGAACTCCTGAAGCTGTGCTTCAGCTCGCAAGCAGGGCTTGCTGACTCCAGATTAGGCTTCACATTGAAGAATGAAAAGACAGAGCAGAAATTCAACTGCTCTGTCATGGAATAGGAGTTGATGGGATATCTACTTAGTTAGTCAGGATCTGCGAGAGAAAGAGCTTGGTGCGATCTTCTTGGGGGTTATTAAATATGTCGTCCGGAGTTCCCGATTCGACGATGAGACCCTCGTCGAAGAAGAACATCCGGTCAGCAACTGCACGGGCGAAGCTCATCTCATGGGTAACCACAATCATGGTCATGCCGGACTGAGCGAGCTCGATCATGACATCTAAAACTTCTTTAATCATTTCGGGATCCAGGGCAGAAGTCGGTTCATCGAAGAGCATGATCTTGGGTTGCATGGCGAGCGCTCTCGCAATGGCTACTCTTTGTTGCTGGCCGCCCGATAGTTGTCCCGGAAATTTATTGGCTTGTTCGGGGATGCCGACTCGTTCGAGTAATTGTTGGGCAATCTCCTCCGCCTTTTCCTTAGACCACTTACGCACCCAGATAGGGGCGAGGGTGATGTTCTGCAGCACGCTGAGGTGGGGGAATAGGTTAAACAGTTGAAAAACCATTCCGATCTCACTGCGGATGGCTGCGATATTGCGGACATCATGTGTGAGTTCCATCCCATCCACGATGATCTGACCGCGTTGATGAACTTCGATGCGGTTGATAGTGCGGATGAACGATGATTTTCCCGAGCCGGAAGGCCCAAAAATCACAATGACTTCGCCCTTCATGACTTCCATATCAATCCCTTTTAGGGCCTGGAAGTCCCCGAACCATTTTTCGACATCACGGCAGATGATTATTGGATCGCTCATAATATACTCCGGTTAGCGCTCACCGACGCCCAGCGCGGCTTCTAACCGTCGGCTTGCAAAGGACATGAGATAGCTAAATACCCAGAAGACTGCGGCAACGAAAATGAAAACCTCGAACTGTAGTTGAAGAAATTCTACGTCGGACTGCAGGATGGATTTACCGATGTTCAGCAGTTCGTTGATGGCTACGATGATGGCCAGCGTTGTATCCTTGAAAAGGCTGATGAACTGCCCCACGATTGCAGGAATTACAGCTCGCAGAGCTTGGGGTAAGACGATAAATAGCGTGGTTTGAAAGTTATTCAGTCCGACAGCTTTCGCAGCTTCAATTTGTCCTCCAGGAATTGCTTGAAGTCCACCGCGCACATTTTCGGCTGTATATGCTGCGCTGAAGATGGTCATGCCGATGAGAGCGCGCATAAGGCGGTCAATTCTTAATTCAGGTGGGAGGAAGAGAGCCAGGATAATCGATGACATGAAGAGGATGGTGATTAGTGGGACGCCGCGAATGCCCTCGATAAATCCAATACTGAAGATCTTAATAACGGGGAGCGAGGACCGGCGTCCGAGAGCTAGAAGGACGCCGAGGGGGAAGGAGAGCAAAATTCCGCCAACAGCGAGAATCAGCGTCACCAGGAGACCTCCCCACATCGACGTTTCTACATTGGGAAGCACGGTCCCTTCTCCTGTCCCTCGCAGGAGGAAGGGAATTAACAAGAATGAGAGCAGCCAGCCGGCAAGGACCCAACCGCCCGTGACAAACTTTCTGGAGCCTAGCAGGTAACCAAGGAAAATTGCCGGCAGGTTGATCAGGAAAAACACTCGTACAGCAAGGCTGCCCAACTGACCGCCGGCAGGTATGATCCCCAGGATCGCAAGTCCGATCCCGAGCAGCAGGGCAAAGGAGCGCATGATGCCCTGCCATTTACCCCAGCTCATGCCTGTCAGGAAAGATACCAGCAGCAGGCTCGCACCGACTCGCCAAAGCTGATCCCTTGGATATTGACCTACGAGGTAGAGAATTGGATTGTGCGTAACCGGTCTCCAGTCGGCAGAGATGAAAGCCCACTCGAGTACAGCGCGCCCGATAAAATAAATTGATCCCAAAGCCAGCAGCGTGAGAACTGAATTAAACAAGTTGTTGAACAGATTGCGCTGCACCCACACGATGGGCTTAAGCGGTGATGGGGGGCGATCATTGGCGGATGCCAGTTTGGGGTTCGCTGCGTCGCTCACGCTGCTCTCTCACTTATCTGAAATTTGCGATTGTAGAGGTTCAGGATTAATGACGTAATCAGGCTCAAAACCAGGTATGTCACCATGACCATGCCGAAGACCGGCACTGCTCTGCCGGCTTGATTAATCATGATGCGCCCAACGTTAAAGACGTCTGCGTAACCGATGGCTAAAGCAAGACTTGAGTTCTTGGTCAGATTCAGGAATTGGCTAATAAGTGGTGGAATAATGACACGCATGGCTTGGGGGATAATGACAAGCCCGAGAGTTTGCATCGGTCTAAGCCCAACAGCTTTCGCAGCCTCCATTTGCCCGAAGTCAACAGCCTGGATACCTGCCCGAACGACTTCAGCAATAAAGGCGGCAGTGTACATGACCAGACCGACAAGCAGCGCGGCGAATTCAGGGGTGAGCCTGAGCCCGCCTGAAAAATTAAACCCCTCAAAAACAGGGATGTCAATCCAGAGTGGTTGCCATGCCGATAGCATCAAGCCCAGAAGGGCGGATACGAGAATCACGGCCAAGCTCACCCCGGCGAAGTATGTCGAACGACCACTGCGCTCGCGCAGGCGCCGTAAATAAATCCACACAATGATTGCCAGAATCAAACCTATAAGGAGGGAAATTGCAAACGCATCTCCAGTTTCCGTAAGCCGTGGCCATGACAAGTACAAGCCACGCTGGTTTATGTACATAGGACCGGGAAGCTCGAGACTTCCCTTTGCGGGAGGTAATTTATTGAAGATTCCAAAGTACCAAATGAAAAGAAGTACAAGCAGAGGGACATTACGGTGAAGCTCGATGTAGGCGAGGGCAATCTTGTTGACCAGCCAATTGGTTGAGAGACGTGCTAATCCTACTAGGATGCCAAGAATTGTTGCCAGTAGAATGCCGATGATTGAAACTTTCAGCGTGTTTAGCAGCCCTACCAGGAAAGCGGTGCCGAAGGGGTAGGAATCGTCAAAGGGAATCACCGATTCGCTAATGGGGAACCCCGCCGGGTCGTTGATGAAGTCAAAACCGAGGCTCAAACCACGTTGCTTTGCGGCTTCCAGAACGTTCACCCCAACCCATATCAACGCGCCGATGACGATGATTGCTGAAATCACCTGAGCCGCTGCCTGCAATACGCGCTCATCACGCCAGAAAGGGATGCTTTTACGAGCCTGTGATTCTTGGTGTGAAGCCGAAGATGTCATCCGTTTGTAATCGCTTAGGAGAGTTAGCATGAGCAGCCCGATAAATTTCCGGGCTGCTCAAATCTGAGAGACGTCGCTATTTGATCGGCGGTGCGTAGATCAACCCGCCATTGGTCCAGTGTTCGTTCGCCCCACGCGGTAGGGTAAACGCGATCCCAGATGGTCCCATGTAGCGATTGTAAATTTCACCGTAATTTCCAACTGCGCGAAGGGCATTTGCTAAAGCATCTGCGTCGAGGCCGAGTGATGAATAACCCCAATCGCCTTCGGCGCCAAGGACTGTCTTGCCCTTGATGTTATCACTAGCCAAAACATCGTCCACCGTTGCCTGCGTGATAGGACCGTAGGCGGGATTCTCAGCGTTGATCAGTGTGAACATGACGAGCTTGACGATGTCAAACCACTGGTCGTCACCATGGGGAACGACAGGCGTGAGCGGTTCCTTGGAGATAATCATTGGTAGGATGACGTAATCATCTGGAACATCCGCGCCGGCTCGGATGGCAGCCAGCTGCGAGCGGTCGCTCGTGGTGACATCGCAGCGACCCTCGAAGAAGGCGTTGTAGACCGAGGACGTGTCTTCGAAAATCACAGCCTCAAAGTCCAAGCCGCGCTCTCGGAAATCAGCGGCGAGGTTCTTCTCCGTCGTGGTGCCGCTGGTGACACATACGCTGGCGCCGTTCATATCATCCTGTGTATTGATGCCGCTGTCGGTGCGGACCATATATCCCTGGCCGTCGTAGAACATCGTGATCGTGAAGTTGCCCCACTGTGAGTCACGGCTTGAAGTCCAGGTAACATTACGGCTCAGGATATCAACTTCGCCTGTTTGAATCACGGGACCGCGCTCAGCTGCCGTCACCGGGACGATTTCGATGGCTTCTGGATCACCAAGTACGGCTGCGGCCACTGCACGGCAAAGATCGATATCGAATCCGATGTTGCGGCCAGCATCATCAAGGTATCCGAAGCCGAGCAGGTCTGTTCGACCAGCACATACGACGCGGCCTCTCTCCTGCACTCTGGCCAGGATTTCACCGTAGCCAGGCGCAGGAGCACTAACGATCTGGGTTTCGCCCTCTGTGGTGACCTCGACGATTCGGGTGACCTCGACCTCTACAACTTCGCCCCCGCTTGGCGTGCCGCACGCGGAAAGAAGCATAGCCAGGATTATCAGGCTTGTTAGGGGCAGTAATAATTTACGCATTTTCTAGTCTCCTCCTTAAAGGAATCCCGCTGAGAGTTTTGTGCCTCCATCTATTAAATCGAAGAATATTTGAGAATCCACCTCCTTCCTTTTTTTTTGGGAGTTTCAATTGCATGCAATGATAGAACACCTCCCGCCATTGTGATCCCTGGGTATTGAAGAAGCGAGGGACGATTGAAACGAGAAAAGCGAGAGGATTAATATGGACATTTGTTATCCTAGATTATTCAAGTGTGGAAGTCAAGTATGTGGGATGGCTTCAATTAGAGATTCGCTTGCAGCGGTCGATTCAGGAAAGAAGATTCCACACGACTCTCATCCCCGCGTGTTGCCTGGCTCCTGAACACATGGTAGGCTTCATGGGAATGGGGGAATCCCGCTGCAGGGCTGACACGAAGCACAATTCTCGGATATCAGTCACAATCTCATGAGCTCGCTCATCGGTCAGACATTAGATCATTATCGGATCATCGAAAGGATAGGCCAGGGAGGCATGGCGACGGTCTATCTTGCTGTCGACACACGCTCTCAGGATGAAGTCGCCCTCAAGGTGCTCTCCCCGACGATGAGTTCTGATCGTCGCTTTGTTAAGCGCTTCCGCCGTGAAGCTCAACTGGTTTCCCAGCTCAAACATCCAAACATTGTCTCTGTCCTCGCTTACGGGCAGGTCAATGGTGTCATTTATATTGCGATGCCTCTAATCCGTGGCGAAACAATGCACCAGCGTATTGCACGAGGATTGATTTCAGGTGAGGAAAGCACGAAATGGGTCGGTCAGTTGGCCGATGCGCTGGCCTTCGCTCATGAAAATGGTGTGATCCACAGAGATATCAAGCCGTCGAATGTGATCCTGGATGACTCCGGGAACGCATGCCTGACAGATTTCGGATTGGCGCGAGTCATCGAAGGGCACAGCAGCCTCACCGGGTCGATGCTGATGGGGACGCCAGCGTATGTCTCGCCAGAACAGGGTCGGGGGGAACAATTAGATGCCCGTTCCGACCAATATTCTCTGGGAGTAATTCTCTATGAGATGGCGACCGGGCGCCTGCCCTTCGACTCAGGTTCACCTATGGCAACCGTCCTGGCACATATCCAGGAACCGGTGCCGCGCCCGCGTCGTTTCAGCCCCAATCTCCCACCGGACCTTGAAGTTGTAATTCTCAAAGCCCTGGCTAAAAAGCCGGAGAAGCGATTCCCGAGCATTCGAAGTTTGAAGGAGGCGTATCAGGCTGCTTTGGCCGGCAAGCCTCTGCCGGAGTTCGAGCGCATCGCCGCGGCGCCTACGACCTACATTAAACCGGTTCCAACTCCCGTGGCCGTACCTGAAATCGCCCCGCGGCGCCGAGGTACTGGGTGGGTTGTCGCCGCGTTAATTCCTATCCTGGCGATCGCTATTTTCGTGGCAGTGCGCGCTCTTGGCGGTAGTGCGTCGGCAGTGCCCACGTCCACTGCGGACGACGAGGTATCTACACCGGTCGTCGAAACCGCCGAGCTGGAGCCGCCTTCAACTGCCACAAGTGAGCTTGAGCCGAGCCCGACCTCACCGCCGTTGCCGATCACATCCGAACTATGCCCCGGGTTGGCGCTCTACAAGCCCAGTGTGAAAGGGGATAACGTAACTTGGTTGATCGACAATTCCAGCGCGGAGGATTTTCACCTGGATGACCTTATTCCGGGTTGGCCAATGCTGACGAATGGATTGCCCGAGCAAATCCTTCTGGGTGAACTCGTGCTTTTGCATGGGGATGTCCAGGGAGATGGCGAACTGCATTGGGTCGAGGGCGTCGAGGCCACGATTAAAGCAGGAGAATCGACTTACATCACAATAACCTTCCAATTTGGGGCGGCTTCTTCGGGTTATTCATTGCAGCTTTTTATGAACGATGGTTGTATGCTTGAAGGTGAGTGGTAGCGTTTAATCCTACGTAGGAATTTCCTCATCCCTTTCTTCTATCTGGAAAATGATTCGAGAATTATTCCCTGTTTCCAACCATGTTCCAAGTGGACTAAAGTCATAGTTAATTTGTGGTACTTATGCATGAACCAGATTGGGGCGGCGGTTGTAAAATTGGTGGGCCAATAATCAGGTTTCCGTTGTATTGGGTCAAATATAAAGGAGAAACACTTCATGGCTGATCTACGTTTAACAAACCTCGCCAAAACGCTCGTTCATTACTCCACCGAGGTTAAGCCCGGAGATTATGTCGGAATTCTCACCCAACCGGTGGCTCTGCCGTTGGCGGAGGATGTCTACCGCCAGGCACTGGCGGCTGGTGGGTATCCCTATGTTCTGCTGGGAGGGCTGCGATCACGCGCCGAGACGGAAGCGCTGGAATATATCCTCTTCACGGAAGGGAATGATGATCAGATCCAGCACGTCAATCGTTTTGACAAAATGGTGCGTGAGGAGTTCGATGTGATGGTTGTTCTCCAGAGCCAGTCGAACACCCGCCGACTGAGCAATGTCGATCCGGCGGTGCAGCAACTGCGGGCGCGTGCGTATACGGAAGTGACAAAGATCTATAGACAGCGCTCTGCTGCAGGCGATCTGCGCTGGGCGATCACTTTGTACCCGACCCGGGCTGTGGCACAAGACGCGGAGATGAGCCTCGAGGAGTTCTCCGACTATGTCTTCAGCACAACATTCTCTGACACAGATGATCCGGTCGCTGAATGGAACCGAATACACGATGAACAGCAAAGGTTGGTGGATTGGTTGAAAGGCAAGAAATTGCTTTCGGTGAAAGGCTCGAATGTTGATCTGGAAGTCTCGATTGAAGGCAGGGATTTCATCAACTCGGATGGCAAAAAGAATATGCCCAGCGGCGAGATCTACACCAGCCCGGTGGAAGACGCGGTCAACGGCTGGGTGCGTTTCACCTACCCGGCGATCCGCCAGGGTAGAGAGGTGGAAGGTGTAGAGCTGAAATTTGAAAAGGGCAAGGTTGTGGAGGCGAGCGCTGAGAAGAACCAGGATTTTCTGATAAGCATGCTCGATACGGATGCGGGTTCGCGCTACCTGGGTGAGTTTGCCATCGGGACCAACAAGCGCATCAACCGCTTCATTAAGAATATTCTCTTTGATGAGAAGATCGGTGGGACGATACACATGGCGCTCGGATTCGGTTTCGCCGAGGTCGGGGGAAAGAATGAAAGCGCGATCCACTGGGATCTTATCTGCGATATGCGCGACGGCGGTCAGATTTTCGCCGATGGCGAACTGTTCTACGAATCAGGCGAGTTTAATATATAGACTGTTGGCGTGGCTGAAATAACCGCGAAGGAGAATCTAAGTGGCCGACTATCGTGTTGAAAATCTGGCGAAGATAATCGTTGGATATAGCCTGCGCGTGAAGCCGAAAGATCGTGTGGCTGTTACTGGAAGCACACTTGCTGAGCCGTTAATGCTGGCAATCCAGCGTGAGGTGCTTCGCGCTGGTGGTCATCCGCATCTCTTTCCATCCTTCCCCGGAGGAGAATTTATCCGCTTTTCCGAATCCAACGACGATCAACTCGATTTCGTCTCGCCAGTCTTGAAGATGGTCCTTGAAGAGTTTGAGTGTCTGGCTTCTCTATACAGCATGGCAAATACATGTGCCCTGACCAACATCGATCCGGCGAAGCAGGGTCGTGTGGCAAAGGCTCAGGCTGAAGTTATGAAGCGCTATATGGAGCGCACCGCCAAGGGAGAATTTAATTGGACGGTGACAATGTTCCCCACGAACGCCCACGCGCAGGACGCAGAGATGAGCCTGGCGGAGTTCGAAGATTTCGTCTACTCCACGATGTACGCTGATACCGATGACCCGGTAAGAGAATGGCGAAGAATCCATGACGAGCAGCAACGCTATGTGGACTGGCTCGCAGGTAAAAATGAAGTTGTCGTTAAAGGGCCAAATGTCGATTTGCATTTATCGATCAAGGACCGGCCGTTCATCAACTCGGATGGTAAAAAGAATATGCCCAGCGGCGAGGTTTTCACCAGCCCAATCGAGGATTCGGTCGAAGGTTGGATCCGCTTTACCTATCCCGCGATCCGCCTGGGGCGTGAGGTGGAAGGTGTTGAACTGAAGATCGAGGAAGGGAAAATCATCGAGGCGACGGCGAAGAAGAACGAGGCCTTCCTGCTGGAGATGCTCGAAGTAGACGAGGGCGCTCGCTATGTGGGCGAGTTTGCGATCGGGATGAATAAACGCATCAACCGCTTCATCAAGAACATCCTCTACGATGAAAAGATAGGGGGGACGATCCATTTGGCGCTCGGGGCTGGATTTGAGGAGGTTGGGGGCAAAAATAAGAGCGGGATTCACTGGGACATGATCTGTGATATGCGTGATGGCGGTCAGATTTTCGTCGACGACGAGCTGTTCTACGAGTCCGGGGAGTTTAAAATCTGAGCTGCACAAAGATTGAAGCGAGAAGGGACGCCGGTGTGTTCGTTTGGACACGCCGGCGTTTTTTGATTCGGCCTTGGCTGGTGTGTGGAGAGCACATATATGTGACAAGTTCCCCTCATGAAAGAAGGAGCTAGTTTCACCTGCGCCTCGTACATACAGGTCATGGAAGCAGGCAGAGAACGGACCGATAAACAGTTCGGCCCCTACAGATCCCCTCATGTCCAGGGCGCGCCCTCGTGTGCCCCTGTTTTCGCATTGTAAGGGACAACCGTTGAGGGGCATGTGTGACGATGGGCCGACAAACAGGCCGGCCCCTACGCGTCCACGTGATTGTAGGGGCGCACCTGTGTGTGCGCCCGTTTTCGCATTGTAAGAGACAACCGTTGGGGGGCATGTGTGACGATGGGCCGACATACAGATCGGCCCCTCCGCGTCCAGGGGATTGTGGGGGCGCACCTATGTTTGTACGTGAATGGGGAGGATGTGTTAGATGTCATTGCGAGGAGTCCGTCAGGGCAACGTGGCAATCTCCACGCCTGCGTCGACGAGAGTGCATCACGGAGTTTACCCTGAGCCTTGTCCTGAGCGAAGTCGAAGGATTAGCCGAATGGGCTCGCAATGACATATCGGGAGAACGATGAGATTGCTTCGCGGCTTTTATTCCGCGCCCAAGGCCTTGTACAACCCCACGCGGTTGCCGGTCAAATCGGCGAAGATTGCGAACCAGCCCATGCCGGTGATCTCTGTCTTGGGGACAAGGGTTTTTCCGCCCGCAGCCTCAATATCCGCAAGCGATGCTTCGATGCTATCGGTCTGGATGTAGATGAGGATATCCCCGGGGTTGGTGGCCTCATCCTCCGTAGGGTTGAAGCCGCCGCCCGGTCCCCCCTCAGCTTCAAACATGACGTAGTCCATCTCCGGCATCGTTTCAATTTTCCAACCGAAGATGGCGGCATAGAATTTTGCCGCGGCTTTGGTGTCATCCGCTGCTATTTCGATGTGGACAATCGGGTGTGGGTTCATGTGCTTCCTCCTTTTGAGTCCATCTCTAAAAGAATAGCACAAATGTTCTGTATCAACAAGAGCTTTGCACATCATGAGAGGGGAGAAGCCCTGGCAGTGGTGGCGATGCTGTAAACATAACAAACTGGATAAATATTGTGGTATTATAGTGCCGTCATGTGGAAGAAAGTCGCCTTTCTGCTCGTCTTGGTCAACACGGCATGCTCCTCATTTGCAGGAGAGCCGAGTGCGACTGGGACGGTCCGAAATCAGTCTGACACGGAGGCTGGTAACACCATCGTGACCCGTCCTTCAGATACGGATCTCGAGGGAGACATACGGATCAACAAGCGCATCGACGATCCGAACACCTACTCCTTCCCGCAATTGCTGCCCTTCGATGGAATCCGACCCGTTTATGATCCTGAGTTCGTCACCGCACGCGAATCACCACTGCAAGAGGATGAGTTAATCCTGGGCATCACCCTTGAGCGTGAATCCAAAGCCTATCCAATCACAGTGTTGCGTCATCGCGAGATGGTAAACGATGAATTGGCGGGCATCCCTATCTTGGTCACTTGGTGACCGATTTGCTACACCGGTCTCGTGCACGACCGGCGCATCGACGGCGAAACCGAAATATTCGGGAATGCCGGCGCGCTCTTTATGAGCGCCATGACGTGGTTTGACCACTCGACGACTTCGACCTGGTCGCAACCATGGGGGCGGGCCATTCTCGGTGAACGCAAAGGGATTGAGCTCTTCCTGCTTCCTTCGCAGATCGCCACATGGAGCAGTTGGCTCGAAGCGCATCCCGAGACGCTTGTGATGGCCAACGATACGGAACTACTGGGGGCATTTCGCCAGAAGTTCGATCCGGATTTCGTGATAGGCCTTCTTCTTGACGGACACGCAAAAGCTTTTCCCTTTAAAGATGTGGAAGCCGCGGGTGTGGTTAATGATGATCTGGGTCCATATCCAGTCCTTCTGTGGGCACAGGGTGAGCGCTTCCATGCCTATCTACGCATCGTGGACGGCCGGGATTTGACTTTTCGGATTGAAGGGAATGGGCTTATTGATGAGGAGACGGGATCGACCTGGGATATTGCTCGGGGCAGGGCTGTGGAGGGACCTTTGATGGGTTCAGTCCTGCAGGGAGTACCCAGTTCGTCGGCTTATGATTGGGCTTGGCTCGATTTTTACCCAGCATCGGATTTCTACACTCCTTGAGTTTTTGAGTTTCACATCATGGATCGGGGGACCTTCTAGATGGTGTTTGCGAGAAAAGAACCGGAAGAGGTCGAGGTATCCAATTATGCTTCGGGCAGGATTTGGAGAATACGCAACCGGCGTCCCTATCAAGAGACGCCGGTTAGTTATTAAAGTGTAGAGATTAGTTTACCTACAACCGCGGCAGCATGATCCTGTCCTGCTTCTGGTATTTGCCTTTCTTATCCGCGTAGGATATTTTACACACCTCATCGCCCTCAAAGAAAAGTACCTGGGCAATGCCTTCGTTGGCGTAGATCTTCGCTGGCAGTGGAGTGGTGTTGGAGATCTCCAGCGTAACGAAACCCTCCCATTCTGGCTCAAACGGTGTGACGTTCACGATGATCCCGCAGCGTGCGTAGGTCGATTTACCGACACAAACCGTGAGCACACCGCGGGGGATGCGGAAGTACTCAACGGTGCGTGCCAGAACAAAGGAATTCGGCGGGATGATGCAAACCTCTCCCTGGTAGTCCACCATCGAAGCTGTATCGAAGTTCTTCGGGTCTACGACTGCGGAGTAAATGTTGGTGAAGATCTTAAACTCATCAGCTACGCGGATATCGTATCCATAGGAGGAGACCCCGTAGGAGATCACACCTTCGCGCGCCTTACCCACCTCATACGGTTCTATCATGCGCTCTTCTTGCGCCATGCGCGCGATCCAATGATCGGGCTTTAATCCCATAACATACCTCCAGATGTGATTTTCATTCGACTTTTCTTTTATCTAACCGCACAGGGTTAGTCAACTCCCCGACACCTTCGACTTCAACGGTAACCTCGTCTCCGTCATGGAGCGGTCCTACACCGGCAGGTGTTCCGGTCAGGATCACGTCTCCGGCGTTCAGTGTCATGACGGAGGAGATGAAGGCTACGAGCGTGAGTACAGGGAAGAGCATATCCCGTGTAGATCCCATTTGGCGCATCTGCCCGGATACATAGCAGGTGATGAGCGCATCCGCTGGATCGAGGTCGGTTTCAATCCAAGGTCCGATCGGACAGAAAGTATCGAATCCTTTACCGCGCGTCCATTGTCCGTCGAGGCGCTGCAGATCGCGCGCGGTGACGTCGTTGGCAGCGGTATAGCCGAGGATATGATCGGCAGCTTTTTCCGGGCGGATCCAGCGCCCACCGCGCCCGATGACCAGGGCAAGCTCAGCCTCGTGTTCAACGTTTTCGGATTGGGGAGGAAGCAGGATCGGTTCGTCAGGGCCGATCACGCAGGAAGGCGGTTTCAGGAAGAGGAGAGGGCGCTCAGGTACCTGTGCATTGTGTTCAGCGGCGTGTGCGGCGTAGTTCCGCCCGACGCAAATGATCTTGCTTGGCTCAACAGGTGGGAGTAGGCAAACTCGCCCAAGATGGTCCTTCGCCTCTTTGCGCCCATAAGGGCCAAACGGTGAGCCGTCCAACCGGCCGACACGATCTTCAGAAACCCAACCCCAAGCTGGTTTCGCTCCGCTTCTCTTTAGATATCGGACGATGCGCATGCTAAATTCCTAATAACAAAAATCATTGCTAAGATTCGTCTTGCTGGCGGGAGGCGTGCTATGCGTGCCCAATTATATCCATGTCTCGTAACAGCGCAGGATAAAGCTCTTAGATCCGTCTTGCCGGGGTGGCCGGATCATCCCAAATTGGGAGATGATCTCGACGACGAAATTAAAGATCGATCTAACTTTTCTTCTGCGCCCATGCCAAGTCGTAAGTAACCTGCCAGCGAAAAACCTCCACGTTCTCAAAACCCTTAACCCTGAGTACTTCAGGGAAGCGTTCGCGGCTGAAGACCTTCCCGAAAATCCAGCGTGCCTCCTTGCCGACACGGTTCGTGACCAACAGCCAACCGCCCGGGCGCAGAACCCGAGCCAACTCATCGAGCGTCTGCAAGGGATGCGGTGTGAATTCGAGAATTTCTAAACTGGCTACGAGGTCAAAACTCTCGTCAGCGTAAGGGAGCGGGACTGCCCAGCCGCGGACCCAATGGGTACTTACTGACGGTGTACGATTTTGACCGCGCTCAAGCATGCTTTTCGATGGCTCGAGGCAGATCACGCGGGCTTGGATGTTTGGCAGTTGAAAGAGGTTGTGGGCCAACCTTCCGGTCCCCGCGCCAACGTCCAGCACTAATGCGTTTGGAAGGGTTCCAAGGATCTTCGCGACCGGCTCGGCCAGAAATTGCCGCTCCCACATCGGGTCGAACTGCTTGATTCGCTCGTATCGAAAGGCGGCGATGTCGTAGAGCCAGGTGACGAATCGGCGTCCTAGATGGGTGCCCTCACAGACCCATATTTCCCAATATATAAGTCCAACGACAAGAAGGAGTAGGGGGATGATTACCCACTTTGACAAAACCAGGGATCTCCTCAGAGGTTTCGTTACTATAGCATACGGACCCATACGGGCAACAACCAGTCCGCTTCCCATTGAAGCCTATCGAGTGGAGTTGGGACATGAGCCAGTGAAGAAAAGCGGTGATGTTACGATGCTATTAAATCGTTATTGACCTCAGTTCCGTTGACCGTGCGTGTGACGGGCGCTATAATCGAGACAGGGCGGATAGCTCAGTTGGTTAGAGCGCTTCTCTTACACAGAAGAGGTCGCAGGTTCGAGTCCTGTTCCGCCCACTCTTTAAGGGGCTGCCCTTTTGGGACAGCCCCCACGGAGTAACCTGAAGGTCCTTAGTTTCCCACGCTTCGCTCTGGGCAGGAC
>Ga0255055_10000244_pt1 | contig 42869 bp, 42 predicted proteins | sample JV7_2_27_MG_FD_188633 | JGI IMG/M metagenome (GOLD analysis project Ga0255055, IMG submission 188633) | Seawater microbial communities from Jervis Inlet, British Columbia, Canada - JV7_2_27 | ecosystem: Environmental > Aquatic > Marine > Inlet | place: Canada: British Columbia | collected... | reverse complement strand
TCTGCCGCGCTGGCACCCGATCGATACGCGGCATTGAGGGCGAGATTTCCTCAGAAGTCGATCGAGCTGGTTCTCGTCTCAACCTGCCATTTGCCGTGCGCCCATTTATCGTATTTCTCCACGCTGGCGCTGAGATGGATATTCGCGAGAGCCCGGAGCTTGCATCCCACCTCAAGAAATTTAAATCCTCCCTTCGCAAGCTCCCTAAGGCTCAAACCCTTTCGGCGCAACAGATCAAGCAGCTGGTCGCCGACGGCGGCCTTTCCTGACGCGGTTCCTCGTCCTAACGTCGAACCCAAGCCGCATCCGTCGTAATTCTGGGCTAAAACTATCCCCTGCCCGCATAAAATTCCTTCACTATTAGGCTGTCTTGGTATGGCTATGCGCAACATGTTGGGTTTGTTAAGCAAAACGAGGCCCTTCGTGTTCAAGGGCCTCGTTGGACTTCTTTGAAGATTAGCTAGCTATTCAGGAACTCGTCCAGCGATGTTCGGCTGATTCGGTAGGCGTCCCCAATCTTTTTGGCCTTGATATCGCCTGCATCAATAGCCGAGACTACGTCCTCTTCCGATACCTTTAGATACTGCGCTGCTTCGCCCGGAGTCATAACGTCCGGGACGCTTGCCGCGGCCGACGATGAACCGCCCCCATCGGTGCTCTTGGATCCTTCCCGCACGGCCTCACTGATCGCGCTTCCGATTCCCATACCAGCGCCAATTCCTGCGGTCAGTCCCGCGCCACCTGAGGGGTTCGAGGCTGCCTCGCGCATGGCATCCGCAGCCTGAAGCTGCGTATAGGTCTGCATGTCCAGCATCCCCATATCCCTTAGTTCCTCAGCCGATTTATCGGAGGGTTTCAAGCTTTCGATGTAGAAGGCCTTCAAGGTCAAGCCCAGCGCCTTGAAATCGTCCTGTCCTTTTGCACGAACCCCTGCCCCGATCTCCTCAACCAGCCCGATCAGCTCTGGCACGGTGGTGGCTTCGGTTGTTTCGCCCAACAGGTCTTGCAGATCAGAAAGCAAGATTCCACGCAGCCGATCCTGGATATCCTTGGTGCTGTAGGCTCCCATGGCGCCCACTAATTGGGTAACAAATTGCTGTGGGTCTGCAACCTGAACGCCGTAAGTTCCAAAACCCTGGAGAAGTGCAACTCCCAATCCCATTCCGGGATTGCGCACCAGTATTGGCTGCGGCGTGCCCCACTTCTGGTTGGCGAATTCGCGTGTCGAAACGAAGTAAACCTCCGCCTTGAAAGGCGTTTCCCCACCAAAAGCTTTACCGATAAAGTCCACTACCAGGGGGATATTGGCGGTCGTGAGCGTGTGGCGTCCAGGCCCGAACGTATCAAGCGCCTTGCCATCGCGGGAAAAGACCGCGCTCTGTGCCTCGCGAACGACAAGCTGGCTGCCTATTCTGAAATCGCCAGAGCCAACCTCCGGGATGCGACGAACAAACTCATCCTTCATCTCGTTAGGGTGCTCGATGATGTCGAATATCCTGGCCATTTCAGCTCTCCTCTTCAGTTATGACGACTTCTGACCGACGATCATACGCCCGGATAGCGCCGGTGGCGGCTTTCACCAGCTTTTCAATCGCCGCCGGCAGTTCTTCCTTGCTGCTCACTGCCGCTTCCAACCCATCAACAGCTTCTGCCACCAAACCTACGTAGTCAAGAAGCTCCAAGTCGTACTGATACAAACTATCCAGCTCATCCTGGTTGACGCGAACCGCGTCGAAGAACCCGGCATACCCACGCGGAGCGCCTCGGAGGCGATCGACAAAGGTGCGGAGCTTGATGGCCGCTATCTCAACGTCATCGACGTACTCTAGCATTTTGCCGGCAACCATTTGAGCCTGGAGGGCAGAGACACGGTCCCATTGTTCCTCGTATCGGTCGGCGACCGTATCTCGGAGCAGTTTATCCGCATCTCGTCGGCGCTCTCGATCGTAGTAGCCAACAAATCCTGCTACGGAATTCTGTAATTTTCCCAGCAGGTCCTTCTCTTCGGTAACCTTATCCATGGGATCTGTCATCCCGCGCTCCTTAGTGTAAGTATGAAAGGATTATAGCGTGCAGTTGTAAACCGCTCTTTGGGCTTCTCGTCCCAGATCCCAGAGTATAATCGCCGGCGATGTCGCTAGACGGTCAGCGCCTCGATCCAACCCGCTACGCAGTAATTCCTCGAACGATTTCATTCATTGTGCGCCAAAACGAGATCCTGCTTATCAAACTGCCGCCGGATCACGCCGGATGGGCGGGTCGATACAACGGAGTTGGCGGGCACGTCGAAATTGGAGAAGACCCCGTGTCGGCTGCCCGAAGAGAGGTGCTGGAAGAAACCGGATTGACGGTAGCCGACCAGATCCTGTGCGGCGTTGTAACGATAGATACTGGAAATAGCCCGGGCATCGGCCTATTTGTCTTCGTCGGCAAGGTAATCAAGGGCAATCTGGGAGCCAGCTCGGAGGGAACTCCGGCCTGGCTCGCTCTCGACGACCTTGGGGCATTTCAATTGGTTGAGGATTTGGATTTCCTCATTCCTCAAGCGTTACAAGCCTATTCCGAAGACACCGTCTTCTTCGCGGCCTACACCTACAATTCCCAGGGCGAGCTGCAAATCGCACTAGCTGAATGACCAAGACCCCTCACATTCCGGGTTTCACATGGTTCGGGCTGGCCATCTTGCTTGGCGGTCAGGCCTTGTTGGCCGCTGGCAATTCATTTGTCGCAACATGGCTGACCCCCATTATGTGGACCGGTCTCATCCTATTCGTGGACGGAATCGTCTATCGCTTGCGAGGGCGCTCGTGGCTGATGACGCGAGGTCGCGAATTTCCACTCCTGATTCTGACCTCCGTGGCGGTCTGGCTTATCCTTGAGGCCTACAACCTGCATCTGAGGAACTGGCGGTATGAAGGTTTGCCGGTGAACACCCTGGCGCGTGACTTCGGCTATTTCTGGTCTTTTGCGACCATCATCCCCGGCGTTTTTGAGATCGTGGATCTCGTTCTGGCATTGATCGAGCGCGCCAGGAAGCAAGAAGAAGAGCCACACTCCGAAGTTCGGGCAGGCCCCGCCTGGGCCTGGTGGCTGGCGGGAGCCGCCATGGTCACCATCCCGATGGCCTTGCCCGCAAGCACCGCGGCCTACCTGTTTGGTGCGGTTTGGATCGGATTCTTCCTGTTGCTGGATCCAATCAATGAAAAGCTTGGCCTGCCCTCCATTCGCCGTCAATGGATGATGGGTTCCAGGCGCTGGACATGGGCATTGCTGCTTGGCGGTCTTATTTGCGGTTTCATCTGGGAGGCCTGGAATCAGCAGTCCGTGGCGGCCGGCGGAGCCTACTGGGTCTACCTGTTCCCCGATGAGTTGCGCCCCCTCGGATTGACCTACGGGCAGATGCCGGTACTCGGATTGCTCGGCTTTCCCCCGTTCGCGCTGGAGCTATTTGCGTTTTACACCATTATTCGCGAATCGCTTGGGGGAGATCGCATCTTCGGCGCCCGACGGGCGGAGTGATAATATCCAGCCTGGCCGAGTTGAGATTAGGAGGATATGGTGAGCGAGAAAGAAGTAGTCCTTTTCACACAGCATGCCTGTCGGTTTTGCAAGTTGGAGAGAGAGTGGCTTTCTCAGCGGGGTATCGACTTCAAGGAGCGGAATATTGCGGACGACCCAACCGCTCTATCGGATCTCGAGGCAATCCCCGCTTTCACTACGCCGGTCGCGTTGATTGATGGAGAGGTTGTGCACGGTTTTGATCGACACAAACTCTCGGAGCTGCTGGGTATCTAGGGAATCTACTCCCCCGGCCGCTCGTAGAAAACCAGCTGTGTTCTTCCGTAGTTGCGCTGGTCGAATTCCACCAGTGATTCGAGTTTTAGCGGCCGGTATTCCTTGGGATTGATCTGAGCGATAACCCAGGCGTCCAGGTTCATCAGCTCTGCATTTTGATCCAACTTGAGCAGCGCCTTGCTCCAAAGCTTGGAGTACTGCGGCGGCGCGACATAGACGAAGTCGTAGGATCTACCCGATTGGCGCTTGATCCACTCGAAGACATCCAATTGAATGACCTGGGCTTGAGCCGCGAACTTAGTGATTTCAAGGTTCTCTCGGATGGTTTTCAGCGCGGCCGGGTGCTTTTCTACGAAGGTCGCCTTCTCGGCGCCCCGGCTGAGGGCTTCAATTCCTACGCTTCCAGTTCCTGCAAAGAGATCTAAGAACTCGCTATCGAGGAGCGCGGCCCCGAGGATATTGAATAGGGCCTCTTTGACTTGATCACGTATTGGGCGGGTCACCTCGCCCGGAACCATCCGCAGGCGCCGGCCTTTGGCGCTGCCGGCGATCACGCGGAGCGGCATGTCAGTTCAGCAGCTCAGGGATCGCTTCTGGATGCTCCGCCACGCGCACACCCGCGCTTTCGAGCGCGGCAATTTTATCTGACGCCAACCCAGATCCGGCCTCGATAATAGCACCCGCGTGCCCCATTCGCTTGCCCGGAGGCGCTGATATACCTGCAATAAAACCTACTACTGGCTTTGTCATGCTGGTGGATATGAATTCCGCAGCCCGCTCTTCCGATGCACCGCCAATCTCACCGATCATGACGACAGCTTCGGTATGGTGATCGTCCTCAAACATCTGCAATGCGTCCGTGAAGCCGGTTCCGTTTACCGGATCCCCACCGATGCCCACGCAAGTTGACACTCCCCGGCCGTACTGCTGCAGCGCGTACAAGACTTCGTAGGTGAGAGTTCCAGAGCGAGAGACCACGCCTACGGAACCCGGATCGGCGATGTGACCCGGGATGATGCCAACCTTGCTTTCTCCAGGGGTCAGCAGCCCAGGGCAATTGGGCCCAATCAATCGGACGCCTTCCTGATGCAGGTATTTTCGCACTTTCATCATGTCTTGAATCGGTACCCCTTCTGTAATGCACACGATTAGAGGCACCCCCGCATCTGCCGCCTCCAACATCGCATCTCCGGCAAACTTCGCCGGAACAAACAATACGGTGCAGTTAGCGCCGGTCGCGGCCAGCGCGCGCTCCACGGTGTCGAACACGGGGACCTTGCCATCAAACACCCAGTCTCCACCCTTGCCGGGCGTCACACCTGCGACAACCTGGGTTCCATAGTCCATCATTTGTGAGGCGTGAAACAGGCCCTCTCGCCCGGTGATGCCCTGGACGAGTACACGAGAGTCTTTATTGATGAGGATGCTCACTTTGCCACACCGATCTTTGAAGCCTCAATAACCATCTTTGCCGCTTCGACTAAGGATGAAGCCGTGTCCATCTTGGCATCGGCCAGCATTTGGCGTCCCAATTCCTCGTTCGTGCCGACCAGCCGAGTCACTAGATACACCTCGCGGGGAACCTCTTCGAGCGCTATCAGAATTCCGCGCGCTACCTCATCGCAGCGGGTGATACCTCCGAAGATGTTGAACATCATCGAGCTCACCTCCGGATCGGCTAAAATGATCTGAATGGCAGCCGCTACCTTCTCGGCATCGGCACCGCCTCCAATATCCAGGAAATTAGCCGGCTCGCCACCCAATCCCATGATGACATCCATGGTGGCCATGGCGAGCCCAGCGCCGTTTACCATGCAGCCAATGTTTCCATCCAGTTTTACATAGGAAAGCCCGTTCCCACGCGCTTCGCGTTCGGATGGGTCCTCCTCATCCAAATCGCGTAATTTCTCGAGGTCAGGGTGTCGGTAGAGCGCATTGTCGTCTAGCACAATTTTTCCGTCGAGAGCGAGCAGGCTGTCCTGCTTGGTGATTACCAGAGGGTTGATCTCAGCCAGGGTTGCGTCGGAATTCAAATACGTGTTGAACAGTCCATGCGCAATTCTGGAAAATTCGGCCCAGTGCTGCCTCGGGAGCTCCATCGCTGCCGCGAGATTCCTGGCCTGGTAGTCGCGCAATCCGATGAGCGGGTCAACCCACGCCCGGGCGATCTTGTCCGGATGCGTTCGTGCAACCTCTTCAATTTCGACGCCCCCTTCCACTGAGGCGATCATCACCGGGCTGCCGGCAGTGCGATCGTTGGTCACTCCCAGATATATCTCGGTCTCGATTTCCGCCGCCTCATCTACCAGGACTTTTCGTACCGGTAGGCCTTTTATTTCTAGTTTGAGGATGGCCTTGGCGTGTTTCTCGGCCTCCTTCGGGGATTTTGCCAGGCGAATCCCCCCTGCCTTTCCACGACCCCCCACCAGTACCTGCGATTTGACGGCAACTGGCCCGCCAAATTCCTCAGCAATCATGCGAGCCTGAGTAGGCGTTTCCGCTACCTCGCCTCGCGGGATCGGTACACCGTGCTGCGCAAAGAGCTGCTTGGATTGATACTCGTGTAGTTTCATTCGCCTCCCGTTAGTTGGAACTGCATTACCCGATCATTAGAACCATCAGCGACCCAAATCATGCCTTCATCAGTGAATGCTAGCCCGATGGGCAAACCAAATTGAGAATCCCCCCCACCGAAACTACCCCAACCCATGCTGAATTCGCCTTCCGAGTCAAAACACAGGATTCGGTACCCTTCAGGGTCAGAGACGCAGACGTCCCCGTTTTCTCTTACCTGCAGATAAGGTTTGTTCTCAAGCGATTGACCCAGCCAGCCATCCACCGGCCATTCCTCCACTGCCACGAAGTTTCCTTCGCTAAGCTCCTCGAACACCTGAATGCGCTGGTTCCAGGTATCAGCCACGTAAACCCGACCGTCCATGTCGACATCAATCCCGACCGGCTCATCAAGCCCGCCTAGCTCCAGACCGAAACCACCAAACTGACCAATCGGATTCCCCTCCGCATCAAAGATGACGACCCGCTTGTTCCCAGTGTCCGTCACAAACACGCGACCACTAGCATCGACCGCGATCGAACGCGGGCCCCAGAATGCCGTGGGTTCTCCGGTTTGACCAAAGGATCCGAAGCTGCTGAGATGCTCCCCCTCTTCGGTGAAGCGCTGAACTCGATGGTTCCAGGTGTCGGCAACATATACCGAGCCATCTGGGCCAATCGCAACGTCCCACGGCTCATTGAAGGTGCCCGCAGGCGCTTCGCCGCCTTCAGGCGCAGCTGCGAAGGTCCCCCACTCGCCGATCAACTGCCCGTCGGCGCTGAATCGCTGCACGCGGTGGTTCATGGCATCCGCCACGTAGAGCTCTCCGTTCGGAGCGATCGCAACTCCCCTGGGTCCGGCGAGTTGACCGGGAGCTGCCCCGGGGCCTCCGATCTGGAGTCCAGCCGATAGCGTTGTCATTTGGTCCGCGTAGGGGTCAACGTAGGGTACTAATTCCAGCTCGGCGGGGGTTACACCATAATCCCAAATTAAGGAGCCGATGTCCTTGCGAATGTAAAGCCGCATTCGATCTGACGGATTCCAGTTCTCCAACGAATAGTCTCGCCCAGTTACCTCGCCGTAGGCATCGTAGTCCCTGTTCAGCCAAATGTCCCAAAGCGCACTTCGCATCTCGGGCGAGGTCAAGGCACTTCCTAATCGGGCCGCATCTAGATTGAAATAGTCCTGCATGGGCCACCACATCCTGATGTACTCGAAGCTATGATAGCGGTCCTCCATCAAAGGATCGACTTTGGCCCAATTATTGTCTCCCGCGATTACAACCGGGTAATTCAGGAGATCTCGGCTTGGAGAGGGCCCGTAGTACAGCGCCTCATCAAAGTTGCGCAGATACCAATTGATTGGCCAGGACACATCATCATCAAATGCAACCTTTATCGACAAGCCATCCGTCGTTCGCCTGGATAAATCTTCAACTTGATCCAGTACGTTCTTAACCCCGGTTGCAGAGTGTGCGTAGACCATGAATTCGGTTGCGTTGTCGAAATTGATATAAGAGGCTCGGAAGGCGGTTCTCAATGTCAAGAACCCCAGGATAGCGATCACGATGACCCCCGCCATCTGGCGTACGTTTACCGTCGACCAATTGCGTCTCATTGTTATGATCGCAACCAGCGATCCTAGCGCGACTCCTGCCGCAGCCAGGAAGCCGTTGGTCACCTTGAGTTCATTGAGTGTGCTGCCTTGGAATGGGGCCTCTGGTCCTAGCAGATAGCCTAAGGCGCGGGTGGCGGAGATCGTCAGGACCAGGATTAGAAGCGCGAGCACCCACCCCTTACTATTTTTCATCCGGCTCCAATTGACCGAATCGAAGAAGCGTCCGAAAGCCCATCCCGCCAGAAATATCAACGGCAGAGTGATGTGAACGGTGAGCCATGGCATTCGCTCTCCTGCAAATGAATACCCAAAGAAGGAAGTGATGGCCCAATATCCGAGCAGCGGAATAACAGGAAACATTCTGGGTTCCTGAACTTGATCGTCTGGCTTGGCCGAGCGCCTTCGAGGCATCCGGAACTTCCGGACGCCGAACGCGAGCGCCAGCAGAGCTCCTACCACTGGTAAGAATTCATAAAAAGGAAGCTGGATGAGCGCGTAGTAGTAGGTAGGCTGGCTTCCGCGCTCTACTCCATGTTGAACCAGCCAGTAGCCCAGCGATCCAACCAGACCGGTCGCCATGCCGTTGGGGTTGGTAAAAAGCGTGGTGTAGAACAGGAAAAACGGTAGAAAGAATGCCCCAGCCACAGGTAGCCAGCGCCGAATGTCCCATGCGAAACCGATCGCCAGACTGATCGCGAGCAGCACCAACACTACGCCGATTGTCGGCCAGAACGACGCTGGGTCTTGATAGGCGAGCGGATCCCAACCAAGAAAATCTGCCGGGATGGCTGCCAGATGAGGCAATGACAACGTACCGATAACGACCAGCAGATCCAACGTTGGAAAATCAGTTTTGAGACGCCGGCCAAACTCGCGAATCAACGCTGCTGAAATCATCACCAACCCGATAATCGCTAGAACCGCTCCCACTGCGATGATTGGGGAGAGACCGCTGCCGGCCAAAATCTCCGCATCAGGATCCAACGGTTGAATCACTCCCGACTCTGCTCCACCACGATCCTGGAAATAGGTCACGAGCGCGAATCCCATCCCCACCAATGCGACCAGCGAGCCAGCCAGGAAGAGCCTTCGCAGCCCTTCGCTGCGCCATCGTTCGTTATATAGCCGCCACGCGAACATACCCGCAAGGAAGATGAGCATCTGGGCCGTATACAAGAATGCCGTTTCTTTCGTAGCGAAGTGCAGCGCAAGCGTGACGGCCAGAAGATAAAGCCAGCGGGTTCGGCGCGTCTCAAAGTATCGGAATACCGCCCAAAACATGAGCAGGGCTAGAACGACAACGAAGATTTCGTTACGCACGTAGCGACTGTAGAAGAGCATGAAAGGAGAGATCAACATGAGAACCGCGGTCACGATCGCGCCGGTCTTCCCCAGCCAACGACGAAAAACCCAAACCAGGGCAATCGCAGCTATGCCAGCAAGCGCGGCAGGGATGCGGGCCGATGCGTCTGAATCCCCAAAGAGGAAATAGGACAACGCAACCAGGTGGAATTGCAGCGGGCCATGCATCAGCGGCGTGTGTTGGAAGCCGCGCCCTTCCGCTAACTCGAAAGAGTAGAAGGTGTGCAAGCTTTCATCGTGACTCATCACTCGCGTCTCGAGATCGTAGAGGCGCGTGAGCACCGCCGCCACCAAAATGACGGCAAAAATGATGGTCTCGACATTCACATCTACGCGAACCGACAACAATCGTTCTAGCCAGTTGTCGGAGCGATCGTCAGTTGTCATGGATGACCTTAACCTCGGCGGGCGAGTTTACCGCAAGTCGAAGTTCCTCAATTTCGCGATGCGTTAGATTGCGCCAGGCTCCCGAATCCAGCTCGCCTAATTCCAGACTGGCAATGCGGACGCGGATGATACGCTCGACTTTGAGGCCGAGCGTTTTGGCGGTTTCCCGGATTTGCCGCTTCATTCCCTGCTGAATGATGACCCCAATCCATGGCTCGGGCAGACCCTCGACCCAAACCTTTGCCGGAGCTGTTTGGCCGAGGTCGACAATCCTGACTCCCTCACGCCACGAATGCAACTGATTTTCGCCAGGGATTTGATCCAGGAGCACCCGGTATTCCTTCTCATGCTCGAACGATGGATGCGTTAGCGCGTGAGCGAGCTCCCCGTCGTTGGTGAGCAGAATGAGCCCTTCGCTCTCCAGATCTAGCCGGCCAACCGGGTAAACGCGAGTGTCGACCGCAACCAGATCGATAACTGTTGGCCAGCCGCCCTGCGAGGCGAGCGAGGTGAGCACTCCGGTCGGCTTGTGAAGCATCATATAAACCAGCGGGTCGGGCGCTCGCATGGGCTCTCCATCGACCAAGATCACATCCACCAATGGGTCGGCGCGCAAGCCTAATGTGGCGCGCTCTCCGTTCACCGTGACCTTGCCTTCTCGAATAATGCGTTCGCATGCGCGACGGGAGCCATATCCTGCCTGAGCCATGGCCTTCTGCAGTTTCGGCGCATCAGGAGCCATTAGATGCTTGTGCGCTCGAATCATTCTCTTGCTTCTCGGAGTCGCCGGGGTGATCAGAAGCTTGTGCGCTCGGTTCATCCGAATGCTCCCCACCCTGGCCGGGTTGATCGGGGCTGCCCTCTGGTGCCTGGGACTCTCCTTCGATCTCTGGCAGCTGATCGAGCGAGCTGATACCAAAGTGTTGGAGAAATTCACCGCTCGTGCCATAAAGGATCGGTCGTCCCGGACCGCTCGTCCGACCGATTTCTTCAATCAGGCCATAGCGGTGCAGGGTCTTGATTGATGAGTCGGAGTTGACGCCTCGGATGGAATCAATTTCGGGACGCGTGATCGGCTGCCGATAAGTGACAATCGCCAACACTTCGAGTGCCGCCCGGCTCAGGTGGGACTGGCTATCGAGCTGGAGCAGCCTTTCAATCTCGGCTGCGTACTCCGGGGCGCTGGTCATTTGAGCGCCGCCCTGATGATATTGGATGCGAAGGCCGCGGTCTGCATACTGAGTTTCAAGGTTGGAAAGCGCTGACTTGACCGCCGCTGGGCCTACTTCCAGCGCGGTTGCAAGTTGATCGATGGTCACCGGGCCTGGTGAGGCGAAAAGCAGTGCTTCCAGCTTAACTTCTAAGTTACCCTGCATGCTATAATCCCGCGCCATTTTTCCAGATGCGTCCATCAAAGCTTGGCTCAAACCCATTTCTACTGGTAGTCTCCATCGCGGCGGCCGGCCTGGCATGCCAGATCCGTGTAGGCGGTCCTGAGCCGCCTGCGGAGATCATCCCTGCTTCCGAAGCCAGCGCCACAGAGTTAGCGGACAATTGGGACTCCGCTTTGGCGTTGGACATCGATGAAGTTACTTTGGTTATCAGCGAGCAGCAATTGACATCCTTCTTGTCGGAGCGGTTCGAGAGTGATGAGGAACCAATCCTGCAGCACCCGCAAGTCTTCCTGCGCGATGGAGAGATCAGGATCTATGGCACCGCAAGCGCGGGGGTCTTCGAGGCCGGCGCCTTGCTTAGTATTCAACCGATCGTTAGTTCCGGTGGCGATGTCGAATTTAATATCACTACGGCTGAGTTTGGGCCGGTCCCCGCGCCTGGGGCCTTGACCACGGTGCTTTCTGAGTTGCTCACCGAGGCCTTTACTGGCACACTGGGCTCAATGGCCACTGGGATCCGGATTACCTCGTTCGATATTGCCGAAGGCCAAATTGTGATCGTCGGCAGCCCGAGGTAGCGAGCAATTATACCAACGCGCAATTTGAACCGCTATTCGGTGCTGCTGGTTGGAATGAGCATTCTGATTGCCGGGTGCGTGAGTCCGCGAGCCACTGCAGCCACCATAGATGTAGAAATCCTCGTTGACGGCGGCGCTATTGAGGTCCCCGTGCCGGCCGGCTCAACCGTTCAATTTGTCTTGGACCAGGCTGGCGTAGCGCTTGGCGAACTCGATCGAGCAGATCCGCCAGGCTATACCGTCGTAACCGATGGCACGGAGATCGTGGTTACTCGGCGATCGGAGCGGTTCGAGGTCGAAGAGCTAATTCTCCCGTTTTCGCGACAAACCATCCGTAACGAGGGCTTACCTGAGGGTCAGACCCGTCTGCTCCAAGCTGGCTCGAACGGCATGGAAGAGATCACCTACCGGATCGTCGAGGAGGGCGGCGATGAGATGTCTCGGCAGCCGGTGAAGCGCACCATTGTGGTCGAGCCATTTCCTGAGATCATCATGATCGGAGCACAAGCTGCCCACACTCCGCTGAAGGTGCAGGGCACATTGGCCTACCTTTCAGGAGGCAACGCGTGGGTAATCGAGGGCAGCTCTGCCAACCGGCGTCCAGTTGTCGTTTCCGGAGATCTGGATGGCCAGGTCTTTCGACTCTCGCCAGATAGCAAGTGGCTGCTTTATACCCGCGGTCTGGATGACGATAGCGGCGACTTCAATTCGCTCTGGGTGGTCGATGTTGAGAACGAGGATGCAATTCCAATCGATCTCAATGCGCACAACATCGTGCATTTCGCGGACTGGGCGCCTGAGTCAGATTCACCAGTACTGGCCTATTCGACCACGGAACCTCGGCAGTCGCCGCCTGGCTGGCAGGCCAACAACGATTTGATCCTGGTCAATCTAAGCTCCGGAGGGCGCGTTCTAAAGGAGCAAGAGCTTCTGCCGCCCAATCCTGGAGGTCAGTACGGGTGGTGGGGAACTTCTTTCGCGTGGGCTCCGGATGGGGTTCACATTGGATATGCGCAGGCAGACGGTGTCGGACTCATTGATTCGCGTGATCCAACTTTTGAGCCGCTGCATGAAATTGTGCCATTGCTCACCGGCAGCGATTGGGCCTGGGTTCCCGGCCTCGCCTGGGGACCCAATAGCCGCACGTTGTACCTGGTAGACCACGCTCCGCCGCTCGGAATCGAGGACCCATCGGCTTCCCCTGCCTTCGACTTGGCGGCAATCAGCGCACCCGGAGAGGCACCTCTCCAGCTAGCCGCCCAAACCGGGATGTTTGCCTATCCTTCCTCATCACCAGTTGAGTTGGAGGAATCGGGCGAAATCGCTTCGCAGGTCGCATTCTTGCAGGCTCTCTCCCCATTGGACAGCGAAGCCAGCAGCTATCGACTGATGGTGATGGATCGAGATGGAAGCAACGCCAGAGCAGTGTTTCCCAAGTCCGGCGAGCGGGGCATTGCTCCGAATGAGCTGTCGCCGCCATCTTGGTCCCCTGACGGCAACCGCTTGGCGCTGATTTATCGTGGGGACGTTTGGGTCGTGGATCCGGCAAGCGGCGCAGGCCAGCAATTGACTGGAGATGGCCTCACGATCGCGCTAGATTGGAAGCCATGAAGTCTGAATCAAAGGAAGGCACAGAATGCGAATTGTCGTAACCGGCGGAGCTGGATTCATTGGATCTCATCTTTGCGACCGACTGGTGGAGGCGGATCACGAGGTGATAGCAATTGACAACCTTGTTACCGGTGACGCAAAGAATATTGAGCACCTGGCCGCCGACGACCGATTTAGCTACATCAGGCACGACGTATCAAATTTCATCTCTATCTCCGGAAAAGTGGATGTGGTCTGGCATCTTGCCTCCCCGGCCAGTCCGAATCCTTTATCTCCTTTCGGTTACCCGCAGCTTCCCATCCAAACTCTTAAAGTAGGTGCGCTTGGCACGCACAACGCGCTTGGCCTGGCGCACGCCAACGATGCAATCTTCCTCTTGTCCTCCACATCCGAAGTCTATGGAGATCCCGAGCAGCATCCACAGCGGGAGGATTATTGGGGGCATGTGGATCCCATCGGGCCTCGATCGATGTATGACGAAGCCAAACGCTTTGCCGAAGCGATAACGATGGCCTATCACCACTACCACAAGATGGACACACGCATCGTCCGCATCTTCAATACTTATGGCCCCAGAATGCGCCTGGATGATGGCCGGGCGGTACCGAATTTTCTTCGGCAAGCGATTGAGGGCGAGCCGCTGACGATCTACGGGGATGGTCAGCAAACACGCAGTTTCTGCTATATTGACGACCTCATTCAAGGGCTGCTCCTATTAATGGAAACGGAGGCCCACGAGCCGATCAACATTGGAAATCCGGTGGAGATGACAATCGAGCAGCTGGCAAACCTGGTAGTGGACCTTACCGGGAGCAAAGCCGGACTGGAGTTTTTGGCCGACCGACGGGATCGAACGGATCCTCAACAGCGGAGGCCCGACATCTCCCGGGCAAAGGAGGTGTTGGGTTGGGAGCCCAGCGTGTCGCTTGAGGACGGGCTCAGGGCAACGATAGAAGACTTCAGGAGCCGCATCTGAATCGGCGCCGCGAACTAACCCGTTTCTTCAAATTTACGGTGGTCGGCGCGATTGGCGCCGTTGTTGATTTTGGCGTCTTCAATTTGCTGCGCGGTGCGGTCGGGATCCCGGCGGCGATCGCGCAGGCAATCTCCTTTTCAGCGGCGGTAGTTAGCAACTTTCTTTGGAATCGTTATTGGACGTATCCGGACTCGCGCAGCAAACCGATTGGCCGGCAAGCGTTCCAGTTCTTCATTGTGAACGTCATCGGGCTCGTAGTCCGAACCGGGGTTTTTATTCTGGTTCAACCTGCAATGATCGCACTCGCCGGGGAGCTCTTGCCGGATGGAACTAGCCGCAGCCAGGTACTTGCGATCGGTGAGAACATGGCCTTGGTGGTGGCAGTACTTGTTGTGCTCTTGTGGAATTTCGTTATCAATCGAGTGTGGACATATTCGGACGTCCAATAGTCCTACAAGCGCTCCTCTAACAAGCCGATATAATCGAAGCATCGATTCCAATGAACGATTCAATCTATAAACCTATTCCGATTTACAGCACTCCTGGCGACTGGGTGGCAATGATGATCTATCCCTACGTCTACAGTACGGTAGGGGAATGGATAGGCTGGGTTACCCCCAGAAAGGACGTCTACGATGTTCACGGCGTCTATGCGGGCTGGATGACGGCTGAGCCCCGAATCCTCAGACGCAGGATACAAGATGGGCTGCTGGCCCGGCGCGATCCTCCTCCGAAACCAGATCGGATCCGTCCACCGGCTACCGTTCCATTGCCGCCGATGATGGCCGAGCTGCCTTTTGAAGTCATAGATATCTTTGATGATGATCGCGACCACCTGACGACTCTGGATCACGGCGAACACAAGGAAGACATGGATTGAAAGACCCGAAGTCTGTCGCCGAATCTCGAATATCCCTCTCTCAGCTAATGCAGCCGCAGTTCGCCAATCTCATGGGGTCGGTTCACGGCGGGTGGATCATGAAGCTTGTTGACGAAGCTGGTGCTCTGGCTGCGATGCGTCACGCCCAGACTCAAGTCGTGACAGTGTCCATCGATCAGATGAGTTTTCATTCTGCCATTCGGATCGGCGATCTGGTTACGTTAGATGCCGAAGTAACCTATGTTGGGTCTTCCTCGATCGAAACACGGGTGCACGTCGTTGCAGAAGACCCACGCTCCGGCGATCGCACCCACACCAACACCGCCTTCCTCGTGTATGTCGCCCTCGATTCCTCTGGAGAGCCAACCCGTGTACCGCGCCTAAGCACAGATACGGAAGCCGAGCAACAACGAATGGCGCGCGGCGAAGGGCGGCAGGCAGACCGCTTGGCTCGAATGAAGGCTGAGACCGAGGAAGTCGTCCAGTGACGGCTCGAGCACGCACGCTTACCGAGCTGCTAAGCGCAGCAAGCGCCCGCAGATTTCTTGAGGCGCCGCTTGCAGAAGATCTGGGGCTCGCAGAAGGCCTGCCATTCCCGTTCCTTGCTCTTGTCGGACAGTCGGAAATGAAGCTGGCCCTGATCCTCAGCCTCATCAATCCCAATGTGGATGGCGTCTTGCTCATTGGCAATCGAGGCACGGGAAAGTCTACTGCGGTTCGCGGCTTGATTAACCTTTTACCGGAAGTCGACCGGAGTCTATGCCCATATGGCTGCTTGCCAGAGGACATTGAAACCGGAGGCATCGATGAGGTGTGCCCGGATTGCGCCCGAAAATATGGCGAAGGCGAGACCCTGGTCTATCGAGATTCGGTTCAATTGATCGAGCTTCCGCTGAACGCAAAGTTGGAAGATGTTATCGGTGGACTCGACTCGCGGGCTGGGGCGCATCGTCGCCACCGCCTCCGCCGAGGAATTCTGTCTCGCGCGGATCGCAACCTGCTCTACATTGATGAAGTGAACATGCTGGACGATGAGATCGTGGACTCAATCCTGGATGCGGCCGGCCAGGGAGCATATACGGTCCGCCGAGGTTCCTTTGCGGCTACCTACCGGTCTCGTTTCGTGTTGATTGGATCCATGAATCCAGAGGAAGGACGTTTGCGGCCGCAGATCTTGGATCGGTTTGGATTACGCGTTCTGGTGAGCGGATTGAAAAGTAAGAAGCAGCGCCTGGAGGCCTACCAACGCACGATCGCTTACCGGTCTAACCCACGCCAGATGGTGCGCGAGTATGCCAACGCGACGGCTCTTGTGCGCGAAGAACTTCAAGGCGCCCGGGACATCATGTCTATTGTGACGATCACCAAGGAAGCCGAAGGATATGGGCTGGACCTGATTAAGGAAATGGGGGTCGATTCGCTGCGCGCTGAGATATCACTCTTCGAAGCCGCGCGAGCTCGGGCAGTAGCAGACGGTAGACAGAAGGCATCAACAAAAGACATCCGCGCGGTTGCACCGATTGCAATCCGACTGCGCCGATCGGAATTCATGGAAGATTTCTTCAAGGCCCAAAGGCGGGAACAGCTAAGGCTGCAGAAGCTTTTAAGACGACCCGCATCGGGTAAGCACAAAAAGCCTCGCACCAAATCATGATGGCGCAGTCAACATCGCTTGTTCTGAGAGCCATTGAAGTGAATCAAACTGGCCGGCAAATCGCCGGCCAGTTGGTTGTTTCGCTAAGAACCTTTAGCGCATATTCGAGTCGATGTACTCGACAGCCTGCCCGACGGTCGTGATCTTCTGAGCATCCTCATCAGAGATCTCTCCGCCGAATTTTTCTTCGAAGGCCATAATGAGCTCAACCAGATCGAGCGAATCTGCTTCAAGATCCTCTCGGAACCTGGCATCAGACGTGACCTTGCTCTCTTCTGCTCCCAGCAGGTCTACGATGATTGCCTTGATTTCGGTAAAGGTATCGGTTTCAGCCATGTCTTTCCTCCTAGCGCCGGGTATTGTAATGGAATGGTAGCAATTTGACGCAGTTAATGCACACTGATATTATCCTCCCATTCAACACCCCCATATGAGCAAAGTTACGGCGGAGCGCAAAGCAGACCACATCCGAGTCAACCTGGAAGAGGATGTCGATTCCGGCCTAATCGCTGGTTTTGAACATCTTCATTTCGAGCACAACGCGCTTCCGGAACTTGACCTGGATGAAATTAATCTCGCGCAAAGTTTTCTAGGCAAGACGCTGGCGGCCCCCCTGCTCATTTCTTCGATGACCGGCGGCACGGACCAGGCAAGCGATATCAATCGGAACCTTGCTAGCGCAGCTCAGGAGGCAGGCATCGCAATGGGCTTAGGTTCGCAACGGGTCGCGATTGAGGATCCCGGTCTGTCAGATACCTTTAATATGCGGGACGTCGCGCCCGACGCGCTGATATTTGCCAATCTGGGAGCGGTTCAGCTTAACTACGGATACGGCGCGGAAGAAGCGCAGCGAGCGATCGATATGATCGAAGCAGATGCCCTGGTTCTGCATCTAAATGCATTGCAAGAAGCGGTGCAGCCGGAAGGTGATACAAAATTCGGATTTTTGCTTTCCAAGATTGAGAGGCTGGTGACCTCGGTTTCCGTCCCGGTGATTGCAAAGGAAGTTGGCTGGGGAATCTCGGGCACAGTCGCTACACGATTGATTGAGGCAGGCGTTGCGATTATCGATGTGGCTGGCGCCGGCGGCACGTCGTGGTCCCAAGTTGAGATGCACCGTGCCACCGAGCAGAAGCAGGCCGATTTAGCTGCAAGGTTTGTGGACTGGGGCATTCCGACCGCCGAAGCCGTGCGTCAGGTCCACGCCGAGCACCCTGAGACCCCTATAATTGCCTCAGGGGGCTTGCGATCCGGCCTGGATATTGCGAAGTCGATTGCTCTTGGCGCTCAGGTTGGTGGTATGGCGGGGCCATTCCTTCGGGCCGCTGTTGAATCTTCAGAAGCCGTATCTGATCTCATCCATCAGACGGTGCGAGAATTGCGAGTTTGCATGTTCGCCACCGGATCGCGCGATCTCGAATCCCTCCGAACAGTGAGGTTGTTCCCACGACCGTGAGCCAAAACCCTGATCTAGCATCACGAATGCTCGAAGCCGTGCACGCAGACTTGCGTCTTATCTCGGAGTCGCTGCGTGAGGAATCCTCCGCGGAACTGTACGAAATGGCCGCCCACCATTTTGGCTGGGAGGAAGAAGGAGGGCCGGGCAAGGGAGTGCGACCGCTGCTCTGCCTACTGTCCAACGCGGCCGCTGGAGGAGACTGGAAGATGGCGGTTCCCGCGGCGACCGGGATTGAATTGATTCACAATTTTTCTCTGATCCATGACGACATCGAGGATGGCAGCGATCTTCGCCGCCATCGGCCAACCATCTGGAAGCTCTGGGGGTTGCCTCAAGCCGTGAACGCAGGCGACGCCCTTTTCGCGCTGGCAGGCCTCTCCAGCTATCGCCTGCTTGAACTTGGCCACGACGCTTCAACCGTACTGCGTGTTCAACAACTGCTCGATGAAAGCTGCCTGGATCTAACCAAGGGACAGTATCTCGATTTGAGCTTCGACGTCAACGAGCCGAAGGTTCTCGAACGCTATCTCGAAATGATTCAGAACAAAACTGCCTCACTGGTTGCCGCCAGCGCAGCTGCCGGAGCAATGAGCGCCGGAGTCTCCGACCATGACATCCGCGCCTATAAAACGTTTGGACATCATCTTGGCCTGGCGTTCCAGATTCTGGATGACGTGCTGGGCACCTGGGGCAGCGAAGACAATATGGGGAAACCAGTCGGCGCGGATGTGGAAAGCCGCAAGCCCTCTTATCCTCCAATATATGCACTCGAAAATTCCTCCGATTTCGGCCGCTTATGGAACGATGCGGGAACCAGCAACGAAAAGGTCATGGCCGCGCTCGATGAATCCGGAGCTCGAATCGCTGCACACGATGCCGCGGCGAAGCAAACCGCCCTTGCATTCGAGAGTCTGAGCTCCGCAGCACCCACAGAACCGGCAGCTTCTGAGCTCCGAAAATTGGCCGATCGTCTCCTCGTACGCGTCTCTTGAACGAGATTTGTTCCAAAAAATCACTAGCATCACGGTTTCATTGCGCCAAAAAGTGAGCATGCTATAATCTCGCGGGATTGCTCCTTTCTGCCCTTAGAAGGAGCTTCTTCATATGAAGAGGACTACAAAAGCTCTCGGTGACGTAACCACCGGGACCACCCAACTCGGCCAGCTGGAACCAGGGGTTACGCTTCAAGAGCGGTACCTCGTGCTGGCGCTGCATGGTGCGGGCGGTATGAGTTCCGTCTACCGAGCGCGCGATTTGCATTTCCCCAACGTGACAAAAACGGTGGCCGTTAAAGAGATGATCAATATGGCCACCGACCCTGCGATGCACGAGATGATCGTGCGTAATTTTGAGCGAGAGGCAGACCTGCTGGCCACCCTGTCGCACCCTGCCATTCCCAGAATCTACGACTATTTCACACATGACAGCAGCTCCTACCTGGTCATGGAGTTTATTGAAGGCAAGGATTTAGAGGCCGTGCTTAGAGAATCAGACGAGCCTCTTGCTGAAGATCAGGTCGTGAAGTGGGCCATTGAGCTCTGTGACGTGTTGGACTATTTGCACGCCCACAAGCCGCAGCCCATCATTTTCCGTGATGTCAAACCTTCCAACATAATGATCGATGATCACAGCAGTATTCGGTTGATCGATTTCGGCATTGCCCGCAATTTCCAACCGGGCCAAAAGGGAACCATGATTGGCACAGATGGCTATGCCCCTCCCGAGCAATACCGGGGCGAAGCTTCCCCCGCAGGTGATATTTATGCCCTGGGCGCCACCATTCATCATTTGTTGACGCAGCGCGATCCACGTGCCGAGCCGCCTTTCTCGTTCGCTGAACGACCGATTCGCGATATCAACGACAAGGTCTCTCCGGAGCTCGAATCAACCATTAACGCTTCCCTGTCCTACGATCCCGCAGACCGTTTCCCCACCGCCGAAGCTATGAAGGCCTCTCTGATGGCCGTAGCAAAGGAGACCGGGATTCTGGTTTCGCCACGCACAACCGCTACTGCCGGCCTTCCGCGCAACGAGGTTCAAGAGGTGTGGTCCTTTGAATGCGAGGACGAGGTGCGGGGTTCACCGCTCGTAGTCGATGGCGTGGTCTACGTTGGTTGCTACGACAACAATCTCTATGCGCTGGACGCCGAGACCGGTGAGTTCATATGGAAATTCGCGACCGAGGGCGGAATCGCCAGCAAGCCCGCCTCTGATGACGAGCTCATTTACGTCTCTTCCGAGGACACGCGCATGTACGCGCTCTCGGCGGAAAAGGGCACGCTTGCTTGGACCTACTATGCGGGCGGTCCAATTCGTTCGTCACCGGTAGTCTCAGAAGGCCACATCTTTGTCGGCGCTGACGACGCAAGATTGCATGTCGTTAATATGTTCAATGGAACCCCAGCCTGGAAGCAGGAGGTTGCGGGTCCCATTCGGTCCACACCCTTGATTGTGGATGAGCGAGTTTACTTCGGCTGCGAGAGCAGCGATTTCTATTGCTACGACTTCCGCGGCGATCTAAAGTGGCGATTCGGCAAGGCCAAGCGAGGCATCACTTCCTCGCCGATCTTGGTGGACGGCATGCTTCATTTTGGCTGCATGGATTGGTCGCTATATGCTGTCGAGGCCGAAGCCGGATGGCAGATCTGGAAATTCCGCATGGGCCGCCCCACTATTTCGACGCCTGCGTTCGCCGAGGGCCGCCTCTACACTGGATGTGCAGACGGCCGAGTCTATGCTATCGACTCAAAAGGCGGCCGTGAAATCTGGCACTTCCAAACCGAACACCAGGTAACCGGCTCACCCACCATCTTCGAGGATTCAATATTCTGTGGCTCGGTTGACGGATCCATGTATTGCCTGGATATGCGCTCCGGGCGCAAGAGATGGCAATTCCAAACGGGCGGACCGATAACCGGTACACCGACCGTGAGCGACAATCGGATCTACTTCGGATCGAATGACCATCGCGTATACGCGCTCCTAACCTAGCGGCGAAAATCGCAGACGAAATAATGACTTTCCTTCAACGAATTTTTGGCAAAGCCACAACAGATCTTGAGGAAGCCAGCCCTGATGGGATTGAGACCACACCCCTTGATCCGGCAGCGATCGACGGCACCGCTCTCAGCAACTACATCCTGGTTGGAAGCTCGAATTCGACCGGGGTTGAACGGGCTCACAACGAAGACGCGCTTTTTTCTCTGCTTGGAACCGCGTACGGAGAAAATGCGGTCCCAAGCTTTGGACTCTTTGTAGTTGCGGATGGGATGGGTGGTCACAGATCGGGCGAGGTCGCCGCTGCGCTCGCTGCTCGCACCGTCGCCCATCGGCTCTCAGCTGATCCTCTGATGCAGCTTTTTGAACCAAACGGAACTGCAGATAACCGGCCGATACAGGATTTGGTGCGTCAAGCCCTACGGGATGCGAATCAATCCGTGGTCAACAAAGTACCGGGGGGTGGAACCACGCTAACCGCAGCACTGGTGCTCGGAAGTCAAATGACCATCGGTCATGTCGGAGACAGTCGCGCCTACATCCTTACGCAGCACGAGGCGAAGGTGATCACGAGAGATCACTCGCTGGTGAATCGACTTGTTGAACTGGGCCAGATAACAGAAGCCGAAGCAGCAGTACACCCTCAACGCAACGTACTCTATAAAGCTATTGGACAAGGGGCGAATCTCGAGGTCGATGTTGAGACTCATTCTGTACCGAAAAACGGTTTCCTGTTTATTTGTTCGGATGGCCTTTGGGGCGTCGTTCCTGACGAAGAGATCCAACGAATAGCGTGGGGGGCAGACCATCCGCAAGCGGCGTGCGACGAACTCGTACGCGCAGCAAATGCCGCCGGTGGTCCAGACAACATCACTGCGGTCCTTGTCTACTTCCCGCCATCGTAAGGAAGTGCTCAATTGACTGACGAGCTTGACTACTACACCATCCTAGGTGTGCCACGCAATGCCACGGAGGAGGACATTCGCCGCGCATACCGCGAATCCGCCCTCAGATTACACCCGGATAAAAACGAGGGCCCCGAAGCCACCGAGCTGTTCCTTCAAGTCAATCGGGCCTATGAGCTGCTAAGCGATCAGGGCCAGCGAGAAAAATATGATTTAGAGCTCATAGAGCACGAAGCGAAAATGATCGCCAAGGCCAGTTTTGGGGCCAAGGTGATCCAGAGTCGCGCTAAGCTGCTGCAACTTGATGAACCTCAGGTCCATTACCTGCTGGTCGACATTGAACCCAGCCAGGACCTTCCAGAAATCAGGCCTCCTATTAACTTATCCATCGTTATCGATCGCTCAACCTCGATGCGCGGCGAGCGATTGGATCATCTTCGATCCGCAACTTTGAATATCATGCAGGGGTTGAATGATGGCGATTCAACTTCGATTGTCGCCTTTAGCGATCGTGCAGAGCTGATCGTTTCACCTGATCAGGCCAAAGACATGGCGGTTGCCCGAGCCCGCCTGAGTCAACTTCAGGCTGGCGGCGGCACGGAGATCGCCCAGGGGCTGCGTATGGGTCTTGGGGAAATTCAGCGCAACTTCTCACGGGAAGGGATCAACCATCTCATCTTGCTCACAGATGGCCGAACCTATGGCGACGAAGATGATTGCATCCAGATGGCGGATGTCTCAGCCGATCAGGGCATCATCATCCACGGAGTCGGAATCGGCAGCGATTGGAGCGACCGCCTTTTGGACGACCTGGCGAGCAGGACCGGTGGTGGGGTCGCATTTCTCGATACTCCTGCCGCCATTGAAGCAGTGATGGAGGATATTTACGAAAAGCTTGGGCGCACCGCTGCCAGTCGAATGCGGCTTGAAGGTTCCGTCGCCCAGCAGGTCGACCTGCGCTCTGCATTCCGGCTCCTACCGGAACCGATGCCGATGGGCGATAGTTTGCCTATGTCCTTAGGGAATCTTCCCAGGGACGGGATTGTGCGGGTGCTGCTCGAAATGGTGATCCACCCGATCGGGAAGATATCGGAGCTTACCCTGGCCCATTTCACGATCGATGGAGATATCCTCGGAAAGGGAGATGAGAGCATTCCGCTCCCGCTCGAGGTCCGGATCCCAGTATCGGATGAGCCAGACACAGAACCTCCATCAGAAGAAATCACCGCCGCGCTGAGCCAGATTTCACTATATCGCATGCAGGAGAAAGCCCGTCACGAGGCAGAGCTTGGGCAATCTGCGCAGGCCGCACGGCGGCTGGAAAATTTGGCGACGCAGCTACTTGCGAGCGGCGAGCGAGAGCTTGCAAAATCGGCCCTGAATGAGGCGGATCGTCTGGCACACTCACGGCGACTTTCTAGCGAGGGCGAAAAGGTGCTCAAGTATGGAACACGGGCGCTGATGATTCCGGCTAAAACTGGCGAAGGCGAAACATGATCGAATGCCCCACCTGCAAGCACTCCGAGTTTGTAGGCACGCTGCACTGCAGCGAATGCGGCACGCAGCTAGTTCACACAGCACCCATCGGTCCTGGAAGTGATTTTCTCGATCTCAGTGAGGAGATTGACACAAACGAGGCCCCTGTGCTTGGCCCTGGTCTTGCGACGGGAGCCATCTTCGGTTTGCGGGTTATGAAGACTGGGGATATGGTTTCATTAGTGGGAAGGGAAAATTACACGCTGGGTCGAGCGACCGGCAGTCAGGCGATCGTGCCAGACGTGGATCTCGACACCTACGGCGCTCAGGATCAGGGAATTTCCAGGCTCCACGCGGAGATCCGATTGGACGAGACCGGAATTCACGTTGTAGACCTTGATTCGGTCAACGGCACGCTCATCAACGGAAAGCGCATCGAACCACAGGAACCAAAAGAGATACGAAATAAGGATATTATCCAACTCGGGGGAATGCAGCTGCAGGTCATATCGCGTATTCGCGGCTAAATAGGACAAACCATGCCAACCACTGTATTAATCCATCTATCCGGCGAAGACCCTGTATTGGGTGAAGTTGATGAGCTTCCTGCTCCCACGGACACAGCAGTTACTGTCAACAACCCTCGAAGAAAAGACGGCAAGGACCTTCCCTATATCGACGGGAATGTCGTGACCGTCGTGTGGCCCATGCACAGGGTTACATTCATGGAAATCCTCCCCACAGCAGATGAAGAAGAACTGATCGGCTTCGTTAGAGAGTAACGTGGAAGATTCCAGGCCTCGTCGCGTGCTCGTCGTCGACGACGAGCCCAGAATGATTCACTTCATCCGTCTCAATCTAGAACACGACGGATATGAGGTGATCGAAGCCACCTCCGGAACGGAGGCCCTCGAAAACCTTCGCGATCGTCTGCCCGACCTCATTTTGCTTGACGTAATGATGCCAGAGATGGATGGCTTCGAGACGCTGCAGCTGCTGCGAGAAATCTCGACTGTTCCGGTGATTATGCTGACCGCCAAGGGAGAGGAAGAGGACCGGGTTCGAGGACTCGAGCTCGGAGCCGACGACTACATCACCAAACCCTTCAGCCCCAGAGAAATGGTCAGCCGCGTGCGAGCGGTCATTCGGCGCACAGAAACTCCAAGTTCACCGTCGCGTGAACCCATCGAGGTTGATGACCGACTGAAGATCGACTTCGACCGGAGAGAGATCTTCGTGGAAGGCGAGCTGGTCAAACTTCGTCCAACTGAATTTCGATTGCTATTTCACCTGGTGCAAAATGCCGGCTGGGTGGTACCGCACGACCAGCTCCTGGCAAAGGTATGGGGATATGAGTACCGGGATGAGACCCACTACTTGCGGCTCTACGTGAACTATTTGAGAAAGAAGCTGGAAGCGGATCCTTCAGATCCAAAATACATACTCACCGAGCGCGGGATCGGCTATCGTTTTGTCGACTATAAGCGGGATCGCGATCGTAAAACCGATGTTTCATAGACCCACCTGACACTAAATCCCTCAATTTCTACGCATCCGTTTGGCTATGCGCATGCATGCCTGCATTTGATCAATGCTCTTCCCCGCAAGGACACAGCTGTCTAAGATATTCCCAGGTGTAGATGCCATACGAATGCCCGTCCTTCCACACCAATTGCAGCGCGTAGTTGCCCACCCCTTCCAGCTTCTCTAGTTCAATCGACCCGGTCGGAACAAGTGGGATTTCCAACATATCCGGGCTTCCGCCTCCTCCCATTTTCTCGTGCCCGCCTCGACACTCAGCGCATGGACAGGCGGCCCGCAAGCCAGCGAGCGGGTACTCGCTGTGGTGGCCGTCTTCCCACTCAATGGTCAGTAGCCCCTTGGAACGCGAAGCGGTTATCTTGCTGGGTCGAGGTGTCATGGGGTGCCGTCAAGTGATCGCAAGAATTGATCCGCGGCCCAGCCCTGCTTGCTGGGGTCGAATGGATTGGCAAGCCGCCACCATGTGTACCCGTCGGCCGGAGCAGGGCCTTCGATCACCTCAAACACTTCGCTCTCTAATCCAAGCAGCAGGACATCCGCCCCAAGATTAGGATTTGACCTCATGCGCAATCCCTCGCCATCAGTCCCGAAAATCTGTACCAGTTCGCCGGTCGTGAAATTCTTCGGCGCACCCGGTAGTGCAGTGGGGATCTGGGTCGGCGACAAGGAGGCGGTTGGGCTGAGAATCACTGGAGCGGTTGCAGATGGAGCCGGAATGACCGTAAGAATCGGGGCGAGAGAAGCGATCTGCGATGTGCCGCGAAGGCGAGCAAGGGCCAGGAGCGTCACGGTAAAGGCCAATCCCACCGCCGCCCCGCCTGCGATCCAGATCAGTCCGCGACGGCTGCCGGTCAACCCGCCTCGGTTATTGGCATTAAAACGTTGAGCGTGCTTGCCATGGTCTGGAAATGGAGTGGCGATTTGAGCACTTCCGGCTCTCCGTCAAAGTGCATGTGGATATCAGTGCTGGACTCAAAAATCGCTTGCTCAGCCTGAAAATGGACCACATCTGGCGCATCGGTGTGCGCTCCGAGCAGGATTTGGATCACCCGTGGGACCGCATCTCTGAGAGAGCTGCCGCCAATCAACCAGAAGTCTAGCTTGCCATCGTCGAATTTCGCGTCCGGGCTCAGTTCTACTACTCCGCCTGCGTATTTGCGTATGTTGCTCGCGATCGCGACCAGATAGCGATCCTCCCACACTTGATCGCCGGTTTGTACTCGCAGATCGACACCCTCCCAACCGATCGATTTCCAGAGCGCGAGCAGGCCATAGTGAACGGTCCCGAAGGCTTTCTCCCACCGCTGCCTGGGCTCTATGCTGCCTACAATCTGCGCATCCAGCCCTATCCCTGCCCACATCAAAAACTCCTGGCCGTTCGCCCTCCCCATATCGACCTTACGCACCTCTCCGCGCGCCAAACGATTGGCGGCCTTCTCTAGTGCGAAGAGATGAATCCAATCCAATCGCTCGATTCCGATTTCTTTCGCCCAGACGTTGGCTGTTCCGGTGGGAAGCACTCCCAGCGCTACATCGGTGCCAGAGAGCACAGAGGCCACGCGACCAACGGAACCGTCGCCGCCCGCTACAAAAACTGCGTTGCAGCCTGCCTGGACCGCTTCTAGTGCAAGTTCTCCGAGATGCTCTCCATATTGGGTTTCTCGCACATCGACTTCCCACCCGGCCTCGGCGAGAACGCCCACGGCTCGGCTGAGCAACCATCCGGCCGGAAACCGCCCTGCTGCTGGGTTATAGATGAGCCATGCAGATCGCATATCGTGTAGGAGAACCTTGAAAGGGTGTCACATTATAGCCTAGCCACCTTTTAGCCGTCAGTTTAGAATTCGCTGGCCATGGATAAGGAACTCATCGGCGGTCGCTACCGGGTCCTGCAGCAAATCGGAACCGGCGGTATGGCGAATGTCTATCTCACTCGAGATCTCAACCTTCAGCGCCAGGTGGCGGTCAAGCAGCTGCGCCACACCTTCGCCGAGGATGCGGAGTTTCGAGTCCGCTTCTTGCAGGAAGCCCGATCAGCGGCTAACCTGGTTCACCCCAATATCGTCACCATTTACGATTTCGGACGGGATCCTCAAGACGTCTACATCGTCATGGAGTATGTTGAGGGAACGGATCTGAAGATGCTCCTCCGGCGACGGAGCCCACTTCCTCATCCGGAAGCGGTTGAGCTTATGCTTCAAATATGCGAGGGCGTTGGCTATGCGCATCGAGCCGGCCTTGTGCACTGTGATTTGAAGCCCCACAACATCCTTGTTTCGAATTCGAATCGCATCAAGATTACGGATTTTGGCATTTCCCGAGCACTGGCAACGATCAATCCAGATGAGCAGCTTGAGGTCGTTTGGGGCAGCCCGCAGTATTTCTCCCCGGAGCAGGCCGCCGGGACAGCTCCCTCGCCGGCCAGCGATGTTTATTCACTGGGTGTGATCCTCTACGAGATGCTGACCGGTCGGCTGCCGTTTGAAGCCGCGGATACCGAGCTATTAGCAGAATTGCATCAAATTGCTCCGGTTATCCCTCCAAGCACGTATGACCCCACTATCCCGCCTGAGCTCGATCAGATCCTGCTCAAGGTTCTCTCCAAGGAGCCGGCCGCGCGCTATCGGACGGCCGACCAATTCGGGCAAGTACTGGCAACCTTCTCTGAAGAGCAGCCTGCACTGCCGCGCACCTACCAGGTTTCTCATGCCGCGACGCGCGCGATGGACAGATTCACTCCGGATGGTGTGGATTGGTGGGCAGTAGGCCTGGGGTTGCTCGCCTTTTTAGCCGTGGGCGGCCTCCTTCCCCTATGGTTGTGGGTTTGGCTACAGTACCAATAGCTTCAAGCTCTTACGATCGTCTTACTTTTCCCGCCCTACCCCGTACGGTATAATCGGCGCTGCCCACCCTTTCAAGCAAAGTGATTTGTCAGGTTTCCGGGCCTAGGAGGTATTTGTGAATTCCCCACGAGGACGCAATTCCATAGTTCTCGTTATCTTGCTTCTGATTGTCGTTGTGCTGGTTGTCCAGTTCAGGGCCGGTCAGACGCCGCCAGATCGCCTGGACTTTAACGAGGTCGCGAATCTGATCCAATCTGGACGGATCGCGCGCATCATCGTTGACGACAACGATTTGACAGTCATCTATCCAGATGGCGAGACACGAGCAGTATCCCGCAAAGAACCGACCACAACCGCTGTAGATCAGTTAGTAGCCCTGGGCGTGACCGAAGAAATGCTTTCTTCGGACCGCGTCAAGCTCGAAATCAAGCAGCCCAGCGATTTCAACCAGATCATTACGCTCGTCACTTACCTGCTGCCAGGCCTACTGGTCGTGGGCCTGATCTTCTTTATGCTGCGCCAGGCGCAAGGATCGAACAACCAGGCGCTCTCATTCGGGAAGAGTCGCGCCCGCATGTTTACGGGCGACCAGCCGACGGTTACTTTTGAAGATGTCGCGGGCGTCGACGAGGCCAAGGAAGAGCTGCAGGAGATTGTCGAGTTCCTTGAAGAACCCGAGAAATTTATCAAGCTCGGCGCTCGCATCCCCAAGGGTGTGCTGCTCATCGGCGCTCCTGGCACAGGCAAGACCCTGATGGCCAAAGCTGTTTCCGGCGAAGCCGGCGTACCGTTTTTCTCGATTTCCGGTTCAGAATTTGTTGAGATGTTCGTCGGCGTGGGAGCCAGCCGCGTGCGGGACTTATTTGAACAAGCCAAGCGGCATTCCCCAGCCATTGTGTTCGTGGATGAAATTGATGCCGTAGGTCGCCACCGAGGCGCAGGTCTTGGCGGCAGCCATGACGAGCGTGAACAAACGCTCAATCAGATGCTGGTGGAGATGGATGGCTTCGATACCGACACAAGTGTGATCATCGTTGCCGCGACCAACCGCCCCGACATTTTGGATCCTGCACTGCTGCGACCAGGTCGCTTCGACCGCCGCGTGATCTTGGATAAGCCGGATATGCGCGGGCGCGAAATGATCCTCAAGGTGCATGTCAAGGGAATGCCGGTTGAAGAGGAAGTTGATCTGAAGACGATTGCCAAAGCGACTCCCGGGTTCGTAGGTGCCGATATCGAAAATCTGGTCAACGAAGCTGCCATTCTCGCAGCTAGGCGAAATAAGCATTCCATCGGATCCGACGAGTTCCAGGAAGCGGTCGAGCGAGTGGTTGCCGGCCCGGAACGCCGCAGCCGCATCATCAGCGAGGAAGAAAAGCGAATTGTCGCATATCACGAAGCAGGACACGCCGTGGTTATGCACGTGATCCCGGAAGCGGATCCCGTCCACAAAGTTAGCATCATCGCACGCGGAATGATGGGCGGCTTCACGATGGCACTGCCTGAGGAAGATCGCACACTGACTTCGCGGCGCAAGATTTTAGGCGATATGGCTGGCTTGCTTGGCGGGCGCGCGGCGGAAACGCTCGTTTTCAATGACATCACATCCGGCGCTTCTAATGACCTCGAACGAGTGACTAATCTTGCTCGCAGCATGATCACCCGATTGGGAATGAGCCAGGAACTTGGTCCGATGGTGTACGGTCAGAAGGATGAGTTGGTATTCCTCGGCCGGGAGATCGGGGAGCAAAGGGACTATTCGGAGAGCGTCGCTGAACAAATCGATGCAGAAGTCAGGCGGATCGTTGAAAAGGCCTTCGATCGAGCCCTGGACATTCTGAAAGACTACCGCGTTCAGCTAGAATCGGTTGCCGAGACACTAATCGAGATTGAGACATTGGATCGGGCCAAGTTTGAAGAGTTGTTCTCAGAGCCGGTCGGCCCCAAGAACGGCGGCACGCCTATTCCGGTCGGTGCAGCAGCAGACTGACCAAATCAAAATGCCATGTGAAAAGCCCCTCGAATGAGGGGCTTTTTTTTCGGTCGCGCCTGGAAGACGATCAGCTTTGCTCTTCGGCTTCCACCTTTTCCTTATCCTGTCGGACGAGTTCCCGGCGCAAGATTTTTCCAACGGTAGTTTTCGGCAGCTCGTCCCGAAACTCTATTTGTGTTGGAACCTTGAAAGGTGCCAGACGATCTCTGCACCAATCCTGGAGCTCCTCCACGGTCGCAGTTTGCTCTGGCTTCAGCACGACCCAGGCCTTGACCGACTCACCACGGTAAGCATCCGGGATACCGGCCACGCCTACATCCAACACCTTCGGATTCTCAGCGATGGCCTCTTCGACCTCCCGCGGCCAGACCTGGAAGCCGCTGGGCTTGATCATCTCCTTCTTGCGATCCACGATGTAGAAGTAGCCATCATCATCCATGTAAGCGATGTCGCCTGTGTACAGCCACCCATCCCGAACGGTATTGGCCGTTTCGGTAGGCATATTGTGATAGCCCTTCATGATGCTAGGGCTCTTGATCACCAGTTCTCCAACCCCGTTCGGTTCCAGCACGGTGACATCGTCGTCTAGTGAAATGATGCGGCTGTCGACGTTTGGAAATGGCACCCCGATAGAGCCGATGCGATTCTCGCCCATGATGGGATTGGCATGCGTCGCGACCAGCGATTCGGTAAGTCCGAATCCCTCGACCAGTTTCCCACCAGTAAGTTCCTCAAACTTGACCTTCGTCTCGCGCAGCAAGGGAGCCGATCCAGAGATGCAGGCTTTGATCGAGCTAAGATCGTACTTGCCGGCCAAGACATCGGGGTGATTGTTGATCGCGTTGTACATTGCCGGAACGCCTGGGTAGAGCGTCGGCCGATACTTATCAATACTCCCGAGAACATCCTTCAGATCGCGCGGATTTGGGATCATCACCATCGCCGCCGCGTTCTTCACGGCAACCGCCATTCCAACTACTAGGCCATACACGTGGAACATCGGGATGGCCATAAGCGTTACGCCCTCGCCGGGTTCCTCGTCGACGGCGCTCAGCCAGGCTTTGCCTTGAATGGTATTGGCCACCAGATTGCGGTGCATCCCAATTGCTCCCTTGGAAAGCCCGGTCGTCCCTCCTGTATATTGAAATAGCGCGGTGTCGTTCGGGCCGATCTCGACTTCCGGCCGATCTGCTGCAGCGTGCTGACCGAGCACATCCTGCAACCACTCATCTCCCTGCTCAAGGGTCACTCGATGTCCGCCGCTGCGTTCTTTAGCAAGAGTGAAGAGCAACCGGATCACCGGTGGTAGATACTCTTTGATGTTGGTGACGATTATTTTCTTCAGCCGAGTGTCTGGCCGGACTTCCTTGACGGTGTTATAGAAATTACTCATGACAAGCATGAGCTCTGCGCCCGAATCGTTCATTTGGTGCTCGATCTCGCGGTGCGTGTAGAGTGGATTCGTCGCTACTACCACTCCCCCCACTTTTAAAATCGCGTAGAAAGCAATGACGAACTGCGGCGAATTGGGCATAAAGATCGCAACCCGGTCACCCTTATTGACCCCGCGGGCTACCAGTCCTGCGGCCAGGCGATCGGCAAGCTCGTTCATTTCGCGATAGGTAATCACCGCTCCCTTGAAGATCGAACAGGGCCGGTCTGGGAAGTCTTTGGCAGACTGTTCTAGAAAGTCGTGCAGCCTGAGATCAGGCACTTCTACTTCATTGGGCACGCCTTCGTCATATTGCTTATGCCATACTCGTTCGTTCATCTCAAATCCTTCCTTGCGCTCGGGGGCCGCTCCCATTATATACGTCGTCAAAGGGTGTCCAGAAGTGCCGAATGATATAATTCGCCGGTTCGCTCGATTTGCATTTTTCGTCACCAAACCCGTCATCCCATTGGAGGTTCCAATCTGTGAAGCTCGATAAAAGCCAAGAACTCCTCAAGCGCGACCAGGCCGTTATTTCCCCTTCCTATCCCCGTGCAGCTCCCTTCGTGATGGACCATGGATCCGGCGCAGAGGTCTGGGATGTGGACGGAAACCGCTTTATCGATTTCGTAGCTGGAATCGCAGTCTGTACCACCGGACATTCGCACCCCAAGGTCGTCGCAGCCATTCAGGATCAAGCCGAGCGTTTTATTCACATCTCCTCCGACTATTACCACCCGCTCTGGGTTGAACTTTCGGAACGGCTTGCGAAAATCGCTCCTTTCTCCGAGCCAGCCAAGGTCTTTCTTGGAAATTCCGGTACGGAAGCCGTCGAGGCCGGAATAAAACTTGCTCGCCACCACACCGGTCGTCCGCTCTTCATTGGCTTCCAGGGCGGATTTCACGGTCGCACCCTGGGTTCGTTAGCGTTCACATCCAGCAAATCCGTCCAACGCAGCGGCTTCGGCCCGCCGTCCATTGGTGTAACTCATGTTCCATACCCAAATGAGTATCGGCAGGTACTGCAGCTTACAAGCGATGACTACGGGGAAACGGTAGTCAACTATATCGAGGATCAGATCTTGAAGACGGTCGTGCCGCCTGAGGATTGCGCAGGGATATTGGTGGAGCCTATCCAGGGCGAGGGTGGCTACGTGGTGCCGCCTCCGGGCTTCTTCCCGGCTTTGCGCGCGCTATGCGACCGCCATGGCATTTTGCTAATTGTGGACGAAGTCCAATCCGGCATTGGCCGCACCGGAAAGTGGTGGGCAATAGAGCACTGGGACGTCGAACCTGACATCGTGTGCTTTGCCAAGGGCATTGCGTCGGGTGTCCCGATGGGAGGCATCGTTGCGCGCGAGTCGGTCATGGACTGGCCAGAAGGCGCGCACAGCAATACATACGGCGGCAATCCGCTTGCATGCAGCGCCGCTCTGGCAACTCTCAGCCTGGTTGAGGAAGAGCTTATGGTCAACGCCCAGAGCATGGGCGAATACGCTATGGATGCGCTCGAAGAGATGCAGAGTCGGCATCCATCGATCGGACAGGTTCGCGGCAAAGGGTTGATGATCGGCGTCGAATTCGTCGATGGCGATGGCGCCAAGCGACCCGCACACGAATTTCGAGAGCGCGTGATCGAAGAAGCATATACGCGGGGACTGCTGTTGTTGGGGTGTGGCGAGAGCACCGTCCGCCTCGCTCCCGCCCTAAGCATTGAGGAAAGTTTGCTGGACGAGGGGCTCAGGATCATCGAGGAGTCAATCTCGACCGCCTCCGCCTGATGCTGCCAGACTTTCGCGTACGTCAGCGAGATTACCTGCTTGAGATCTCACGCGCTCTCACCGAAGAGCTAGATCTTGACCGGGTCCTAGATCGCATCGTCAAACTCGCGGCTGAGCTGTTGGCTAGCTCGGCCGGTCTTATTGCCTTGCGCGAGGCAGATGGATGGCGTGTTGCAGCTACCCATGGCATTAACACAGAGTTCATTAAGTTCCTCGATCCGTTGCTGGAAGACATCCCGGATCAAGGCGATCCCGCCCAAACGGCCCTCCCTGAAGTAAATCGCCGCCTCCAAAAGATTACGCAATCCGCCTCGATGGGGCTGCTTACCGGAGTCGGGCTGCCGATGATCGCCCGGGAAGAGGTGGTTGGGGTCATTTTTGTTTTCCGATCTTATAGGGGGCGGTTCTCACGCGACGATCGAAGACTGCTCAGCGCTTTCGCGGCGCAAGCCGCAATTGCGGTCTCGAATGCCCGTCTTTACACACAGGTCGCTGATCAAAATCGCCACCTGGACGGGGTGGTTGAATCTTCCGCGGACGGAATCTTCATCCTCGATCCCAGCTACAGGTTTACGCGATTCAACCGGGCTTGTTCAAAGCTCACTGGTTATGGCCCAGAGGATGTGGTCGGCAAGGAGCATTCCGAGATTATCCGATGGTCCAGTCGCGAATCGGGATCCACCCTGGAAGATGCAGGGGCAGACGGCTGGCCACTTTCGCCGAATGCCGAGCTGTACGTAGAAGGAGATCTGCTGCGCGCGAGCGGCAGCCATGTGAGCGTTGGGATTACCTACGCTCCGACCTTTTCAGACGACGGACGGCTGCTGAGTGTGGTCGCCAACGTGCGCGACATTACCCGCTTCCGAGAAGCCGAGGAACTTAAAAGCACCTTCATATCCATCATTAGCCACGAGCTGCGAACCCCGGTAGCATTGATCAAAGGCTACTCGGGAACTTTGCGCCGCGACGACGCCGATTGGGATCCGGAGGTCGTGCGCGATAGCCTGACAGTGATCGAGGAGGAGGCAGATCGATTGGCGGATCTTATTGACGACCTGCTGGATGCCTCCCGGCTGCAGGCCGGCGCTCTGTCCCTGAACCTTGCCGACGTAGACCTCTTTCAACTCGCGGACGAATTGGCGGAGCGCTTTCAAACCCAATCCGATCAGCACACATTTGAGGTCGATCATCCGATAGACTTCCCGCTGGTGACTGGAGACGAGGAACGGCTGACCCAGGTGATATCCAACCTGCTCTCCAACGCTGTGAAGTATGCAGGAGATGGTGGCAAGGTCTTAATTCGGGGCCGCCAAACGCCGGACGAGGTTGTCATGTGCGTGAGCGATCAGGGCCCAGGGATCCAGCCTTCCGATCGATACCGGATCTTCGAGCGTTTCTATCGGTCTGAAGAAACCGCCGGAAGCAAACAGGGTGCCGGATTGGGCCTGTTTCTCGCAAAGTCCATTGTAGAAGCTCACAGCGGCAGAATTTGGGTAGATGATAAGGTAGAGCAAGGGGCGGAAATTTGTTTCTCCTTGCCGAAGGGAGAGGGATAAAACGTGGTTGCGCCTGGTTCTTCTGTTCAGTGCCCAAACTGTAATTCACCCATTCAAGCCCATGTCCACCAACTGGTGGATGTGAGCCAGGATCCGAGCGCCAAATCGCGCCTGCTTTCTGGCAGCCTCAACCTCATTCGCTGCCCAGTTTGCAGCTATGAGGGCCAGCTCACGACTCCACTTGTTTATCATGACCCAGGCAAGGAACTGCTTCTTACATACATGCCAGTCGAACTCAATATCCCCAAAGATGAACAGGAAAAGCTGCTTGGCCGGTTGATCAATCAGGCAATTGAGTCGTTGCCCGCAGAGAGCAGGAAAGGGTATCTCCTGCAGCCTCAGGCCGTGCTGACTACGCAGGGTCTGATCGAGCGCGTTCTAGCCGAAGATGGGGTTACGAAAGAGGATTTGGATGCTCAGCGAGACAAGATTCGCTTGTTCGAGGATCTGCTGAAGGCACCCGAAGACTCACTGGGGGGATTCGTGGAGGAGCACGACTCGGAACTCGACGAACAGTTTTATCAACTTGCTGCGCTCAGCCTGCAAAGCGCTACCGATGAGCCAGCCCTGGCCGCCGCCTCTCAGCGACTAGAAGCCGTGCTTCGATTGAGCAGCTACGGGAAGCAACTAGCAGCACGCGAGGCGGAGCTGCGGGCAGCCGCGGAAAGCCTGCGCGAAGCTGGCGAGGATCTGACGCGAGAGAAGCTGCTCGAGTTGCTCGTCGAATCGACTAGCGATGATCGAGTGGAAGCTATCGTGAGTCTAGCTAGACCCGGATTGGATTATTCGTTCTTTCAACTACTTACTGAGCAAATCGATAAAGCTGAAGGCAGTGAGGCAGAACGGCTTGAGGCGCTTCGGCAGCGGTTGCTCGAGCTGACGGAAGAGATCGACAAGGCGCAAGAAGCCCGCCTGGCACGAGTCACAAATTTGATTGGTTCTATCGTGCAGTCTGATGATATGGATCAGGCTATTCAAGCCGCGTTACCCGCGATCGACGAGCTCTTCATGGCAGTTCTTCAAGCCAATATTCGGGGAGCCGAGGAAAGCGACGATCAGGAGCTGCTGTCGAAGCTCAAGGAAATCGAAGCGAAGCTCAATGAGGCAATACTGGAAAGCCTGCCTCCGAACCTGCGAATTGCTCAAGAACTATTGGAAACAGAAGACGAAGGAGAAGCGCAGCGCATCCTGGATAATTCTGCCGAGCTGATCGACGAACAGTTATTGGGGGCGTTGATGAGCACCAGCCAGCGGCTGGAAGAGGCGGATGACAAGGAAGGCGCGGAGCGCCTTCGCCGCCTGCATCGATATGCACTGCGCCTGTCCATGCGATCCAAAATGAGCTCTTAGCTCTGTCAGGCGCCTGCCCCAAGCAGTTTCAACAGACCCGCCTCGTCGATAATCTCGACGCCTAGATCCTGGGCCTTCGCCAGCTTCGATCCGGCGTTTTCTCCCGCAACAAGATAGTTGGTCTTCCCGCTCACGCTGCCGGTGACCTTTCCGCCAGCAGCCACAATCTGCGCTTTGGCATCGCCGCGCTTCATGGTCAGTAGCGTACCGGTAAGGACGAAGATCTGGCCAGAGAGCAACTGCTCGCCCTGATTAGCGGGCTCCTCAATGGGCCATGTACCGGCCTTCTTGAGCTTCGCAAGCAATTTCTTGTTACGGGATTGCGCAAACCAGTCAACCACTCCGGATGCTATATTGGGGCCAATACCTTCCATAGCCTCGAGCTCCGTCGCTTTGGCACTGGACAATGCGTCGAGGTTTCCAAACTGTCGTGCGAAATCGCCGGCCACCGTTTCGCCCACCCCTCGGATTCCGAGCGCATTGATCAATCGGTTCAATGGCTGGGCTTTGGAAGTTTCAATCGCATCGAGCAGCTTCTCCGCTTTCTTGTCCGCGAAGCCTTCCAAACCAAGCAGGTCGTCCTTTGTGAGTCGATAGATATCGCCAACGTCTTCGACCAGCTTCCCCTCCACCAAGAGCTCGGCGATCTTGATGCCAAGCCCTTCAATATCCATCGCCGGACGCGATGCGAAATGTTCCAGGTTTCGAACCAACTGGGCTGGGCAGGAGGCGTTTGTACAATAAACCGCCACTTCGCCTTCAATGACCCGGATCGGCTCTCCACAATCGGGGCATTTCTTGGGCATTTTGTAGGGCTTTTCTTTGCCGGTGCGCGAATCGGCGATCGGCCCGATCACATAGGGTATGACATCGCCCGAACGCTTAATGAGCACCCTATCTCCGATCCGGATGTCCTTTTCCTTGATGAAATCAAAGTTGTGGAGAGTGGCCTGCTTGATCGTCGCGCCGCCCACATAGACCGGCTCGAGGATGGCGTAGGGCGTGATGACCCCCGTGCGTCCCACATTGAGGCCAATGTCTAGCAATTGAGTGGTTCGTTCTTCGGCCGGTAATTTGAACGCGATCGCCGCTCGCGGGTCCTTTCCGACGACTCCCAGTGATTGGGCTAGTTCCAGATCGTCGACCTTGATCACCATTCCATCGATCTCATAATCAAAGCTTTCTCGTTTGTTGGCGAGCTGATCAATGGTTGCAATCACCTCGTCGATACTCTTACAAATCCGCCCGTGCTCTTCGACCGGAAATCCCAAATCCTTGAGCTGCTCCAGGACCTGCCATTGCCTTTTCAGTGGAGCTCCAGATGACTCAATAATCGAATAGCAAAACAATCGTATTGGGCGAGTTGCGGTTAGCGAGGTATCAAGCTGGCGAAGCGATCCGGCGGCCGTATTGCGCGGGTTGACGTAAGTCTTGGCGCCTTCAGCTTCTGCCTTCCGGTTCATCTCTGCGAAATCCTTCTTAAAGATGATCGCCTCGCCTCGAACGACAAGGCTGGCTGGCACCTTTTTTCCGTTGGCCTTTAGCGGCACCCGCAGCGGGAGCGTCCGGACCGTTCGAAGGTTGGCTGTGACGTCTTCTCCGTTCTGGCCATCGCCTCGAGTTGCGCCGAGTGTGAACAGACCTCGCTCGTAATGCAGCACAACCGTTAATCCATCCAATTTGGGTTCCACTACGAACGCAGCCTCTTCAACCCGCGCATCAAGGCGTGCGATCCGTTCATACCAGGCTCGCACGTCGTCCTCGCTGAATGCGTTGCTGAGGCTGAGAATGGGTCCTGGATGCGGCACCCGGACAAAGCGTTCCGAGATTCCGCCCCCTACCCGATGAGTAGGCGAATCTTCAGTCTCCAGCTCTGGGTACTGCTGCTCCAGGTCTCGCAACTCCTGCAGCAGTTGATCGTATTCAGAGTCACTGACCAACGGGTCGTCGAGCACATGATAGCGGTAATTGTGAAGGTTTAACTGTTCCCGCAGCTCTTTCGCTCTGGATCTTGCTTCTCTGGAAACCATTGGTGCTACTTTTCGCCTAACTCCGCGACACCGTCGGGCCATACCTCATGAAACATCCACCACTCATCCGGGTGATCACGAATAAATCCCTCGATCAAAGTTATCACTTGCTGTGCGATCTCCTGCTCCCGGTCAGGATGTCCTTCAAAATCTTTGGGTCTTATGACTCCTAAGGATTTGGCGCGGTACTTCCCGCCCTCGACGCTGTAGGTAACGCCCACCATGATTGGCGCATTGGTCTTTAACGCAAGACGGACATGCCCGACTGGAAGCCAGGCTCGCCTGCCGAAAAATTCCAAATAGATCCCTGATTCATCGGGTCGGTCGGCGGCAGTAACAACTACTCCGCCTTCCTTCAGATAGGTAATCGCTGCGCGCAGAGACTGGTAACTTACCGGCGCGATATTCAGGCCGAAGCTGCGGCGGAGATCGTTCTGAGCTTGGTAGCTCGGCATGACTTCCGGATACGCCAGCACCTGCGTGTGATAGTCGAGCCCGCCAAAATAGATCAAGAGATGATCCAGCCCAATCGTGTGAGCGCCGACATAGAGCATTCCGCTGCCCTCTGCCAGGATTTCGTCGATGGTTTCAAGCATGTCCTTATCCGGTGTTGCGATCTCGGATAAGGTCTCATATCCGCCTTTCATGACTTCGAACAGAGAGATGTAGCTGCGCATGGTGTTACGAAGCACTGCCTCAACCGTCTCGACGACCTTTGGATCGTCTTGTGAAAGCCCTTGCACAACCGATTGATTACTGCGCAGCGCAACAACCATTGGCGTGTCAGGCTGCCGGGCGATGCGGGCTGCGATACGGTCTGCTACCCACAGCGTAAATCGCCGGGGAAGAAGCCTCACCAGCCACATTGCCGCATCCGGCCCCCACCGGCTGTTTGCGAATGAGACCAGGCTCATGAAGAGGTTTTGGCCTTCTCCACTTCGCGCATTTGTCGGTACCCAGACACGATCACCGGGGCGCCTCGCACAACCGAAAAAGCCACCGCTATCCAGGCCACAACTTCAGACACCCTTAAGACTGGTTCTGACGCAGTTTGGAGACTGCTGCCTTCCGGGAAGCCCGAAAGGGCAAAGCCGAGTGTGAGTCCACAGAAGGCTACGATCTTACTGATACTGTAACCCGACCGCATCCAAGGTGAGCTCACCAGGAAATGTCCAAGCCCGGAGCCTTGCTGTTCGAAGGGAGCCTGGCCCTGTCTGACGCCGATGCTCCGAATAGCGTCTGTCAGCACCGTACGTGCGATGATGATCAGCGGGATCGCCACCGAGATGGTTCCCAGGTCTGCCAACACGACCCACAGCACCAGTTCATAGGTGCGATCAGTGGCAATATCGAGCACGCTCCCTATCAGGGAGGTGGTGCCTGTCCGCCTGGCGATCACTCCGTCCAGGGTGTCGAGAAAGAGTGCAAAGAACAAAAAAGGCACAGCGAGCAATTGGACCTCTGGATTCCCGAAGTAGATCATCAGCAGGAAAACCAGCAGCAATGGGTAGCGAATGATCGTTATTAGGTTGGCCACGGGCACAATACTAACCTAACGAATGGGTCTTGTAGGCGTTAGTTGGTGCGCCATCGTATACTTGCCCTGACTATGCCTGAACAGAAAATCCTGGTTGTGGACGACGAAGTCAGCGTCACCGAGCTGTTCAGTATGATGCTGGAGATGGAAGGCTATCGGGTGAGGGTTGTGCACGACGTGCAGAGTGCCAAAAACGCACTTGAGGAGGAGCCGGCCGACTTGTTGCTGGTCGACATCATGATGCCGGAGGCGTCCGGGCTGGAGCTATGCCGATATGTGCGGGCCGAACCATTCCTAGCAAGTACCCCCATCATCGTAATTTCAGCTCGATCGCAGCTGGACGAAGTTCATGAGGGCCTCGCAGCCGGCGCAGACACCTACCTTCTCAAACCAGTTTCCAAGAACGAGTTAATAGAAGCCGTGCAACAAGCCCTCGCAGATTAGGGAGCTACAACGCCTCCCGTAACATCGATGAATTCGTAAGGCGCCGCGTACTCCGAATAGAAGGCACGGTCTGGCAAGCGCTCGTAATCACCTCCAAATAAATGATTGAAGATTAGCCGAAACGTATTGACCGGCGTCAAGTGTGGATAGATTTCATCCCCGCCGTCCGGTAGAAGCAGCGCGTTCAGGATGGTCATGCGCTCTTGCACATACCCTTGGCGCCCGGTGTTGGAATCCGGCCCATGATCGGCTTGAATCACTATCACGGGTGTCGTATCCGCGTTCGCCAGGATCGTCATCACGATCTGCTCCAACTCGCGGTTAAGGAACCTGACCTGCTCCCGATAGCCGCGAATATAGCCCTCGTCGGAGCCGGATGAGGGAAAATCAAGGGCAAAGGGTGCGTCCGGTGTTACTGAATTTCCCTCCGCATCAAAGACAAACGGTGGATGAGGCAGAATAAGGTGGGCGAAAACCAGTCGCGGCTGCTCTCCCTCTGGCAGGTTTGCGAGCCCATCCAGAGTGAAACGCAGGCGAGTCCGGTGGGCCTCATAGGGATAGTCGAGGTCAGGAATCAGGCGGGGAAGTGCAACCGATCCGTCGATGAGCAGCCGCATCGCGGTGGTCTGCGCCAGCATCGATTCAAACGGGTTGGCTCCTCCGAGGCTCAAGGTCTCATCAATCGTGCCTGGGCTCAGGTAGATGTCCGCGTCGCGCCACTCCGTTCCTTCCAGACCGGTCGAGAATGCCACGATCTCGTAATCAAGTGCTTCTAGATGGCTTCGGACCTTGCTGCGCTTGATGAGATCCCAGAGGGCCTGCCTGCCCCGATTTTGCTCCGGCACAAGTTCTTCCACGTAATCCAAGTTGAGCGCCGCGGCCAATGCCAGACTGGTTTGGGCATAATTGGATCGCGCAGCGCGGGCGATAGCGAAGCCTTGATTTTCCAGGCCTTGCAAGAACGGTTCATTGTCAAACTCGAAGACCTCCTTCAAAGTGTCTTGCCGGGCATAAGCATCGACAACAATGTAGTAAATGTCCGGAGGCGGGTTCTGGCCGGCTGGATGGCTTAGCTTGCGAAGCTCTTGGGGAGGCGGGCTACCAGATTCGACAGCGTAGCTAGCAATCGAGACGACAGGAAGAATGAGTAAGGCTGCCGATACGACGTTGAGCACGCGCGTTGGTGGGCGCGGATCGCGCAGGACTTTAAGGATCCAAAGTCCCACGCCGACCAACAAGGCTGTAGCAGCGGGAGCGAGATACCGATGTCGAGCTATCGTTGCGCCTAATCCGGCTCCCTTGAGGCTCCCGTAAAGATGTCCATAGCTATAGAACAGCAGCAGCGCCAGGCTGGCGAGCAGGCCTGCGCGAGGCAGGTCACGAATAGCTAGCCAGATCAGGCCGAGCAGGCCAAGACCGCCGAGCACAGATAGGATCAGGGGACGCACGCCTTCTGACAGAGGAAGCCAGTCTAGATTCTGCGCCAGCAAGGCCAGGACAGGAAATATTGCGAAAAGCAGGGGGTGGACGACCAGAGGCTTTGTCACGATTAGGATTCGGCCGATCATTGTACTCAAGTCAGCCGCATCATGGTGCCCATTGTATAATCGCCCCGCGCCCCCGTAGCTCAATGGATAGAGCGCCGCACTTCGAATGCGTAGGTTGGGAGTTCGAGTCTCTCCGGGGGCGCCAGAGTAATATACGAAAAGGACCTGGTCATTGCCAGGTCCTTTTGCATCTTGGGATCAGAGAGTGTTCACATCGCGATCGCTGCCAAGCCGAGCCCGATCGATCCCCATCCAACTGGTAGTTGGCTCCAAGATTCGCCGTGATCTTCGGAACCCCAAACTTGACCGTTCTTCAGCGCAGCGATTACAAGTCCTGGCCGACCAGGTACCGTTGCCAGACCATAAGGCATTGAGTCCAGCGGCTGAGGCAGTCCTCCCGCTAATCTCTCCCAAGAATTTCCCTGCTCACTGCGATATATATGCGCTCGCGCATTGCCGATCGAGTGGGCTTTTCCCGGTCCAGGCGAGACGGAGACATACCAGAGATCTGGCTGATCGGGATCAGCTGCACAGGCCACTCCATAGTGCCGATCGAGACCATCCTTTACTTTGCTCCAGCTGGCTCCACCATCCTTGCTGACGCTCGCGCCGTCACCGGTTCCGCCCGTCTCGTATGCCCAGGATCCATCGCTGGAGTGGAACTTCAACGTATGGCAATCCCGTAATCCCTTCTTCAGGTAAACGTAGGCTACCGCTGAGGACCATGCCCCAAAGCCGAAAGTAATTGCACCGAGTAGGCGCTCCACTCGGTTGAGATACTGGGCAACCGCTGGACTCGCGGAAGTGAAGGCTTCCCATGAGATCTGCGTGCTTGATTCAAAGTCATTGGGATCCACCCCCATAAAGATGACACCAAGCCTAAATAACCCTAGAAGAGCACCCAGCACAAAAGGAATTGTCCGCCGTATTTCCGATACCAAGCTACCGTAGGTACCTTTTCCATCTTGTCGCTCTCCTTGCTCCGCGGATTCTACTCGGACGACAGGCTCCGTTAGTCTCTACTCGGATCACAACCAAGATAGTTGAGGGCCGTGACGAGATCGTTACGGATTCGCGTCAGACTAATACTTCGTACTAGATTCAGAGGAAAGGGAGAATTGCTGTAGATGGAAGCTCGTTGGAATCGGATGGAGCCTTTCCAAAGAGCT